>Ga0134063_10000645_pt1 | contig 11968 bp, 8 predicted proteins | sample 15_taG_11_FD_94467 | JGI IMG/M metagenome (GOLD analysis project Ga0134063, IMG submission 94467) | Grasslands soil microbial communities from the Angelo Coastal Reserve, California, USA - 15_D_Rain_20cm_5_09082015 | ecosystem: Environmental > Terrestrial > Soil > Grasslands ... | reverse complement strand
GCTTTATGCTACAAGGATCCGATGACGTCCGGGACGCCGCTGAGCTCGCCGCCGCAACTGGTCCGCGCCATCGGCCGCTGGAGCATGGTAGCACTCGCGGTCAACAGCATCCTCGGCAGCGGCATCTTCGGATTGCCTTCGGCGGTCGCGGCACTGGTGGGTGAGTGGAGCGTGTGGGCGGTGCTGATCGCGGGCGCCGGCATGGGCGTCATCATTGCCTGCTACGCGGAAGTTGCCTCGCAGTTCGACGAGACCGGCGGAACTTACCTCTATCTGCGGCACACGTTCGGGCGTTTCGTGGGGGTTCAGGTAGGCTGGCTGACGCTCTTGAGCCGGCTCACCGCGTGCGCCGCCGCCGTGAACCTCCTGGTCATTTACCTCGGGGAATTCTGGCCGGCGGCGGCCGAGCCGCTCCCGCGGCTTGCGGTGATTACGGTCTTCCTCTGCACGCTGGCGGCGGTCAATTACCGGGGCGTCGGCGCCGGTGCGCGGGTCAGCAACGTCACGGTGGTCGCGAAGCTCCTGGCGCTGGCCGTGGTGTGCGTCGCCGGCACGATCTATCTCGTGGGCCATCCGCAGGTCGCGGCGAGACCGGTGGAAGCGGGTCTCGACGGCTGGCTGAAGGCGATGCTGTTGCTGCTCTTCGCCTATGGCGGTTATGAGGCCGCGCTGAATCCGATGGGCGAGGCGCGCAACCCGCAGCGGGATGTCGCGTTCGCGCTGTTCACCGCGCTCGCGATCCTCCTCGCGCTCTACGCGCTGCTGCAGCTCATCGTCATCGACCTGGTCCCGGATGCCGCTCACAGCGTCCGTCCGCTCGCCGACGCCGCCCGCGTCGCCATGGGACCCGCCGGCGCGGCTCTGATCTCCGCGGGCGCGCTGCTCTCGGTCTACGGCTACATCAGCGCCAACATGCTGACCGTGCCCCGCAGCACCTTCGCGCTCGCGGAGCGGGGAGACTTCCCCGCCTGGCTCGCCGCGGTGCACCCGCGCTTTCGCACGCCGCACTTTTCGATCCTGGTCTTTGCGCTGCTGCTCTGGGGGTTTTCCCAGTTCGCGAGCTTCTCCTGGAACGTGACGCTCTCGGCGGTGGCGCGGGTGCTCTTCTACGGCGGCATCTGCGCCGCGGTTCCGGTCCTGCGCCGGCGGCAGCCGGGCGCCGCCGTGTACCGCCTGCCCGGGGGACTCCTCCTGCCGCTCGTTGGAACGGCGATCTGCGCGCTGCTGCTCACGCGGGCGGATTTCAGCAAGTCGCTCATCCTGCTCGCGACGCTCACCGCCGCGGCGGTGAACTGGCTCCTGGTGAGGAATCGGAAGCCCGCGCCGGCGACTTCAAATGCATAAGCCTGCGCACCCGGAGCCGCGGCGCCTCCGTCACCCCCGCGCCGTCGCTGCAGGGGCGGCGGAGGCGCTCGCCGGCTTTCTGAATTTCAGGATCACCTGATCGGTGCGCCCGCGAACCGCGGCATCGAACACGCGCAACCGGTGCGAATCCTGCGGGTTGCGCAGCAAGTCGCTCTCGGCCTCGAGGCGGAATCCGGCGGCCAGGGCGGTGCGGACGATGACTTCGGGGTCGATGCGGTGCAGCGTCTCGGTGTCGCGCACCCCCGATCCGGCCTCCGCGACGTGATCGATGACCATGAGCTCCCCGCCCGGCTTCAGCGCCTCGAACATCGCCCGGGCGACTTGCGACACGTTCGCCGGCCCCATGAACGAGTCATAGAGATCATGGAAATTGAGTGACGTCCACACCAGGTCGACGGGCTCGGGCAGTCGGAACCGCCCGACCGGCGCGGTGAGCACGCTCACGTTGGAGTACACGCCGTGCTCGAGGGCGCGAGTTCCGGCGACCTCGTCCGGGGAGCAGTTCCGGAGCTGCTCCTCGGGTAGAAACGCGTAGACGTGCCCGGTATTTCCGACGATGTGACTGAACAGCCGCGTGAAGTAGCCGCCGCCCGACATGAAGTCGGCCACGCGGTCGCCGGGCTTCACGCCGGCGAAGGTCAGCAGGTCCTCCGGCCGGCGCTCGGCATCGCGTGCGACCTGCTCCGGTGGCCGATCGGGAGCGACGATGGCCGCCGCGACGTAACCGGTCGCGACGGCGGCACTCCCGGGCTGCGTGCCAAACAGAGCCAACACCGCGAGCAGCACGCGGGCGAGACTGATCGCAGGAGTCATGTTTCCGTCTCCGTGAGGGCGCCTTGCCCCCTTCCAGTCGGGGACTCTACAAGTTAAAGTGCACTTCAAGTCAAGCGGATCAAGCGGGCGGGAACGGCCAATGCGAGAGCTTTCGATCGGCGAGGTCGCGCGCGAGGCGGGCGTGCCGGCCTCGACGCTGCGCTACTACGAGAAGGCGGGCCTTTTGCCGGCGCCGCCGCGCCGATCCGGGCAGCGCTGCTACAGCGAGACCGTGTTCGGCCGGATCAACCTCATCCGGCTCGCGCTCGAGGCGGGATTCAGCATCGGCGAGACCCGGGTGTTCCTGTCGGGCTTCTCGGAGCAGACGCCTCCCGCGGCCCGCTGGCGCGCCCTCGCCACGCGGAAGCTCGAAGAAGTCAACGCCCTCATGGACCGCGCGCAGCGGATGAAGTCGCTCCTCGAGACGAGCTTCCGGTGCCGCTGCCTGCGCCTGGAGGACTGCGAGAAATTCCTGAGCACCGCCAAACGCAGACAGGGACCGTCCTGCTGAGGCCCGCAGGAGACTGTTTCCATTGACCTCCATCAGGAGCATCGTTGGAACCAAAGCGGCAGCATCGGGCCGCCGGTGCGGCGAGTGCACGGCCTGCTGCGATGGGTGGCTCAAGATCAATGTCTTCGGCGTCGAGGTTTATCCCGGCCACCCTTGCCCCCACAGTTCCGGCCACCATTGTCTAATCTATGAACGGCGGCCCCTCGACCCATGCCAGCGTTTCTTCTGTGGTTGGCTCGTACCAACAAGTCCATTACCAGACTGGCTCCGCCCCGATAAGGCCAAAGTCATCTTCCTCCCTGCACAGTTCAATTGGAACGGTCAGCCTGTTGATGTTGCCGTACCAGTCGGCGACGGACCCGATGACAAGACTACGGAATGGCTCAAGAATTTCGTGTCGGAGCACAAGCGCTTCTTGCTCTATCGCCTGGATCAGGAGTGGTTCGCCTTCGGCCCGCCGGCATTCCAGGCGGAGATGCAACAGCGCATGGCCCGCGGCGAGAAGCTCTGGTAAACGCGCAACACCCGCAATGCGCTATTCAGCACGCGATCACGCGATATCACGCGACCACGCGATCAAATACTCGTCGTCGCGGTCAGGGACAAAAAGGCGCCCGAGGGCGCCTTTTTGCGTGGCTCTCAACCGGGTCAAAAATCGTAAGTCACGCCCCAAGAGACTGCCTGGGCGTTATTTCCAGAAAACGGGGGACCGCAATTACCTCCTGCCTGGCAGCCTCCGATAAATTTGTCACCGACATAGTTTCTGGTGGGAAGACCGTGACCACCGGCACCCAGGGAGTAATGCGCCCAGTAGCCATTGACCAGGCTTGAATACGTGAGATATGTGGTGGTCCGCCTGTCCACGAAGCGGTGTTTGAGGCCGATGGTATATAGGTTGGCCTCGTTATTCGAGGAACCGGCAGGCGCATCATTACCAAATTTGTCTTCTACTCCTGCCACCGGCTGCCCCGGTGTCCTGCCAACGTGTGCCCAGCCGAGATTCAGGTCATCGGAGGGCGTCAGACCTTGAGTCAGCGCGAGCCAGGTCGCGGTATGGGTGCGCTCATCCAGGCTGTCGGTGATGGCATCCCGCTGCAATCTTTCGATGACGAAGTTGACGGTCGTTTTGGTCGGAAAGGTATATTGCACGCCCAGCTTGTAGGCGCTTTCATCACGGATTCCGATGGTGCCTGGAACGATCTCGTCGCCTATGCGATTGACGTCTTTATGGAGCTCGTATGCGACGGTGGCGTAGAGCGGACCCGACTCATAGGTGAGATCCGCACTGTAAAGAGTATAGAAAGACCCATCCTCACAGGAAGTGGGTGTAAGATCGGGGTTCCCGTTTATACCTCCGGTCGAATTACCGCCGCTGCAATCCGGTTCGCCCTGAGCATACAGTCCGGTATTCGTACTCCGATTCTGGCCGGGTGAAACCAGGACATTCGCATGCAGGCCCGACATATTCGGCGACTCGTACCACACAGAATGAGGCGCGCGAAAGTCAAACTCGGTTCGATTATCGCCGCCGCTATTCCCCATGATGGCATTGTAGTCACCCGGTGTACTGGCAAAGGGGTCTAGGCGGGCGGTAGCGGTTTTGTATGGCGTGTCGGTTTTGCCCAGCTTGATGGCACCGTATTCCTCACTCTGAAGTCCGACGAAGCTGTTGCGCGATCCGAGTTCGAACTTCTGTGCCGTCGTGTCTGTTGCCTGATCTGATGCACCCGGGGTGGCGGCATAGGAAATTTCCGTTTCAAACTGGAAAACCCCTTTCAGATCGTCGCTGACGGCACGGTTGCCGCGAACCCCGAAGAACGACAGGTTGCTGGAGACATCAGGAACCCAGCCATTGTGGCCCGTGACCGGCAGCCCATTGTGGAGGAAGCCGGTCATGCCATTGGTCTGATCATCCAAGGACACATCGGCGTGGCCGTAAAGCTGGACCTCGCCGCCGCCGACCTTGAAGACCAGTTCCTTGCCGGCTTTCACCTCGTTGGCGGGGGCCTTGGCGGGAGCTGCGGCCGCCGCAGGCGCAGCCTGCTCCTGCTTTTTCCGGAGTGCGGCCATTTGCGCCTGCAATTCCTGAACCTGCTTTTGCAACGCGTCCAACTTTGCTTGCATGTCGGACGCCTGATCTGCGTGCGCATTGCCCACACACCCGAGCGCAAGAGAAACTGCAATCGCTATCGATGTCTTCTGGAGCGTCATGGCTATTCTCCCTCCAAATTCTGCTGTGGTCGTTTCTTCATTCTGACAACTGTCAGCCCGGTGTGACTCGCGCCGCTGATCGCAGCGCGAGCCCCGCCGCTGTTCTGTGCTACGCGGCTTCGCTGTTCCCCCCCATTACCCCTAGAGTGGGCCGCAGTTCTAAGGCGGTGGAATGAGTCCCGCGCCGCGCGCCCAGCGGTACTTGGCGCCGAGCACCGCGACCGGGATCTCGGTCGAGTAGGCGTAGGCCGGGATGCGGTGCTGATAGAGATACTCCGCGGCCTCCTCGACCTCGACGTCACCCGCGAGCGAGGCGACCACCGGCTTGTCGATGCCCTTGGCGCGCATGGCCTCCACCACCTCCACCATGAGGCGCGCGAACACCATCGGCGGGGTGATGATCGTGTGCCAGTAGCCGAGGATGAGCGCGTGAATGCGCGGATCCTCGAGCCCGAGCCGCACGGTGTTCTGATAGGTGGTCGGCGGCTCGCCGCCGGTGATGTCGACGGGATTGCCGGCGGCTCCAAAGGGCGGGATGAACTTGCGGAACGCGGCATCGAGATCCGGGGGCATCGCCATGAGCGTCAGCCCGTTGTCGACGCACGCGTCCGAGAGCAGCACGCCCGAGCCGCCCGCGCCGGTGATGATCACGACGTTGTTGCCCTTGGGCGTCGGCAGCACCGGGATGCCGCGCGCGAAATCGAGCAGATCGCGCAGCGTCCGCGCACGGATCACGCCCGCCTGACGGAAGACGTCGTCGTAGATCTTGTCGTTGCCGGCCAGCGCGCCGGTGTGCGAGCTCGCCGCCCGCGCCCCCATGCTGGTGCGGCCGGCCTTGAGCACCACGACCGGCTTCTTCTTCGAGACCCGGCGCGCGACCTCCGCGAAGGCGCGTCCGTCTTTCAGATCCTCCATGTGCTGGCAGATGATCTGGGTGTTGTCGTCCTGCTCGAAGAAGGTGAGGAGGTCGTCCTCATCGATGTCGGACTTGTTGCCGAGGCCCACGATGGCCGACACCCCCATCTTCGTCGAGCGCGAGAAGCCGATGATCGCCATGCCGATGCCACCCGACTGCGAGGAGAGCGCGGCGCCGCCCTTGACGTCGTAGGCGGTGCAGAAAGTCGCGCAGAGGTTCTTCGGCGTGTAGTAGAAGCCGTAGATGTTGGGACCCATGAGGCGGACGTCGTACTTGCGCGCCACCGCCACGACCTCTTCCTGGCCGGCGACGTTGCCGGTCTCGGCGAATCCGGACGGAATCAGCACCGCGCCGGGGATCTTCTTCTCGCCACACTCGACCAGCGCCTGGGCGACGAACTTGGCGGGAATGGCGAACACCGCCACGTCGACGTTTGCGGGCACGTCCTTGACGCTCTTGTAGGCCTTCTTGCCGAGGATCTCGGCGGCGCTCGGGTGGACCGGATAGATCGCGCCCTGGTAGCCGCCATTGATGAGATTCTTCATGACCGAGTTGCCGATCTTGCCGTTCTCGGCCGAGGCGCCGATCACCGCCACCGCATCGGGCCTCATGATGCGGTTCATCTGCCGCACGATGACTTCCTGGCTCGGACGGTAGCGCGCCACGGGCGGCTTGAAATCGAGCACCACGCGCACGTCGGCCGCGGTGGCGCCGCGCGCGGTGGCGAACACGGGATTCAGGTCGAGCTCGGACACCTCCGGGAAGTCCGCCACGAGCTGCGAGACGCTGACGATCATCGTGGCGAGCGCCTCGCGGTCCACGGGCGGCCCACCGCGGGCGCCGCGCAGGATTTCCGCAGCCGCGATGCCATCGAGCATCGACAGGGCTTCCTCGCGCGTCGCCGGCGCGAGCCGGAAGGTGATGTCCTTCAGCACCTCGACCAGGATGCCGCCGAGACCGAAAGCGACCAGCTTGCCGAAGGCGGGATCGGTGACCGCGCCGATGATCACCTCCTGGCCGCCGGAGAGCATCTGCTGGACCTGCACCCCGTCGATCGTCGCCTTCGGGTCGTGGCGGCGCGCATTGGCGACGATGGTGGTGAAGGCTTCCTGGACCGCTTCAGCGCTCCTGACGCCGACCATGACGCCGCCGGCCTCGGTCTTGTGCAGGATCTGCGGTGAGACGATCTTCATGACCACCGGGAAGCCGATCTTCGCGGCGAGCCTGGCCGCATCGGCGGCGGTGGTGGCCACGCCCTCCTGCGGCACTGCGATGCCGTAGGCCTCGCAGAGCCCCTTGGCTTCCGGCGCGGTCAGCGCGCTGCGGCCTGCGGCCCTGGCTGCATCGAGAATCTTGCGAACCGACGTCTTGTCGTGTCCCATGCCTTCTCCCGTATCCCGCCTCAAACGACCTTTTCGCTGCGCAGCACCCGTATCTCGGACTCGCTGAACCCGATCTCCTTCAAGATCTCATCCGAGTGCTCGCCGAGCAGCGGCGAGCGCCTCACCTCGGTCGGGCTGTCGGACATCTTGATGGGATTGCCCACCGAGAGGTACTTGCCGCGCGTCGGGTGATCGACCTCGACCACGGTGCCGGTGGCGCGGAGCGAGGGCTCCGCGAGAAGCTCTTCCATGGAGAGGATCGGGCCGCACGGGATGTCGTGCTCGTTGAGCTCCGCCATGGCCTCGAACTTGGTCTTGGTGAGCGTCCAGCGCTCGACTTCGGCAAACACCTCCATGAGCCGCGGCAGCCGCGCCTCGGGCGTGGCGTAGTTGGGATCGGTGATCCAGGCCTCCTTGCCGATCACCTGGCAGATCTCCTTCCACACCGGCGCCTGAGCGATGAAGTAGAGATACGCGTTGGGATCCTTCTCCCAGCCCTTGCACTTCAGGATCCACCCCGGCTGGCCGCCGCCGGAGGCATTGCCCGCGCGCGGTACCGAGGTGCCGAACTTGCCGTGCGGGTACTGCGGGTATTCCTTCATGACCCCGGTGCGGGCGAGCCGCTGCTGATCGCGGAGCTTCACGCGGCAGAGGTTCAGCACTCCGTCCTGCATCGCGGCGAGGACTTTCTGGCCGCGACCCGTGCTCTTGCGCTGATAGAGCGCGGCGACGATGCCGAGCGCCAGGTGCAGCCCTGTGCCGCTGTCGCCGATCTGCGCGGCCGTGACCAGCGGCGGGCCGTCGTCGAAGCCGGTGGTGGACGCTGAGCCGCCGGCGCACTGCGCGACGTTCTCGTAGACCTTGCAGTCCTCGTACGGCCCGGGGCCGAAACCCTTGACGGACGCGACGATAATCCGGGGATTCAGCTCCTGGATCCGCTCCCAGGTGAAGCCCATCCGGTCGAGCGCTCCGGGCGCGAAGTTCTCCACCAGCACGTCGCAGTGCTTCACCAGGCGCTCGAGCACCGCCTTGCCGCGGGCGCTCTTGGTGTCGAGGGTGAGGGAGCGCTTGTTGTGATTCAGCATGGTGAAGTAGAGGCTGTCGACGCCGGGGATGTCACGCAGCTGCTCGCGCGTGATGTCGCCCGTGCCGGTCTTTTCCACCTTGATGACGTCGGCGCCCAGCCAGGCGAGCAGCTGCGTGCAGGTGGGTCCCGATTGCACGTGCGTAAAGTCGAGGATACGCACGCCCTCCAATGCCTTGGCCATTCGCGTGTCGCCTGTCAGTCCTTACTCGTGTCGGGTCGGATTACTTGTACATCGTCTGGTTCTTGGTGCCGGGCGCGTACTCGCGCGGATCGACCCAGATGTTGATGACCGCCGAGCGCTTCGACCGCGCCACCGATTCGCGGGCACGCCTGAGCGCCGGGGCGATCAGGGCCGGGTCGCGCACCTCCTCGCCGTAACCGCCGAGCATCTCCGCGAACTTGCCGAACGGCACATCGCCGAGAAGGTTGCCGACGTTGCCGCGCTCCTCGCCATACTTCGCGAGCTGTCCGTAACGAATCTGATTCATCGCCGAGTTGTTGCCGATGACGGCTATGTAGGGCACGCCGAAGCGATTGGCGGTCTCCATGTCGAAGGCGGTCATGCCGAAGGAGCCATCCCCGTAGTAACAGAGCACTTCCTTGCCCGGGTGCGCCAGTCCCGCGGCGATCGCGAAACCGGTGCCGACGCCGAGCGAGCCGAGCGCTCCCGGGTCCATCCACTGCCCCGGCCGTCGCGGCCGCACCGCCTGCGCGGAGATCGTCACCACATCGCCCCCGTCGCCGATGTACACGGTGTTGTCGGCGAGAAACTCATTCAGCTCCCAGGCCACCCGGTAGGGGTGGATCGGGACGTTGTTGGACTTGAAGAGCGGCATCAGCTTCTCGGTGGCCGCCGCTTCCGCCTCGGCGAGCTTCCGCATCCACTGTTGCCGCGCCTGGCGCTTGTCGGACTTGAGGCGCCCCGTGGCCGCCTGCAGCGCCGCGCCGAGGATCGCGCCCGGGTGTCCGACCAGCCCGAGATCGATGTCGCGGTTCTTGCCGACCGTGCGGTAGTCCATGTCGATCTGCACGAGCTTCGCCTTCGTGCTGATGCGCCGCCCGTAGCCCATGCGAAAGTCGAAGGGCGTGCCCACGATGACGATGACGTCGGCATCGGCGAACGCGTTGCCGCGGGTCCGATCGAAGTGGTGCGGATCGCCCGGCGGGAGAAGCCCGCGGCTGCCGCCATTGAAGTAGCCCGGGATGTCGAGGCCCCTGAGCAGCGCGATCGCCTCCTCGTGGCCGCGCGCCGCCCATACTTGCTGACCGTAGAGGATCGCCGGGCGCTCCGAGTTGATGAGGATATCGGCGAGTTTCTCGATGTCGCGGGGATCGCCCAGCGAGCGGGTCGAGGCGCGGTAGTGACCGGGCCTCGGCACGACCGCCTTGCCGACCTCGACCTCGCGGTCGAGGACATCGCGGGGAATTTCCAGATACACCGGGCCCGGCGCGCCGTTGAAGGCCTCGCGCGCGGCCATCGACACCATGTCGGCCACGCGCTCGGTGCTCGGCACCGTGGCGGCGAACTTGGTGATCGGGGACATCATGTCGACGTGCGGCAGGTCCTGGAGCGAGCCCATCTTGTGCTGGGTGAGGGCGCCCTGGCCGCCGATGTGCAGCACGGGGCTCTCGGAGCGGAACGCGGTCGCGATCCCCGTGACGGCGTTGGTGCAGCCGGGTCCCGCGGTCGTCACCACGCAGCCGAGCTTGCCGGTCTGACGGGCGTAGCCGTCCGCGGCATGCGCCGCGACCTGCTCGTGGCGCACGTCGATGATGCGGATGCCCTCATCGATGCAACCGTCGTAGATGTCGATGATGTGGCCGCCGCAGAGAGTGAAGATGGTATCGACGCCCTCGTTCTTCAGGGCCCTGGCGACCAGATGGCCTCCGGAGATGACGCCGGTGTCCCGGCTCTTGCGCTTGAGCGTGTCTTCCGCGGTGGTCGTGCTCCGGGTTTCCGCGGGCTTGGTCGCCGTCTCTTGCATTGACGCCTCCATAACAATCAGCCGCGAGCTCGGCGGCCCGGTAATCCTCGGGCGCTCCTGCGCGGGGTTTTTCGCAGGAGCGCCGTCTCTGACAGGCCTCAGCGCGTCGCCAGGTTCGGGGTTGCAGCGATCGCGCCGGTCCGGCTCGTATAAGAGCTGCGCATCGGTTTCAGCACCACGATGGCCATGAGCGCCGCCAGGATGTTGAGCATGGCGGCCGTCATGAATACCGGGTGCCAGTTTCCCTTGGCCGCGATGACACTCGTCAGGGGTACCAGGAGCGATGCCGTGCCCTTTGCGGTGTACATGAGCCCGGTGTTGGTCGTCGCGTAGGTGGCGCCGAAGGTGTCGGTCACGGTCGAGGGGAAGAGGCTGTAAATCTCACCCCAGGCGAAGAACACCAGTCCCGAGAGCAGCACGAACATGACCGGGTCGGTGCCGAGATTGGCGAGCGCGATGATCCCCAAGCCTTCGAGCAGGAAGGCGATGAACATGGTCTGCTCGCGGCCGATTTGGTCGGACACCCAGCCGAAGAACGGCCGCGTCAGGCCGTTCAGGATGCGGTCGATGCTCAACGCGAAGGTCAGCGCCGGCATGGTGAGACCAATGAGGCTCACCGGAGTGTCGGCGATCTTGAAGTCCTTGGCGATGGGCGCGAGCTGCGCGGTCGCCATGAGACCGCCCGCCGCCATCATGATGAACATGATGTACATGACCCAGAAGACCGGGGTCTTGAGCATCTCGAGCGGCCCCGCCTGGTAGCGGCTGGCCCCGCGCGCCACCTTCGGAGGCGCCACCATCAGGTTCACCGCCGGCGCAGCGATCAGCGAGCCGACCACCACCACGACGATCCCCTGGAACAGGCCGAAGGTGAGGAAGGTCTGCTCGTAGCCCGCGCTCTTGATCATGTGAGCGATGGGAATGATGGTCGCCGCAGAACCCATGCCGAAGCCCGCTGCGGTCAGGCCCGCCGCGAGCCCGCGGCGTCCCGGGAACCAGCGCACGGCGTTGCCGATGCAGGTACCGTAGACCGCGCCCGCGCCGACGCCACCGATCGCGCCGGCGAAATAAAACATCGCGAGCGACTCGGCGAATGAGTTGATGGTCCAGGCGACGCCGCACAGCGCGCCGCCGATCACGACGATCCACTTCGGCCCGAAGCGGTCGACCAGGTAGCCCTCGGCCGGCACCAGCCAGGTCTCGAGCAGGACGAAGATCGTGAAAGTGACCTGAATGGCCGCCTTGCTCCAATGGTATTTGTCCCCGATCGGACCGACGAACAGCGTCCAGCCGTACTGCAGGTTCGCGATCATCACCATGCAGATGATGCCGACGATCAGCTGTGTCCACGGTTGGGCGAAGAATGAACGGGTCTGAGAAGTCGAATCGGTAACCATCGGTGCTCCCCCTTGTTCGATTTTGGGTTTAAGAACCGTCAGCCGGTTGGTATGAACTTCCGCGATTCGTGATACGAGCGAGCGTTCGACTTGTTCTCCGCTGCCGTCATACAGGCTGCCGTCATACAGAAGGAATCAGACCGCGTCACAGGCGATCCCTCACTCGATCAGCTGCCCTCGGATGAGGCCCTGAAACAGTGCAACTGGACCGACGCAGACCGAACGCGCGGGACCATAGGTGATATATCTCCGGCTTGTCAACACGCCGTCCAACCGCCCCGAGAGGCGAAATGCGGGTGCT
>Ga0134063_10000643_pt1 | contig 11991 bp, 14 predicted proteins | sample 15_taG_11_FD_94467 | JGI IMG/M metagenome (GOLD analysis project Ga0134063, IMG submission 94467) | Grasslands soil microbial communities from the Angelo Coastal Reserve, California, USA - 15_D_Rain_20cm_5_09082015 | ecosystem: Environmental > Terrestrial > Soil > Grasslands ... | reverse complement strand
TTGATGGCGCTCTCAAACAAGTTCGGTCATCTCTTACTGACTACCGGAAACAAGAGCGAACTGGCTGTCGGATATTGCACCCTTTATGGCGATATGGCGGGCGGTCTTGCCGTAATCAGCGATGTCCCGAAAACGATGGTTTATGAACTTGCGCGCTGGATCAATTCCGATTATTCAGCGCGATCAGGCGCAAAACGACAAATCATTCCGGAATCAACAATTGAAAAAGCGCCCAGCGCGGAGTTGAAACCAAACCAAAAAGACCAGGACACATTGCCGCCGTACGAGATCCTCGACAAGATTCTGCAGCTCTACGTGGAAGAAAACCTGAGTGCACGTGACATTATCGCGCGCGGGTTTAATGAAAAAACCGTGCGATGGGTGCAGCGCCGAATTGATCTTAACGAATACAAGCGGGAGCAATCCGCGCCTGGATTAAAAGTAACAAGCCGCGCCTTCGGCGTTGGCCGCAAAATGCCGATCGCGCAGCGATACGTCGATTAAGCGAATATTGTGCACCGTGCAGGAATCGAACCTGCAACCCAGTGATTAAGAGTCACTTGCTCTGCCAATTGAGCTAACGGTGCAAATAGCTGTTTCCCAGGCAAATGCTGTACGAACGTGTACTTTCGTGCGTACCAAAATTGGTAGCAAATTGGTAGCACAAAATACAGCATTGTGTTAGCATTAGCGCCATCAAAGACCGGAAATTACTCATCCGCGTTCGCTGCACAACGCGGAAGTTTTACCTGAACCCGCCGCGCCCAGGTCGAAACGATTGGCATGTTCGATTCACCGCACCTGGGATCAACGGCACGCGCCGGATTTTCCGAAATACAGGGGCGAAGGAGATTGGTCCGGCAAAACGCATTGCCGCAAAAATAATTGAATCCTTTTGGGCCGATGCGGGTCGAGGCGCAGATCGGCTAAAACTGCGCAACGACAATGTGAAAATCGGCGAACTCATCGCCAGGTACGAACGGAATGCTTCGCAGCGACGCGCCACCATTCGCAGTAATGTCCGTTCGCTCCGAATGATCGTAAGGACCGTTCATGGTGGCGATCCTGATCAGAAATCAATGGCTGTACTGACCGCGAATTTGATTCGCGAATTCGAAAAGCGACAGGTCGACTCTGCTGAAAAGCGCGCTACACCCGCGACGCGAGCAGTAGTAATCCAGCGTGTCCGTACGTCTACGGCGAGCTACGTCCGCCAGGCACGATCAATCGTGGCTTTGCGAAAGATGAAGTTTTATGAGGGAATGAAGTTACCCGATTTGAGCGGTTTCCGGGGCGAAACTGTCGAGACTCCACACCGCTCATTGCCTCGCCCGCTCGATATGAAAGCGCTCACCGCGATGAATGCCGCAGCGCCCACCCTGGCAAAGAAAGATCCCGGCGCGTATGTAGCGCACCTTTTGTTTTCGCGTTTGGGGCTGCGCAACATTGAGATTGTGAATGCTCGTGTGCACTGGATCAGCGATGGAAGCATCGGGATCGTGGATCGACTCGAGGAAGATTTTTTTCCGAAAGGGTGTGAAGGGTGGGTGCCGATGGCTCCTGATGTTTTCAAAGAGATACTTAGGTTCCAACCTTTGTGCACCGACGGCTACCTGGTGCCAGGCGTAAATCAGACTGAAAGACACGATGCCGTTTATCGTCGGCATTCGAAATGGGTGGCCCAGTGGATCAAAGACCGAACAAAAACCAGCTACGAACTGCGTCGATATGCCGGATCTCGGCTGCTCGACTTGGGCGCCACGATCTTCGAAGTGCGTGATTTTCTCCGACATCGAGACGTGCAGACGACGCAGATGTGGTATGCCTATCGCTTACAGAATCGTCAATTGCGCACGATCGGAATGCGCGATCTTATTCCGAATTGATTCAGGCACGAACTGCGATCGCCTAGAATTTCAGATCATCGAGATTTGCAGCCATCATTGATCATGATCAACTTTTTTGGTGGCAAAGAAAAAGCGCCTCCCGCAGCGGCTAAAACGAGGACCAGCCTGGCTCGCTCATGAACGTGAGCGAATAACTGAACCTTGGCGGGTCGCCATCTTTACATTACGCGAGCAGCTGGCGGACGATTGCTTGAATCACGTAGCCGATCGCCGACGTCTTCAAAACCGCAGATTGATTGAAAATTTGTATGCCGAGTTTGGGCCATCACCCAGGCTACCGGAGTGCGACATGATGGCCTACTGGTTGTTTTGCGGTTCTCCTTGGCAAGATCAGCTCAGCTATAACGACGCGCGACAGCAGCATTACGCAGAATTGAGAGCGCTCGGGCTTTCTCCAGAGTTTCATCATTCAATGCGTCAGACGAAAACTCAAGTCGCCGCCTTTGTGATTGAGCTCCTCTTTCGGCTTGATTCGTTAGCTTCGTGGATAGAGGCACAAGAGAGTTGGATTTTTTGGAGAAAATTCCGCACCAAGCCTGCTGCATGGGATCGCCACGATGAGGGAGCGAGGCGGCAAACCATCTATGCCAGTCTTATTGCTGCGCTGCCGACAGTGTTTGATGGCATATCAGATCGGTTCATCGCGGAGGTCATCGACGATTTTCGGCGCTGGACCAAGCCGCAATGGGTCAAGATTCTCAAAATGGCGGCGCGTATCGCAGAGAGAGGCGAGCGACCTGTTACAGAACTCGATACGTGGGTCTGGTGGCGTTATCCGATCTTTAGTCGCTACCACTGGAGCGCAGGTGAAGTCTGCCGCGCTGCAAGGGAGAAATTTGGCGCGATCCACGATGTAATTACTTAGACAAGCTTCCGGTCTCGGATTTCTGGATTGCGTTAGGCTTTCTGACCGCGGGATATGTTTGCTGGTGGTGGGATCGGGACGACAACCACAGACAAGAAAAAGATGCTGCGCAGGCAGCTTGGCAGTGGGCTCCTTATCGCCGCCCTCGCGGGAGCCGTCATCTTGATGAACCATTTCTTTTTCCTACAAGAACAGGGCTTTTCAAAAAATCTTACTGGCGTCCTAGTTACGCGCCTCGTGGGGGACGATCCGCTCAATTCGTTACAAGGCGCTCTCGTTGAGAAGCTAAATGCGGAACTACAAAAAGAAGAGACGGGGCAGCAGATTGAAGTGCATGCGAGCAGCGACATCCTCAACGAGAATGACGGTCTCAAGGCAGCGCACGAACGCGCCTGGGCTATTGGGGAGCGGCTCAATGCAACGATTGTCATCTGGGGACGAAAAATCGGCGAGAAACAATTCTACCCGCGCATCACTGTTATGGCTGCGCCGAAAGGCTGGCGCGCTGTGCGCGAACGGACCCATGACAAGAGCATCACTGAGTTGCATTTGCCAAAGGAACTTGTGGACGAACCGTTCTATTTGATACATTTCGCTGCTGGCTATGCATTCCTTCTTCAATCCAACTACGGAGAGGCCTTGCTGCATTTCAAAGCCGCGCTAGGGCGCCAGGGAGCTTTACCAAAGGAACTTGCCGACCTCCAGTTGTTCGCTGCATATTGCCATTATTCGCTAGGTGACAGCGATGAGGCCAGTGCTGAGTACGACAAGGCCATTGCCGATTACGACGAAGTTATCCGACTCGACCCAAAAGACGTGTCCGCCTACATTTACCGTGGCTGCGCCTATGAACGCAAGGGTGACTACGACAAGGCTATTGCCGACTACGACGAAGCCATGCGGCTCGATCCAAAAGGCGCGAAAGCTTACGAGATCCGTGGCGCCGCCTACCACGACAAGGGCGATTACGACAAGGCCATTGCCGACTACGACGAAGCCATCCGGCTCGACCCAAAATACGCGCTCCCCTACAATAGCTTCGCATGGCTTCTTGGGACATGTCCGCAAGTCAGTTTCCGCGACGGCAAGAAAGCTATAAACTATGCAATCAAGGCCTGGGAACTGTCGAAAGATCCAGCTTTCCTGGACACGCTGGCTGCCGCCTATGCCGAAGCGGGAGATTTCAAGCAGGCCATTAAATGGGAAACGAAATTCCTCGAAACTCCAAACCTCTCCGAAAAAAACACCACAGGCGGAAAAAGCCGATTGGCGCTCTACCAAGCCCACAAGCCGTACCACGCAGAGAAGGGGCCAACTTCGACGTACTGACAACTGTTCTACGGGTTCTGTATATCCTTTGTTTTGATTTCCTGCCCTTCCCGTCGTCGCGGTGTGCGTCAACAACAAAAATGGTTCTACCGTCGGAATCGATCGTTGCAACGGAGCCCCAAGTCCAACCGTCCTTACTGAGCTTATCGGCGATTTTTTCCCAGTCCCGCATTTGGCACGATGAAATTGCAAAATGCGCGAATAGCTTCCAGTCGAAAAATCTTTCGCCCGAATCCACAGCCTGCTAAGACGTGGTGCTGTGAACCGCGCACTGTTCGCTTTGTTGGGGACGGCAGCGCCGCCAGTATTGCCTGAATATTTCACTGGGTTGTTTATCCTCGTCGGCACACTAGCGGATCTTAACATTGTCGTTAAGCAGTGGGTAATTCCAACAGGCGGACCATCTTTGTTGTCGATGCGCACTGCGGTGACGGAAAGGATTTCGTCGCGCGCTCTGATGATAGGCTGACTGCGTTTCTTGAACTCTTGCAAAACATTTCCACTTATATTCTGACAAGCGCCGCCCGCACGAAATGACACTAATTGAAATCAGACCTATCATTGGGGCTGGAAAGTTTTTGAAGCTCCAGGCGTTGAGCCGGTGTTCCGGCAGAAGCGTCAGGCCATCGGCTATGCGGAAACCCGAGCTTGCTTTCGAACGGGGGAGATTCGCGTCCTAGGTTCGACTGGCAAGTTACGCACGATTGCGTTTGACGAAGCAGATCGAAAGCTGTGATTGCGCAGGCCTACGCAGCAGCCAAGGCGAGGTTTTCGGGAACTTGGTTCCGTCATTATCGTAGAACCGAAATGGAGTTTGGAGAGCGAACGGCTCGTGCGTCATCGCGCTCGTTCGCATCATTTCATCATCGCCGCATGTAGAGCAAAAGAAGCACAATCCGAAACGTGAGAATATTTTTTGTTTTAATTTGTAGCTTTGCACTTGCGTGTGCGGTCCGCGGTGACACAAAAAAAAACCACGCCCAATCATCCAAGCCTGCTTCGAGTAGTGGAAAGCATACGGCATCCGGCGGTGCACACGCGCACACGTGGAAGCGGCGAGTTACCACCTTCAAGTGTATTTGTGGAACTTGAGGCAGCGATTCGATTGCGTTAATCGGGGTAAGCCGCGCAAACATGGCCATGACAGCGTTGATGAATTTTGCACATGTAATGATCGACTCTTCCGTTTGCTCTGACCTGCACCCAAAGATCCAGCCAGGATACGTCCGCCACGCCAAGCCATGGGCCGATAATTGGTAAGTAGCCTCGAAGCGGTGGGGCACCCAACTTTGTCCAATGGAGCAAGCGATCGCCCCGTGTGTCGACTACACGCGTGTCGGGAGGGCCAAACCTGCGGGCAAGATCGGTTTCGGTCGTAATGCCGGGTTTGATCTCGTTGATGTCCTGTTGCTCACTCTGGCTAGAAGACGCATGACTCGCTAGCCAAAAGCTGGCCAGCACAGTGAAAATTAGTTGGTTGGTTTTCATTGCGACAGTGCGCTGATTCGCGGACGAGAGACAATAGACCCTACTCTATGGAAATGACCAGCCTCTTTTGCGGGGCAACACCCGTTCATGGGCTGTGATAAAGACACAAAGCAAGGTTCTTACGCGTTGAATTGCATTTTGTGAAATCAATCGGCTTGTATTGCCTTTTGCTGGAGCCTCGCAAAACTCCCGCATCCGTTCAAGTTGCTCTTAGCGTAATCCTAAACTCATTTACCCGCATGGCCGCCTGAGGCCCTTTGTCCTAAATCACGTCAAAAGATTAAACATGGACGCGGGCAGCGACGCGTTGCCTAACCCAGTGCTTGTGGAGATCGCACGCTGACGCACGGTGCCGAACAGGAACCACGGGTGACGTGCTGGTAGATATCAATGGAGAAATTTAATCCCGCTGACACGGTGAATTTCTTCGCAAGTCGCGCGCCAGATGTCTTTGCCATGCGGATTCGTATTCGCCGCATTGCTTTCATGCATCGAATCGTAAAAGAGCCAGCCGGTGACCATCACTCGCCCTAGCATTGCGCGGAGACTGGAAAAGTGTTGGGTCCAAAATGCCGGAATCAGGCCATTCTTGAAGCAAATCTCAATCAAAGTTTTGCTCGTGGCCCTTGCGTCGTACTTCCAACCGCGCTTGTCGCAAATCGATCATTGTGCTCTCAAAAGCTTTAAGACATTCAGATAGCGCCTCCTTCGTGTTTCCGTCGCGGTAGTGTTCATGAGCCTTTAGAAACTCGGCTTGTGCTCCCGCGTATCCGGGGCGTCGGAGCAGCGTGAGCGCGGGCTTGACGACTTCGGTGTGTAATAGCTCGGAGTCCACACGGATCACATTGCCTGCGACGTACTGAAAGCCGATAGAATGTTCTTTGAACCTTGCGTTTAGTTCTTGGATAGCTCCATCCGCTAGTTCGGATGAATTAGGTCGACCGAGATAGCCGTGGTTACGAGTGACCTTATCAATAATACGAAAAGAAAGTTCTACGGCATCGAGCACTTTCTCAGTGTCTTGCTCCGTGAGTAAAAAGTTCTCCAGTTCGCTCATATGCTTGAAATAGGGGTGACCAGCGCCAAGCGAGAACACTCCATACTCGCGACGCAATGTATCGACGATAAACTTGTAGGTGCCTTTTACGCCGGATCCTCGATCGTAATCATGTGAATCGCCGATTGTGTCTTGCCAGATATGCACGATCTGAACTCTCAGAGGCTTGGGGATTTTTGCGTACTCGTAAACGTCTGGGACTTTTTCCCGAAGCTTTTTTTGGCGCTTAGAAAATATATGGAAAATGGTCATAGTTGATCGGGGTTTAGCGAGTTTCTTCGGCCTCGGATTTTATCCACTGGCGGAAAATTTTCGGCATTATTTGAGCGTACGTGAGATGGTGAAATTTCCTCGATTTACCTAGCGTTGAGCACGTCAGATCAAGTCAGGATAATTTGAGAAAATGACGCGGATAGCAATGCCATTGAGGCGATCTACCACCGCAAGTTTTTATCAAACCGACCGCGAATGACCAGCTTCGAATTGCGAGTCCCCCACTCTACCTGTGGAGCTAACACAATCGGTAGCGTGTTCGGCATCCCTGTGTTGTAAGCACGTCGAAAGTGAATAAGAGGCAGATGACTTTGAATCACTTCTTTGAAGAGAATTGTCGCCTATTGCGACCTGATCGAAACGAGCATCTGCCCTGATTGGACTCGTTACAAACCGGTCAAATTGTTTTGAGTAAAGACCGCTCTGTTTACGGAGTTGCGGGCGAAACGAACCTAGTCCAAGTGTCAAAAAGTAAAGAGCCGCTGCAATGCACGAGCGCGTCAATGAGCCCTCTATCGACGCCGATTGTAGCAATCATATTTGCCTGAAAGTTTTCTACCAATTGCTGAGGTCGCCAGGGTACCATTCGGCTTCTCAGCTTATTCCCAATATCGGTCCGCCGGCTAGTTCACCGCAGACTGACCAAACCGAACTGCGCACTGCGCCACATTCTAATTTCAATTGCGGAGCTAGATCGGTTTTTGAAAGACGGATGATGGTCGCTGCGAAGCGGATCGCAACGGAGGCCCACGAATGGCTTCTTGAAGTTGCACGCCACAGGCGCAATACGGAGCGAAACAATCAAATGGGCGTTTGCGGCACGGTTAGTCTGTTTCGGCTTGGGGGTCTCGTGATGGCAGTGTAATCCGGCAAGAACGGGTCTGGAGCTGATATTCTCGCGAGGACTTCCGCTGCTATCGTCTTGCCGGTTCCCGAAAGACCGGTGAAAAGAACGCCCGCGTCGAGCGGTTTGAAAAGTTCGTTAGCCACGAGTACACGGGGCTCACCGCCGGTCCGCTCCCAGCGCCAAGTAGGGGCTCCGTTTCCTTCCAATGATAGCATCTGCAAGAGATTGCAGGACCATTTCGACAGGAACTGCCACGCAGGGCACAAAACCCTCCTTCGCCGACACGATGAGCTCCTTAAGCTTGGGAAGTTCCTTAAGGGCATACGTGGATTCGGCGCTTGAGCACTCTTCCGTGGCTTTCTCCCATTCAGCGACGACACAATTCAGGGATTCCTTCGCCTTCTCAAGATGCTCCGCCACGCCGACGGCCTCTTCGAAAAGATCGGCATTCCACTTCACATATCATTTGTAGAACTCAAGACGCAGCTGGGCGTCGTTGAGCCGCTCGAGCAGGACATCGTACCGATCCCGCCTGACAAATTTCTTCTCCGACTGGTCTGTGCAGATTGCCTTCGCTCGCAAGAGGCGCCGGACCCGCTTGCATTCGTTTATACACTTCGATGAGTTGCCGCAACGTCTCTCGCAGGATCTCGCGCTTTTGCTCCCGCTTCTCCCTCGCCCAGCTGTGGTCGGCATAGACCATCGTTGCTGCCGCCCCCAGTACCGTGACGATGAAGAACTGAGCGAGAAGCTTAAAGACATCATACTGGATGACTCTGGCGAGCAGTTCACCCACAACCGCGAACACGAGGCAGCCAGCGATGCCGAAAGCCAGCAACGCAATCGAGGTGGTCGTTAGGTGTGATCGCTTCAGCATGTTGGTCGCCTTCACCGCTTGAGTTTGATTCTGGCGGGGTCAGAATCAGGGGTCAAGCGAACTCACCACTCCTTGAACTCGCCCGCGTGCTCTTGCGTTTCAATCACGTTGCCAGCATCGTCGTAAACGCGAATGACAGCGTCATGCGAACGACTGGAAGACTTTGCGTACTTGATTGCATTGCTGATTGCGTTTGGCCCGGCATACCACAGCGGACCAAATGGCAGCACGTCACTAATTAGATCGACGCCACTATGATCGGCTCGTGGCCGAACCTCGTAAACGTGTGTGGAAGTCTTCGATGTCACAGGCGGTCGCATCGTTTGCCATTTGGCCTTCAAAAACGATTCTAGCGGCGTGTAGCAATACGAAAAGGCCCTTGTCGTTTTGGAAGCAGCGCGCAGAAATATCAATCGAAGCTGGGGCGGCGATTTCTTGAGGAGCATCATAAACCGCCCTCCGATACTGGCATCCCGCCACAAAAAAGCGAACCAAAAATCGGACTTGTGACTAAGTCGCGACTGCGATTGCAGTACGCCTATCGCTTTTACCTGGAACACCACAGTATGCTGCAGCAATAGGATTTTGTCTGATCAGGCAATCATCCGCTAGTCCGATTGTATGTGTTCGTCGATTAAACCAGATTCCGGCACACACTACATAGGTATGCCAAGGCTCTATAGGGTTGTGCCTTGGACTAATGAGCGGCGGGTGGGAGTTCCCGCCGCTCTTCCTTCCGGTCAGCGGCCCGACTCGCCACTCGGCATTCAATCGCAAAAGAATTAAGAATGAATCGCCCGTTCAAGCCGTTTCGTGAACTTTGTTCCGTAGTTTCCGTAGAACATTTGGAAGGGGCGTGTTTCCTAGGCGCGCCGACGCTTGAGCTTGGAGGCTTTGTCGCGCGTCAGGAAACACGCAAAGCCCTAACCACGGTGCCGGAGGGAATGCGGGATGCGCCTCTCCGGACGCATAAAAGTCCGGCAGCGGTCTATCGTGACTTGGCGGCATCATGAAAAAGAAAAAGATCGAAACGCACAAGATCGGGCTAGTCGGCCAAGCACCTTCGCGGCGCGGAGACCCGCGCAAGCCACTAGCCGGCCCGAACGGCCAGAAGATCGCGCGCCTCGCCGGAATGAGTTACGACGAGCTGATCGCATGTCGCCGGAAGCACCTGAACACACACTACAACGGGAAGCGCCCCAAAGGCGACGCGTTCGACCACGCGAAAGGCAGCGTCAAAGCCGCGGACATCCTATTGGACTGGCGCGTCGAGCGAATCGTCCTGCTCGGTAAGAACGTCGCCCGTTGCTTCGGCTTCCGCGACTTGCCTTTTCTGGCGGAGATAAGCATTTTTTTCCGCATCCTTCTGGCACCAATCGGTGGTGGAACGAGCGACGAAACGAGCGACGCGCTCGACAACTTCTGCAGCGGTTCCTACGGGGCGAAACGACTCAGGCTAGATTTCGAAAGAGTGGACGTTCCCTCACAGGTACCTGACTACTAAAAATTGCCCGTGATACCGATATGTTGGCACAGTCATGCCACAACCTTCATGAAGTCTTTGGAAGGTTGTATTACAGACGACCAAATCCTAGCCGCCGATCTGGGCCGATTCGGCAATACTGATTGAAACAAAGAAGCCTGTTCAGGGCCTCAGTTTGCCGATAACTCAGCTGCAACCAAGCAAGCGTCATCCGTCAAGACTGTGGAATCGCCAAACTTGTAAACGTCACTGACGATGGCATCGAGCAGAGACTCCGTGGGCTGATCAAGATTGGATCGAACGCTTTCCCATAAACCTTTAACGCCAAACTGGCTGCCGTCCTCCGCCTCGACCTCGATAATGCCGTCTGTGTAGAAGAGAAGGAAATCTCCGGGCGCAAGTTTCATTTCTGTATTTTTAAATTGCGCGTTCCGAATGATCCCTATCGCAGGTCCGGCGGAATCCGCGCCCATGATGATCGTCTGCACTTCGTCGGAACTCCGGCGCACCTGCAACGGCGGTGGGTGACCCGCGCGCGCGAAACGCGCGGTGCCTGTTTTGATGTTGATGACGCAGTACAGCACCGTCACAAAAACAAGCGTGCCGGTCTGTTTCAAAATTCCCGTGAACTCGCTGTTCAATTGCGTGAGAAGGCGACCGGGCTCGGGTGCTTCGACAGAATGAGTTTCGATCATTGTGCGCATCATCGCGGTGATCAGCGCTGCGCGGACGCCATGGCCCATTACATCGCAAATACAAATGGCGGCCGTATCTTCGTTAAGCCGTGCGATATGAAAGAAATCGCCGCCCATCAGGGTCGCCGGCAAATAACGGTGACAAAAGCGGAGCCTCGTGTCCCCCGCGGCGGCGTCTGCCGGAAAAGTCGGATACGTGCTCGGCATGAGCGCCTGCTGCAATTCCGTCGCCATTCGCAGATCTGTTTCCATCTGCTCATTTTTCTGGCGAATCTCGCGGTCGCGCTCTTCGATCTCCTGCGCGCGTTGTTCCGCCGCGACCTTGGCGACGCGTAGTTGCTCCACCGCGCTCGCTCGTTCAATCACGATACCTGCCAAATGCGTCGCCATGCGGATGAGCTCCCGATCATGCACACTGGGTTCGTGCGGGCGACGATAGTACATGGCGACCGTACCCAGTAGTATCCCATCGCTGGAGAAGACCGGTGTCGAACAGCAGGAACCGAGCCCGAACGTCGCAGCGAGCTCAACGTAATCAGCCCAATGAGGATCGGTGGCGATATCTGTGGCAAACACAGGTTCGCGCTTGTACGCGGCGCTTCCGCAGGAGCCGACCCGCGGGCCAATGCGCACACCATCGATGATCCGATTGTATTCTTCCGGCAGGCCCGGTGCCGCTCCCTCGCGCAGACATTGCGCGTCGTCGTCAAAGATCAGCACGGAGCATATCATTCCGTCACACGTTTGGGCCTCGACGCCGCGCACCAAGACATCGAGCACAGCCGCAAGCGGCGCGCCGGACGCGATTTCCTGCAACACTCTTTTTTCGTTCGCCAGCGCGTCCTGCGCACGCTTGCGTTGCGTGATGTCGCGGAAGCTCCATACACGGCCAATATTTCGTTGCTTGATCAGTTGAATTGCCGAATTCTGCTCGAAAACGCGTCCGTCCTTCAACTGCAAGACATCGAAAGTCTCAGGTGCGGCCGAGGCGATAATTTCTTGGACCCGCGCCAGATACCCGGCCGGGTCTTTCAACTGCGGGCTAACGTAATTCCACAGCTCACTAGCATGAGCCGATATCATCATGTGAGGCGGAATTCCCCAAAACTTGACGTACTTCTCGTTGAATTCCCTGACGTAATTTGCCTCGTCAATGACGAGGATGGCGTC
>Ga0134063_10000631_pt1 | contig 12103 bp, 10 predicted proteins | sample 15_taG_11_FD_94467 | JGI IMG/M metagenome (GOLD analysis project Ga0134063, IMG submission 94467) | Grasslands soil microbial communities from the Angelo Coastal Reserve, California, USA - 15_D_Rain_20cm_5_09082015 | ecosystem: Environmental > Terrestrial > Soil > Grasslands ... | reverse complement strand
TTCATTGAAGGCCTGTATCTGTCGAGGACACTCCGGTTCCCGTAACCCGCAAGGCCGGCTAGTCGAAGGACCATCAGAATCGGCCCTAGCGTCTAGGTGTGTAAGATTTCTGATAACGCTGTCCCGACTCTTGACTCAGTGGTGCCTCGGTTCCTACGAAATAAGTTCTTTTTTGCAGATTCAGTTGTTCATTCCGATTGGACAGGGCACACGCCCCAAAATAACCTGGTAGCTTTGCGCGACCGACGGCCAACTGTAATTCTTGACAGTATTCTTGGGGCTTGCTAACACCCATGCTGCGTCCTCCCAGGTGAGAAACATCCAGGAGGGCGACATGCAGAGTGCTTTTGAATCGTGGGTTGGCCAACACGTGCTCGTGCGACTAACCTTTGGGAAAACCAAGCTAAGCCTGCGCGGGGTTTTGTTGAAGGACCGAACGGAGACTCTGCTGATGGGACCCGAATTTGGTTCTGAATTAGAAATTCCGAAAAAGATGATTTTGGCCATAGAAGAGGTGGGCGCCGCTCGACTCCCGGTCATGCTCGGGCCTTTTTGGAAGGTCAGCTCAGTCAGCCCAAATCAAGAATACAAAGAGGGATGTAGGATGGACAAACCCGTTACACCGTTCAACCCGAGAAGGCTGGAACACAATTTTGTACCTCAACAGTCGACGAGTGCAACGAAGTGTTAGCCAGCCAGAACATTGCTCTACAGTGTGTTGGGCAGGGACCGCATAGTTTCTGTGCGAGACCCAGCCTGGTTCAACAGTATCAAGAACCTGGAGGAAGAAATACCCCTTAGACACGGGCCAAGTGGAGACGAACGCCCATCTGGTCAACCCTCGAAAAGGAAGACCTGACTCACTGGCTCTCGTGACTGCAGGCTAGCATTTCTGCCAGTGGCTGGCGTGCCATGTAAAAACCACCATGACCTTGAACGTTGGAGGTCTGCAAAGGCCGGTAGATGTGCAGACATGAACCCCAATCGGGAAGCGGGAACTACACGCCGATCGAAGAACGCTAGACGTATACCTACGGAGCGTCGGTCACCTCGAAGGGCATGGTGACCAAGACACCCGGCATCGCCTCGATCTATCTGCCCACCTACAAGACAAAGACGGTAGCTGGCTCGACGGTGCCAACACCTATCCCTGCCTGTTCCCCCCAACGTACCCGCTGCGCTGTTCTGGTCGATGGCCGTCTGCGACACGGACACGATCAGAGCGCGGACCTGCAGGACCCCGTACTTCGGAGCTCGCCCCGCTCACCGGCGATCTCCCTGCGCGGAGCCATCAAGCCGAGGGGACTAAAAAACGTGAGATTGCGTCAGGAGACAAAGCCGGAGGAAAGAGTTCTACGGGACAACGTCTACCAGGTGCCGATGCGCAAGACGGCTTCCGTTGTGAAACGAATCCCATTTTGCGGACGGATGGTACCTACCTCACCCATCCAGGTGTGCGTATATTGCAAATTGATGAGGCGCCAAGCGAATGGCCGACTGACTATGAAATCCACGCCGCCACCAGTGGCCACACTGACTCCGTTGTTTGACGTTTCAATGGACCAGTCACTTCGCTTTGGATAATGCGCTAGCGTGCCGTCACCATTGTTCCATTCCTTCAAGAGTTGCGCATGGAGGGCTTGGTTGTCCACTTCATAGGTTACTTTTCTGCCTCCAAACAGGAATTCCATGTAAGGCGAAAGTCGGTGAGAGGCTCGTGGTGTCCACCTTGGCCCAGCGCCGTAAAACAACGAATCGCCGCTTTCGTTGTACTTAGGAAATGCCATAACAAGGCAGCCATTCACTTCGACAACGATCTGCAGACTTGGACTTATCCTCGCCGCCCCCGAACCTCCTCCGCCTATGCAGTTGCCGCCGCCCAGCAGATTTTCATAGTAGGGATAAGCGGATAACTCGATCGGCGCTTCCTTTGGATAGGTGTGCGAAAACTCCACTGCACGGAGATCCGAAGGCTGGCGCACGAAAGAGAAGGGCTTTTGTCCGCTTCCGTTCTTGTATTCCTGAACGAGTTGTTTGCGGATTTCCGAGTCGCGAAAGAGGCCGAGCCGAGTGTCACGTCGCCAAGGCACTTGCACGGCCATGATATTGGCGAAGGTCTTGCCGGGATTTAGAAAGCTCCTGGCCAAGATAATGATCAGCCGATTACTGGTGTGATTTTCAAGGCCAATGATCAAATAGCGGTCGGCGGCGTCCTCGGCTATCATGGTCACCGCACCAAGCGTTGGCGTATCCACCAGAGTAATGAAACCCGGTGAAGCGTGCAGCATCACATTTCCCATCGAGGCTTCGCTGATCGGACCGATCTTCCACTGTGTATGCCAAACGGCTGACCAAGCCATCGACCGCAGCAGGCTAAGAAAATAATCTCGGCCGTCGCCCCACTGCACGTTTCGATACTTGGCATCGTTCTGCCGGAAGATATAGCCAAAAATGGATCCTTCCAGGGGATGACCCACATAAGGGGCCATAAACCTGTCGCTATCGCTCCAGCCACGGAGTTCGCTGACTGAACCGACGTAGTTTTGGAACCAATGACCATTCAGAGTGTCGCGTGTCCCAGCTTCGGTCGTGACATTGAAACTGTGCATGATCCCCGTGTAGAGAAGCGATTCCATAAAGGCTTGTTTCCAAAAGACATTATTGTTTGGCCGGGAAGACTCGAAAGGCGTCATCGAGTTCGCGGGTATCGGGCCGCGGTACAAATTACGGGGCAAATCCGGGGCTTTGTAGGCCGGTATGTCTTTAGGAGTTGGGAACGAAAGCGGTGCAGGCGCGCCGGAAGGAGCAGAAATAGCCGTGAAATTCTTTGGCGACACCACAACAATGGGAAGGTCTTCCGATGTCTCGCAGAGTCTCGCGTTCGAGTCCAAACCCGACTGGCCAGCTGCGGAAGTATCTCCAAAGAGCAATCCTAACGCCCCATAGAAAACAACTTTTCGTAGAAAACGCTTTGTTCCCAAGCGTCCTGGGGTTTTCGTTTGCAAACTGTGCATACACCCAAAATGCTAGTAAGGCGGGGCCAAGCGGAAAACTAGTAAAACTATCAGCGGCGGCGGCACACTATCTTTCAATTGCTCCTTCGCGTCGTAGTTGGTCACGCTGATTGGCCTGATGTCGGGAATCGGCCATAAATGGCGCTGAAGTGAATCATTTTGGACACGGAGCCAATGCAAAGCCGGTTTTGCACTGACCCTTTAGGTCCAAAGAGCCACAAAGCTGTTACTTCTACCAGTGTTCCCCTCATCGAGGCTCTCTTATCTTCGCCGAAGCTAAGCTAGGCATGCAAACAGTGCGCACTAACACTATCTCGCTAGACGACCTGTCCGTTTCTGACAGTTATCGCATGGCGGATAACTCTTGGCAGGGGCCTTTTTGCCAGGAGGAATCGGAGTGACTGCGACCATTGCTCAGATGAAACCGGTTGTTAAGCCGCGAGCCTGTGTGACCTAACTGGCTGGCCCGACAATGCGAGCTTTCGAAATTTGCTGGCCTGGAGCTGGCAGAAGATAACGAGCGATACCTCATTGGCCATCTTAGCGATAGTTCTGCAACCCGGCCAAGCGCCCGAACGAGTCCAGACAGAACGGTGTTTCTGACCAGTTCTAGAAAAAAAGGGTTCGGCATGAAATTCCGAGGCTTTGACGTCTGCAAGCGTTCGTGCTGTCTAAGGGCTTTCCTTTTGTTGAGCGTCGGACTCTTGCCGTCTTGGGAATGTTCAGCTCTTGCTCAGCAGTCTGCTGTGGCCCAGACACCGCAACCTTCTCGACCCAAGTCAACAGAAACGGGAATAGCCGCTGGTGAGCAACCGCCAGGCCAGGAACTGGTTGGGACCATCAGCGGAACGATTGTGGATGGAACGGAAGCACCCATCTCAGAAGCCCACATCAAACTGTCGCGCAAGGGGCACCCTGATCAAGACGTTGTCTCAGACGATGGCGGACAATTCTCCTTTAACAATGTAACCTCCGGGCCGTTCCAGCTGACGATCAGTTACGCGGGCTTCACACCGACCACATACTCGGGGACCGTGAGTTCGGGAGGCAGCTATATTGTTCCGCCGATTGTACTCATCGTGGCTACCAAGGTGACAGATGTGTGGGTATCCATGTCGCAGGAAGAGATCGCGGAGGCGGAGATTAAGGACCAAGAAAAGCAGCGTATATTCGGTGCCCTTCCAAATTTCTATGTCACCTATGATCCTGCCGCACCTCCACTTACGTCGAAGCAAAAGTTCAAGCTCGCGTGGAAGGCCACGACCGATCCTATCAACATTGCTGTGGCCGCAGGTACGGCGGGAATGGAGCAGGCGCAAAATTCTTCTCCTGGATACGGGCAAGGTGCGCAGGGCTATGCCAAGCGATTCGGCGCCGCCTACGCGGACTCCGTCACAGGAACCTTCCTAGGTGCAGCCATACTTCCCTCACTCTTTAAACAAGATCCGCGGTATTTTTACAAAGGAACCGGGACTGTTCGTTCTCGGATGCTTTACGCACTCGCCGCTTCTGTGATCTGCAAAAGCGACAATGGACGCTGGCAGACGAATTACTCCGTTATCGTTGCTGGTTTCGTCTCCGCCGGAATCTCAAATCTATATTATGCACCGGCAGCGGATCGAGGCCGGCCGGCACTAACGGTGGAAAATGCCTTAATCGGAATTGGCTCATCTGCGGTGACAAATGTTTTACAGGAATTTCTATTTCGAAAGTTAACACCGCGTGCTCCGAACTACGCTTCAGCCAATCCCTGATACTCCCCTCTCCACTCCACGCGAAGTATCTGGGCTCGCCATACGCAATCCCATCGAGTCAGCTTCCAATTCTCTAAGCCGCAAGATGTCTATTCTGGCGACCTTCAGTTGTCCAGTCAGGTCCCGCAAAACGCGCGGGATTCCCACTTTTCGCACAGCTTCAACAACAACAACCTTGACGATCGTGATCACTTTCTGCAAAATGCAACCGCCAGCGTCGCTTCGCTTACTGATCACATCAACCCCGGCACGCTGATCACGATCAGTTCGGAATCCTGATCACCTTCATCGGAGTCCGCACTCGAGCATTTGCAACCGCTCCGCCATCTTCAGCAGCCGTCGGTACATGGGCTGGAGATCCTTGCACGCAGCGAGCGCGTCACATAATTGTTCCGGGGTGGCGCGTGAAGGTTCATCTCGAGCCAAGCGCCTTGCTTGGATATTCTGACTTGTTGGACCCATGCGCAAGACTATTTAGTCAAGCTCCAACGTTCCCGCCTGTTTGTTTTGACAGTTTCCCTAGAAGCGCGACAAGAATAGCGTCCAAGTGGTGCAGCCGTCACCTCTCGAGTCCTATAGGGCCCGTGGTGGTTCCGGTAAAACGGGCGCGATTCTGGAGAAACAGTGAAGCGCGAAGTGCCAGCGGTGGCTTTGTCGTTTTTCTTTGCTATTACCCTCATCTTTGTCTCTCTGGCTTTGCCCGGCTCACCTGTGTTGGTTGCTGCCCGACAATCTGCCACACCAGCCGACCAGGGAGATGCGAAATCCCAGCCCGACGATGTTAAGAAAAACACTTTAGGTATTCCTTTCAAGCCCTCGCAAGGCCTGCACATAGATGTGGACCTGGCTCTGGTAAATGTGGTCGTTACTGATCCCAACGATCGCTTGGTTAGTGGTCTCGATCCTGACAATTTCCGTGTTTTTGAGAACAACGTCGAGCAGGAAATCGCTACCTTTTCTTCCGAGGACGTCCCCATCTCAATCGGCGTGATCTTTGACTGCAGCGGCAGCATGAGCAACAAACTTGGCAAGGCTCGCGAGGCTGCGGTCCAGTTTCTCAAGACCGCCAACCCGCTAGACGAATTCTTTCTCGTCAGCTTTAACGAGCGCGCCGAACTGACCAGTGACTATACCAATAGCGCTCAGGATCTGCAGGGCCGTATGATACTCACTACGGCAAAGGGCCGCACTGCCCTCTTCGATGCTATTTACCTGGGGCTCAGCGAGATGCGGGGTGCGCACAACGCTAAACGTGCTTTGCTCATAATATCGGACGGTGGCGATAATCACAGCAGGTTCGGCGAAAGCGATATCAAACGACTGGTAAAAGAGGCTGATGCCCAACTCTATGCCATCGGCATTTTCGATTCGCTTGGATATCGGAGCCGCACCGAAGAAGAACTTAATGGCCCCTCGCTGTTGAGCGAAATCACCGAGATGACGGGCGGGCGGGTTTTCGCTGCTGAGAATCTCGGCGAGTTGCCGGACATCGCGGCGAAAATCGGCATTGAGCTTAGAAATCAATATGTCCTGGGGTATCGCCCAAGCAACAAGGCACACGATGGGCGCTGGAGAAAAATCAAGATAAAGCTCCGTGCTCCCAGAGGGCTTCCACCGTTAAGCGTTCATTCAAAGACAGGCTACTACGCCCCCAGCCATTAACGTCGTGCTTCAACTTTCCGCACTGAACCGGAAGAGGCTCGCTTGGCACCGACATGCGTGGGGCGATTGCGGAATTCCTGAGATGTACTCGCTTCCACGAACGTCCGGAGTCCTTCCCGGCGAGCTGATGCTGCCATCCATAAGAAGCAACCGCTCCATGCGAGGGAAAAGAAATCAAGACGCTTCGCGACTAGCGCGATCATCAGAGCGGGTGACAATCACCGAGCAGGATGGCTGTCGTCGGTGGATGAGGCCGGCAGAGCTCTAAGGCATCCGGAACATATCAGGTTCGGGAGATGTTAAGGCACTTGCGGCACGCCTCTTGGCATTGTCGCCGCCTTGCCCCGCGGTGCTTGGCAGCGGAATTCGCGTTCGAATTCGCGTGCCGTGCGATACCTCGGATTCGATCGAAAGGTGGCCCCCCACCAGTCGCAGGCGCTCACGCATGCTTATTAAGGCGAGACCCACGTCTGCCTTTGCAAACCCAGTGTCAAACCCTGCTCCGGCGTCCGAGATGCAGAGATCGATTTGCTCGTCATGACGAGTCAGTTCTACGCGAACCTCCGCCGCCCCGCTGTGCTTTACAACGTTTCTCAGCGCTTCCTGCACGACTCGAAACAGACAGAGACTTATGTCCTTCGGAACCCGCTCAGGAACCTCTTGATGAACAAATTGCACTCGCAGGTTGTGCTGCAATGAGAATTCTTTGCAGAAACTCCGCAGTGTGGTCACTAGCCCCAGTGTGTCTAGCCTTGACGGATGAAGCTGGCGGGAGATGTCATGGAGTTCAGACGAACATTCTGATGTCAGTTCCGCAATGTTGTTTAATTCATGTCGTGGCTTGGACGAAAGCTCAGCCGTGTCCTGCTTCAATCGCTCGACGTTAATCTGGAGAAGTGCCATCCGCTGCCCCAGATCGTCGTGTAATTCTCGAGCAATGCGCGCGCGCTCTTCTTCCTGGGCATGGATCAGCCTGCCGCTCAATTCGGAAAGCTCTCGTTCCGCACACGCCCGCGCCGTAACGTCCGCCACCATCCCTATCAATCGCAGCATCTTGCCTCGCTCATCAAACTGCGCACGGGTGTGGCGCTCTACGCAGCTTACAGTACCGTCCGCACGCAGCACGCGATAAGTGATTTGAAGATGGGGCCTCTCAGGACGAAGCTCGGCAATCGCGTACTTAAGCCTTCCTAGATCCTCAGGGTGGACCTTGGCGAATATTTCCTCACCAGTAATGCGCACTCCCGGCTCTATGTCGAGAATCTCCGCGCTCCCTGCCGTGTGAACCACAACATCGGTGGCGACGTCCCATTCATAGGCAAACATTTTTCCGGCCCGACTTGCCAGACGAAACCGCTCTTCAGTCTTTCTCAGTGCCTCCACATCCCTTTTGTGTTCTTCCACAACGCCTGCCAGAACCATGAAGGGGGTCGCAGTGCAAATTAGGAAAAGCTGTATCGAAGAAAGGCTGTTGAGTGGAACGGGGTCGAGGAAAGGTCCGCGGCCATGGACGGCACCCCAAATCGATAAAAAGGCAACAATGATCACCGCAGAGCTGATCCCAAACGATCCGAAGCGCAGCGCGGCCCACAGCAAAAATGGCACGAGAGAATAAAGCAATGCCGGCCAGTTGCTCCCGACGGAGGCTGTAAAGCTGAGGTAGCTGAGGAAGCCCAGCCCGGCGAACAGCATCGCCGCCTCAAGGTGGTAAGTACGTGATCTTCGCACCCAGGAACGCCCGTTACTGACCCAACTCAAGACGGCCGGAGTCAAAGTGAGGAACGCTAGCACTTCAGAAAAAAAAGAAATCCCCCAGCCATTCCAATAACCGCCGCCGATGCCAGGCGCGCTTAGGAATACCGCCGCGAACGGAGCAAAGATCACGGCAAAACACAGATATTTGGCCAACGCCTCTACGCTATTTAGCTCGGGAATGTCTCCGAAGAAATACGTAAGACACAGTGCGGCGAGAAGGACTTGGACCGTATCGGCTGGAATGAACCAGGCAATCGAACGAAGGGGCACGCCAGCCTGCAAGTCGTACAGGGCAAACGATGCCAGGGCCACGGGGATGAGTATTGACCAAATCCTTCGCGGAACCAGCAACAAGACTGGCACCAAAGTGCGCAACCCGGCCAAAGGGGCCAGATCGTTTGAGGATGCGTGATCAAGGCCCCTTCCAGTTTTGGAGCGAGGTAAGACAGGGCGGCCACGAGGCACACAAACATCGCGGTGTGAAGCGGCGAAATCGATTTCCGGGTGTTCCACAATGGACGACTACGGCCGGTTTCCACGGCTTAACTCCCGATCTCGCGACCGGCGGCGGCCTGGGTGCACTGCGGGCGACACACCTGCCGTATTTACAACAGGAAGAGTACCTAGCCCCTATCTTAGCGGTAGTAATTATACTTCCATCGGAATCAGCAGGTCACTCCCGTTCCGCTTTGGCACGCCAAGAGCGCCCTTCATTCGAGGTTCTACACCGCTCTTCCACGATCGCTGTCGCGTAGACTCTTTTGCTGTGCCTCCGACTCATGGTTATCGGGCGACCAGCTTCGATCTGTTGCCAATGGCGAGCGGAGAAGCCGAAGGCAATCATATCCTCTTGGACGTAGCCGCGCCTCTTGCGGAGCTCCTTGACCCGCTGGACGAGCGTTGAAGAACTTTGCGCGATCTACCACGCAACGACTTTTACTTTTGCCTGACCAGAAACACCACGAGCAGATTAGCCGCCTCTTTCCTTGGGCATTGGTACTAGCAGGGCTGGAGTTCAGAACTAAATCCAAGTGGACGAAAACGTCAGAGCTTTATCCGGCGAGCGTTCCCTAGGAACTAGAACGCCACTTGCAGTCGGAACCGGATACTTCGCGGACCGCTCGCCGGGCTGGCCGCGTTAAACGTACTGCTTCGCACGTTGACATACTGTGCGGGGTTGTTAGTGGCGAACGAGAAATTGTCCGTTATGTTTCCAGTTTGGATGATTGAATGCGTTCAGGAATTCGACATAAATAGTGAATCTCACCTTCTCGTAGATGGGTATCGATTTTAGAAGGGAAATGTCCGCGTTTGCATACATCGGCCCGGCCAGGAAAATGAACTGTCCCATTTGGCTAGGCGTGGTGACCGGCAAAATGGGTTGCGCGCCGTGATCCCAGCGCGGGTCCCAGCTTTCCCTCTGCGGGAGCCGGCCAACAGCGGAACAAGACGTACGCGAGCACAGTCCACAGGGCGACTCGCAACACGTTCTTCCCCACAAACGTCGGCCCAATGGGTGAAAAAGACCAATGCATTGTAGCGAGCGTGTGAGACCGCGGCGGGAACGACAGATTGCGAGCGCAACGTAAGCCAGGCCAGAACAAAGCTCAGCGCCACGCACATAAACATCCGAAACCCTAACTTAGCGAGCACTTCCTGATCAGTGAAACTTGAAAAAGAAAAGTCCGAGAAAAAATGAAACGCTGCCCAAATGACTCCGACAAGGAATATGCCGCGGTACAGCCCGTACCCATGAATGAATCGCGTTTGCAAGAAGCCGCGAAAAATCACTTCCTCGAAAAACCCACCAAAGATTAGAAGAAGTAGCAAAATATGGGGAACCTTAAAGTACGACCCGAATTGTGGCGGGCCAAGTCTGCCGAAGTCATGTGCCGCCCACTGCGCCCGCTCAAGTACGTATTGCCCTGAGGAAATGAAAACATCGATGCTAGTGGGAAACGCTACCGCGAGCAAAAACGACCTTAAGTCTGGCAGTCGGATTGAGCTTCGGACTGACTCTCTTCCATCCCTCCCCATAATGCACAGCGCGACTCCGAGAACTATTGCTTCCTCCGTGATCGGAGACAATCTCGAGAACCAATCACTTTGAACGAAAGAAAGGCAGTCGCGAGGTAAGGGAAAAGGAACCCCGACTATTAGCAAGCCGAGTAGGACACCAGGCAAAAACGCGAGGCTCACAAGAAACCATATCAGCAATTGTAGTCGTCGCCAGGATCCAGGAGCTTCTGGTTGCGAGGCAGGTCTTCCCGCCAAAAAGAGAGAGGCAGAGTAGCGATTCCAAAAGCGAGCCGTGAAGTGAAGATGGCAATGAGGAACAGCCCGATCAAACAGAACTGGAATCCTTGCGGCAGCTTCCACAAGAGCGTTTGCGCCCAATAGATTCGGTGAGCTATTACGCTGCCTGTGCTTTCGAGAACTGACCGGCTAGGCCCGCTGAAATAAGCTAAAAACCCGAAGGTCAAGCCAAGGCCCGCCATAGTCGGGAGGAAGATTAACCCTAAGATTCGGCAGACCGGATGATTACCAGGCCAGAAGCAAACGAAATAGCCTGCCGCTCCCGCAAAAATAATTGGAAGAACACCCACGGCGTTGAATGGCCCAGCGTCGGGCCACCATTTCGAGCCGTGTGCCACGACTAGGCATACAATGCCGGCAAGAAAAAGCAGCTGAAACGCGTCCGTTGGTACGACGGATCGTAGGAATTCGGCAACGCGTTTCAATAATGAACCTCGAACGTTGCCGAATTATGTCCTAGTTATTCCCGTTTTAACAATGCCTAAGCGAGCAAGCTCAATCCGGCGAAGCGCGTTCCTTCGCGACCAGTCGCGGGTCTCTGTCCTCTTGCAGCCGCGCAAATTCTGCATGCCCGACCCGAACTCTTGCTGGCCACTCCGGAAATGCGATTTGAGCTACAGCCTCCGGACGCAGCCACACGCATTCCTTCGTTTTCTCGAGCGGTAAGTTCATCGCCTCGCCCTGTTTGGGCGACGCGCGGCACCTGTTTCAGGCGCAGTTTCTACTGCACCATGACATTCACTTGCACGGCATGAGTCGAGGTGCCCGAGGTGCCGGTGATGGTCAGCGCGACCGGTACCGGTCCCTTCGGAGCCCCCGGTGAACTGGCGCATCCCGCTGAGAACGCCAACAGGATCACCGCAGTGGCCATTCCCAGCCGCACTCGTAACGGCCGCATTTTCGGCACAAGCGCCAACAGCAGCAGCGCGAGGAACAGCGGAATCCATCGCCAGGCAGGCGGCGCGGGTACCGGCAAACGCGTCGGTGGAATCACGAACGCGTTGGTCGTCATGGACACTTGCGCCTGCTGGGGAGTTGCTCCGTCCGTAGCGGCGACCGAAGCCGGGGATACCGTGCAAGTGGAGCCCATGAGCGCTCCCGCGCACGCGAGGCCGACAGGCGACTTGAATCCTCCGATCGGCGTCATGGTGACCGTAAACGTGAGGGTATTTCCGGCTTTCACGTTCTCGGTTGCGGCTGGCCCTGTCAATCCAAAGTCAGGCGCCGCCGTGCCGTTTCCGCTGAGCGTCATGATCTGCGGACTGCCGCCGGCATTGTCGGTAACCGACAGCGTTCCGGTCCGCGCACCGGAGGCCGTCGGCGTAAAGGTCACGTTGATGGTGCAATTTGCGCCAGCGGCCAAAGTCGCCGGGCTCGTGGGGCAGGCACTTGCACCGGTGCTCGTTGCGGCAAAATCGCCGGAAGCCGCAAACGAGTTGATCGTCAAAGCGGCCGTGCCGGTATTTGTCAGCGTTACGGTCATCGGCGCGCTGGTGGTCGCGAGCGGCTGGTTGCCAAAGCCTAGACTCGTGGGAGCCAATCCCACGCCGGGAGCCGTGCCGTTTCCGCTGAGCGTCATGATCTGCGGACTGCCGCCGGCAT
>Ga0134063_10000622_pt1 | contig 12153 bp, 8 predicted proteins | sample 15_taG_11_FD_94467 | JGI IMG/M metagenome (GOLD analysis project Ga0134063, IMG submission 94467) | Grasslands soil microbial communities from the Angelo Coastal Reserve, California, USA - 15_D_Rain_20cm_5_09082015 | ecosystem: Environmental > Terrestrial > Soil > Grasslands ... | reverse complement strand
TATTTCCTCATTCCCAAACGCGCCAAATTCCCCGTCCCTGCGGTCGTGGCGTTGCATGACCACGGCGGCTTTTACTACTGGGGCAAGGAGAAGCTGGTTGAAACCGATAACGAGCACCCGATGCTCGCCGCCTATCGCACGGAGTATTACGACGGCGTAAGTTTTCCGGCCTTGCTCGCGCAGCGCGGCTACGCCGTGATCGTGATCGACATGTTCTATCACGGCGAGCGCCGCTTGATTCTTGATGAAGACTTGGAGCGCGGCACGAACGATCGTTCGAAGCACGAGCCGGAAGAGATCATTCGCAAAATCAATCAGCGCACCGGAAGCTCGGAAGAGACGGTTTTCCGGAATATTCTCCACTCGGGATTCACCTGGGGCGGCGTGCTCGTGTGGGACGATATTCGCACCGTGGATTACTTGCAGACACGTCCGGAAGTCGACCCGAATCGCATTGCCTGTGCGGGGCTTTCAGTCGGAGGTTGGAGGAGCGTCTTTCTCGCCGGACTCGATCCGAGGATTAAAGCGGCGTGCGTGGTGGGATGGATGACCTCGTTCCGCTACTTGATCCCTCACTACGAGGTTTACACGGTTCCCTCGGGGATGGTCCCTGGTCTGCTCGAATACTTGGACTATCCGGACATCGGCTCGCTGGCGATGCCGAGCGCGCTCCTCGTGGTCCACGGACAGCAGGACAGCTTGTTTCCTCCCGACGGGGTTAAGGCTGCCGTTGACAGCTTGCGTCAGTCCTATCAAGCGATCGGCAAGCCGGAGCGGTTCGACACGTTGTTTTTCAACGGCGCTCACAAGTTTCCCCTCCAGGCTCAGCGGAAAATGGTGGACTGGTTCGATCACTGGGTTTGAACACAGGAAATAAAAGGAGAGAAATCGCTCCCAAACAGGGCGCGCCGACGGCGAACGGAATTGGTGCCTAGTTCTGTTGACCCACTTTTGATTTTGTGTTTGTTTACTCCAGCAGGAAGCACCGGCATGGTCGCTGCCCATGCATCCTATGCTTCAGGTAGTCCCTGCCCCACCTGACCCTGACGGCTTTCAGCCATCTGGACTTGCAGGTTCGTTTTATGGTTGATCCTGGTCACGATCTCCGTTTTCCAGTTCATGCCGCTCCTGCCGCCACGATGGAGCAAGGCTCTCTTGAAGGCCGCCTTTCCGTTCTTCCACAAGAAACTGAAGTGAGGGGGAGAGGGGGAGGAGTCATGATCCGTAAGGAATATTCAGACCGTCCCTCGAAAGAGGGCTTGAGCCGTTATAAATACTTCAAGGGTTTCTACTTCGACGGAATCTCCCGGTATCCCTGCACCTGCAAACCTGAGTGTCCTGATCCCTGCAATGGCAATTGTGGTTGCGAGTCTTGCCGGAATGTCTATCTGGACTTCCGGAAACTAATTGAACTCAAGCGGTGAACGGCCCACAGGGGACGCGAACACGCTACGCGATTAGGCGACCAGCAGAGGCATTCCCGCCTTGTGGCAGGTCGCGATGACAAAAATCCACGGAGCGCTGGAGGCTGTGACCAAGTGGCCCACCAGCCCAGGAGAAGCCCTATTGCGTTCCAAAATCCCTTTCCTGAGTTTTTGGAACAGCCTGGTCCTGAAGAATGAGCGGAACGAAAAAGAGGGCGGCCATGCTAATCCTGGTCGGCCCAAATCCCGGCTGTCGCCGGGACTGGGTCAATGGGAGGCTGGTCCGCGGACAATCTGCACAAACCCATCCGGACGAATCCACTTTGCGAATGCCGCCCGCACTTGGCTTGCTGTCATGCCGAAGTACAGTTTCGCCGCGCGCTGCGGCTCGTCGAGCGGCAGGCCGATTTGAGCACGCCCAAGAAGGCCGTTGGCAATGGTTTCCTGGCTCGATTCAGCCAACGGAATCTGGCGCAGCAGCAGAGCCTTGGCCTGCTCGAGCTCGCCCGGAGTGACGTTGTCCTTCTGCATGGCGATGAGGTCTCGCTCGATCAGCCCGTGTGCCTTCGCCGTGTTTTTTGGATCACAGGCGTAGGTCACGGTGTAAACGGCGCGAGTCTTCCTGGCGTCCAGTTCAACATCCACGTTGTAGACATACCCCGTGGTCTGCCTTAGATCATGATAGAGTCGCGTCGCATAAAAACCTCCGCCGAGGACGTGATTGCCAAGCGCGAGCGCGTAGTAGTCGGGATCGAACCGGTTGATGGGAACCATTTGAGAAAGGCTTACGGAATCTTGCAGCTGGGTTAGGTCGAGCACCGTCGCTGCCGTTGGTTTGTTTGGAGGCACCGCAGGCAACTCCACGTCCGGTCGTGCACCCATGGCCTTCCAAGACCCGAACCATTTCTCGACGACCGCTCGCGCTTCGTCCGGCGTAGTGTCTCCAATTACGACAATTGTCGTCAGGTCCGGACGCAAGGTTTTGGCGTAATAGTTCTTAACATCATCGAGCTTCAGCGAAGTCACCGTTTGCGGCGTCTCCTCGCGGAGGCCAGGATCGTTTTGTGGCAGAAGGGCATTGGCGAGCGCGCGTTCCGTTCGATAGCCCGGGCTCTTGCTGCGACCGGCGATGAATTGCGCCAATTGCCGCTGAGTGATGTCGAAGGCCTCAGCTGGCAGCGCAGGGTTCATTTCGTTGTCGGCCAGCAGTTCGATACCGCGCGAGAAGTCCTCCTTCCGTACCTCAAGGGAGAAGTCGTATCCGGCAGACAGCTCGGCAGCGATTTCGTCCAGCGCTTTTTGGAAAGCAATGCGGTCCAGCGTCTTTGTTCCGTATGAGAAGAGCTCGTTGAGCACCTCCGAGACACCCTCTTTGCCCCGTGGTGCCTCGGTCTCGCCGTTGTGCCGCACCTTGCCGCGCACCGTAATGGTCGGAGTTATCGTCACTTGCCGCACGATGAGACGAATGCCGTTGGGCAGTACCGTTTCCACTGGCAGGGGCGCTGTTGGCGGCAGTTCAAGTGCCATAAGCCGTGATGAAGCCCATTCGGGCAGCTCGACTGTGCGGGTTGGCGGAGAAGTCACCTGCTCCGTTTGTCCGAAACCCTTTTGAGAAACGGCCTCGCCGCCCGGCACGGGTATTAGCGTCGCACTAATCGAGTTTGCGTCGGTGAGGTACTCCTTTGCGATGCGATTCACGTCTCGCAGTTCGACGAGTTTCGCCGTATCGACGTCCTCATCCGGCGAATACAGCCCCCTGCCGGCGAGAGCATCGGACCACGCGTCAGCCAGCCCGGGAATGGAATTGCGGTGAAACTCGGCTCTGGCGATGATCCGTCGTTTAGCAGCTTCGACCAGGTCCGTTGGCAGTCCGTTGGTTGCATAGTCGTTAAGAATCTTCCGCATTTCTCCTACTGCCGAGGCCGCGTCACGACCCGCGGGCAGCACCGCGACACTGACCGCTACGCTTGCCTTCCGATACGTCTCTTCGAGATCGAAATCGGTCTGCAGGGCCTTTCCCTGCGGCACCATTTCGTACAGTTTTCCACGCTCATTCGCGAGCACATCGGCAAGGATCCTGGTCCCCGCGAAATCTGGGCTGTCAGTGCCAGGCACGCGATAGGCGATGAAGGCCAGCGAATAGGGGAGATTGCTTTCTAGCGTGAAACTTTCGGACTTCACCGGAGCCAATTTGATTTCGGGGCGCGGCGGCAGCTGCTTCCGGGGAATGCCGCCGTAAAGCTCTTTGACCTTGTTCAGTACTTGCTCCGGTTGCACATCGCCGGCTATCACCAGGATCGCGTTGTTCGGTGCGTACCAGCGCCGGTAGAACTGCCTCAGCATTTCTCCCGTGGTCGCATCGAAGGATTCCTTCGTCCCCAGCGCGTCGTGCGTGTAAACCGTGCCGGCAAACATATCCTCGTTCAATCGCTTGAGGAATTTATAGGCCGGATTGGAAAGGTCGCGCGCCACCTCCTGCTCGATAGCGCCCTTCTCCTCCTCCCACTCCTGTTCTGAGTCATCAATGCCCCGCATACACGCAGAGTCGACCCGCAGAGCAATGTCCAGGTCCGCCGCCGGAACCGTCGAGAAGTACTGTGTGATGTTCTGCTGTGTGTCAGCGTTTTCGAATCCGCCCAACCGGGCAAAAATCGCCGCGATCTGATCCGCCGTCAGCCCAGCACAGCCTCGAAACACCATGTGTTCCTGGGCGTGTGCCATTCCGGGAAATCCTTCTGGTGATTCGTTGCCTCCCACCAGGTAGTTCTGCTCCACGGTTACAACCGGGGCCAGCGGGTCTCGGATGACCACCACTTTCATTCCGTTCTCGAGCGTTGCCCGGGTGACATCGCTAGGCGTTACCGAAGACACCGGAGAGGCTGGTTGAACTAGAGCGCGGTGGATCCCAGCTGCCGAGTCCTGCAGGTTGCGGGGGGCCGCTCCGAAAACTGCTAAAAACGAGGCCAACGTCGGTAGGTAACGAAAGAGGCGTTGCACTTGTACCTTCCTGGCCAGCCACAAGCGTCGCACGCCGAAGGTCTTCAGGCAGCGGGGGCAGCAAAAGGGTCTCTCGATTGCTTCTGCCCTCAGTTTAAATCAAACCTATACCGGATCTTGGCATCTGAAACGACGCGGCACACCGCCTACATGTACCGAGTGTCTGGTAGACAGCAACACTGGCAAAAATGCCAGATGGGCTGCTTCGCTGCGGCGGCACTCGCTTTGGGTCGGCACGCGGAACACCGCTGCGGCGGGAATGCGCCCCAACCTCGTGGACTTTCGTGCGTATTGTAACGAAGGTTTCGAACCTAGATCTTGTTCAAGCGCAAATCAGTTGTAAGAAAGAGGTAAATTCTCGAGTGAACCGTAAAGATCTCGCAACTTGAAATATTGGGATGCGCACTCCCACGATGGCTTCCGCATGTGGAAGAACAAACATGAAGCCTTCGAAGGCGACGGCCACAAGGTTTCTTACGACGGCAAGAATGGCTTCGTAATCGCCATTCATTTCTCAGGGACTGCCAAGGCCAGGTCTGCGAATTGAGCTTCAACGTTTCGGTTGGGCTTGAGGCTCGCGGACCGTCTCCGTTAGCGGCAACCTTCGAGCCGCCCTGGTTCGCTATTCGTTAAGTTCTTTATTTGCGGCTCCGGATCGAGGACAAAATCCAGTTTCGCTACTTGGATTGCTGACAGTCTCCGTGTTGTTCCTTTCAGTTGCACGATATCCCCATATCCCCATGCCTCAAGGGCAGGGGCTCTACGGCTCTGCTGGTAGACTGGGTCCTGCGGAGGGCTCCACGATGGATGACCGGAAAGAAAAGCGGAATCTCAAGACATTTCTCGCAATGCTCTCAAGCGCGACACAGCCTTTGACTCTGATGTTAGCTTCGACGGAGAACGTAAGCTCTGGCGGGATGCGCGTCCAAACAGACCGACCCTGGAAGCCAGACACTCGCTTGTTGGTCGAAACTTCCGAGAGCGAACGGTCGGCGAGAGCACGAGTCATTTACTGTGAGACTCTCTCAAACACAACCTTTGCCGTGGGGCTGGAGTTTTCTGAATAACCGGTTAAGTTCTTTGACTTCCTCCCCTCCCTGAAGGGAGGGGATTCCTACTGCTTCCCCTCCAGGACGGGGCTTTACCCCCCTTACAGGGTAAGAAATAATGCGCGTCATTTTGTCGGCCACCGTTCATCGATCTTCTCCAGGATGCGCTTGGCATTTTCGACTGCGTCGGCGATGGCGCATTCCCGCGCCGGGCATAGCTTGTCGCCTATTTCGTGAAGTTTGCGGGCGGCCAGAATCGTTGCTGCAAAAAGGACCGCGTGCTTCCGCTGCTCATCCATTGAGTCCTCCAGCGGAAACGGGGCCGACAGGATAGCACGGAGCCTGGGGGGGGTGACAGGACGGTCTAGAACGTCAGCGCGTTACGGAAGACGCACGCGCGATTGCGCATAGAAGAGAACTGTCGAGAAAGCGAGAACGAACACGGTTATGCCGAGCCACATGAAGACGAAGGAACGCTGGTCCGCCTCGGGAGGAGGTGCGGTAATGCCGATGATGAAAGACAAACCGCGAAAGATACTGGCCAGAAATCTGATCATTTGAGTGTTCCGGCGGAAACGGGGAGAACCGACTCGCAGGGCGTGAGAAGCGTGGCCCAGCCTGACACCGTTCACCTTCGGCCGAACCCAAGACGGAGAAACGCTAAAAACCTGTACCGCTCTCACCCCCAGACCAGCGTCTAACTTTCGACCCAGTCATTGCTTGGGTTCAAGGCCCATCACGAGGCCCGCTCTATTCCAGAACCGACTATTTCTCGATCCCAAACTGGCCCTTGCAACACCTCCTGATTCTCACATTGCAAACTTTGCGACGGTTTTCTGAACCTCAAAAATCCGACTACCGGTAACCTGAAAACTATGCGACTTGCGAAACAGCCGGATCGACATACTTGACAAGCAGAACCTCGTTGCCCTCCTCGCTGTAAATGAGTTCATCGACGAGCTTCTTTGCCAACAGAAGCCCGAAGCCGCCTGGCCGAAGACCCTGAGCTTCTCGAACGGCGACGTGGCTCAACATATCGTCGGCTGGGTTGTTGAGGGCGGCATGGCGAAGCTCCTGGAGCGAGAAGCCGTGGCCCGGGTCTTTGACGCGGCACGCCACCGCGCGCCGGGCGCGAATGAACGAGATCTCCACGTGTTGGCTGGGATCGAAATTCGCGCCATATTCCATGGCGTTCAGAAGGACTTCTTTGAAAGCGGAAATGACGCCTTCGGGAATGTCGGGATTTCTAACCCCGCGAAGGAATTGGACCAAGCGATTTGCGGTGGAGATGTCGCAGCGGGCCGCCAAGCGAACCCAAGCGGGCGTCGCCGAAAAGACTTCGATACCGTCATCCCAGCACGGTGAGGCCATGGCTGCTCGCACCATTGCGGCGAGCTCAGAAGCATCGAAGGGAGCCGAGAAATAACTGAAAGCTCCCTCGCGCATGGCAGAAATGACGTCCCCGGGAGTAAATCTATCGGTGAGGATAATCAGGCGGACGTGAGCGCGAGCACTTCTGATTTTGCGAAGCAGCTCAACATCCTCTGGGCCGAGCATTTTCCTCCCGGTGACGATCAAGTCGAATGGCTCGGTTGTCGCCAGAGCGAGAGCATGTTGATTGTCAGCAGCGGGGTGAATGGTCCAGCCATCGCTGGCCAGAACATTCGTAAGCAGTTCATCGACATCGCCCCCGGATGCCACAACGAGCGCAGTCTTCTGGTCTGTGCTGCTGCAGGGAGTTGTCATAGATGACCCCGCTTCTACGATGACGATGCGGCGTGACCTAGCGACCGGAAGCTGGCAAGGGCCTGAGTCTCATCGTCAAAGCTAGTGATGGTTCCTAGCAGGCGAAGTACCCTGAACACCTCCAATACATGGCCGCTCGGACGTAGCATTTTCAGGTCGCCACCGTGACGTCTGAGGGAAGCGCACGTCGCAATAATGATGCTGAGGCCGGAACTGTCGACCTGGGTCAGTTCTGTTAAGTTCAACAACAACTTTCGCGCCCCACTGGCGAGCAGTTTTTGTAGATGGCGGTCCAGCAGCTCGCTCTCACCGATAGTCGACCTTCCCCGGAGGTCCACTATGGTGACATCATCGCGCTTGCGGGTTGAAATTGTAAGACCCACAACATCCCCGTCTGACTTGCACCCTGTGATGGTACCGATATCGCCACACGATTATACTCTTGTGCCATTCAGCACTCATGTGCCGCTGTCAGAGCAAAATAGAAATGCGGAACCCAGCAAGCGCCGCGACTGAAGAAGGTTATGAGGTGACAAAACTGACAAAACGCAGTCGGCTAAATACCTTGGGCAAGAACGCGTTAGCAGGAACGAAGAGCAGCCGGGAACGCGGCCCGGCGATGGTCTATTGCATGGTGAACAGAGCGGACGGAGCATAGCCACGGGTATTTCGTCGCGAGTACAGCTATCACCACACGGTTTAGGCGCGAGAAATCCTGAAAATTGTATTTTATGTCGATTCATATTCTAAATTCTCTATTACTCATGAGGAATTACATGAAAAAACCTGGACTTAGGGATGAGGTGTGTCCATCCCGCGTTGGCATCAAGGTTGCTAGCGGTATTCCCAGATTCTTTCGACGGAGCCCTGCTTATGAAACTATCCAGACCTTTCTTGGTCGTGTTAGCTCTATTTTGCGCGTTCGGGTTGATGTTCGCCCCGACGGTCTGGGCGTCGCCTACGGGAAGCATCGCCGGCTCGGTGAAAGACCCGAGCGGAGCCGTGATTTCGTCGGCCAAACTCACGCTCGTCAACATCGCGACAAACGCCAAGGTGGAAGCCGCAAGCGACAGCAATGGCGCCTTTCAGTTCCTGCAACTGACTCCGGCCGTGTATTCGCTAAACGTGGAAGCCGACGGCTTCAAGAAGCTCGTTATGGAAGGCATCGTCGTGGAAGTCGACCAGATCACGCACGTTGAGGCCACGCTTCAGGTTGGCAGCGTTAGCCAGACCGTAGAAGTCAGCGGCGGCGCAATTCCCCTGCTGGAAAATGATAGGAGTACGCTGAGCAACGTCGTCGAGAGCGAAGTGATATCGAATATGCCCTTGAACGCCCGCCAATATCTGGACCTCGCTCTTCTGACCCCGGGCGTGTTGCCCTCCGCCGCTGGCACACAAGGTGGCGGCTTCAACGTGGCCGGAGCCCGTTCTCAGTCCAACGTCTTCCTGCTTGACGGCGTGAGCAACATCGATACTCAAATCAACTCCGCACTCGGCAACTTCCGCATTACCGACGCCGTGCAAGAGTTTGCCGTGCAAACCAGCGTGGCCACTGCGGAGTTTGGGCGCGGCACGGGCGGTCAGGTGAGCATTGTTACCAAAAGCGGCACGAACCATTTTCACGGAACCGCGTTCGAGTATCTGCGCAATTCGGTGCTGGACGCGGCCGATTTCTTCACCAACAAGAACCACGGAACGAAGAATCCACTGCACCGCAACCAGTATGGCGCTACGCTTGGTGGACCAATCCTCAAGGACACGATGTTCTCCTTTCTGTCCTATGAGGGCTTCCGCCAGATAGCTCCGACGGTCAGCAGCACGCGAGTTCCCAACGCCGCCGAACGCGCCTCGGTTACCGATCCCATCTCGCAGTCTTTGCTGCAGTTCTGGCCAGCTCCCACGAATCCCAATGCCTCTACCGGCAGCAACAATTTCATAGCTAACGTTGGTGCCACAACCTTCGATGAGACCGGGCTCGCCAAGGTGGATTACAACTTCACCAAGAACGATCGCCTTACCGCACGGTGGGCGCAGTATGGCGGCACCGTCTTTACCCCTGGTGCGCTCCCGCTGGTTGGCGGCAACGCCAACTCGCCTGGCAGCGACTCCGGCGTGCTTGACTACACGCACACCTTTTCGGCGCGGTTCCTGAACGAAGTCCGTTTCGGTTTTTCCCGCAACAAGACCTTCATCACCGTGCAGGATTCCGGATTTAACGCCGCGACGATCTTTGTGGATGCAAATGGCAACCCACTCCCTGGCATAGTGGATGCCAGTACAAATCAACTTGATTCCGGACTGCCGACGATCGGGATCGGTGGCGGCTTCGCTCCTTTGGGCAGCACCAGCAACCTGCCGCAAGGTCGGCGCACGAACACCTATGAGATCTTTGACAATATGTCGTTGATCGGCCCGTTCGGTGCCTCAAAGCATTCCTGGCGCTGGGGCGCCCACGTTCGGCGTGAAGATGCCCGCCGGTTCCTGGATGGATCTGCGCGTGGCCAGTTCAATTTCTCCAACTTTGCCGATTTCGCCGCGGGCAGGGTCAATACGGCAACGCTCCTCTTTGGCTCTACGCTGGCTTATTGGCAGCGGTACCCCTGGGATCTCTATTGGCAGGATAGCTACAAGGTGAAGGACAATTTCACGCTGAATTATGGCGTCCGCTATGAATACCCTTCAGCCATTCACCAAGTTCGCGACCAGGCAACCAACTTCATCCCTGGGGTGGGTCCGGTTCTACTGGGCACGAACAAAGTTCTCGCCATTGACACCACGAAGAGCGGACCTGCTTCTTTCTTTTATACCCAGGCGCCCTTTACGCTTTCCGACACCGGCGTGAATTCGGATAAGAACAATGTCGCTCCCGTCCTCGGATTTGCCTATACTCCGCGATTCGCTAAAGGATTATTTGGAAATGACAGCACCGTAATTCGCGGCGGATTCCGTGTAGGCTATGACGAGGTTTTCAACAATATCCCTGCCAACATGGCCCTGAATGCCCCTTTCAACCTCACCACCACACAAGTGGCTGGCACGACGCAGCCTGCCAACTTCTCGTATGCCGTGGGGCTAAATCAAAATGTTCCTCTGGTGAAAAACATCGGCCAGCCAAACCAGGTTGGTCTAGTTGGATTCAGTGCGGAAGACCAGAGTCTGCGCAGCGCCTACATTTACCAGTATAGCTTCGGTGTTCAGCGTCAGCTTGGCGGCGCATTCTCTCTGGAAGTCGACTATCAGGGTTCGGCCGGTCACAAGCTGGGGTTGTTCATCGACAGAAACCAGCCAGAGGTCACGGTGAACGACCCCACTAAGCGAGGCAACCAAGCACCTAACGCCCAGATGTTCCCCAATTCCTTCTTCGGCTCGATTGGAACAGGCGTAGGTATAGGCAACTCGAACTACAATGGCGCGGTGGCGATAGCTAGGTACCAAGGCCGCCACGGCATCTATTTTGAAGGTTCCTACACACTCGGCAAATCTATCGATAACGGTTCCTCATACTTCGGCTCGACTGGTGAACGCGCTGGCCTTTCCGATTCTACGAACCTCGCCGCGGAACGCGGTCCATCGGCGTTCGACATTCGCCACCGCGCCGTATTCACGCTCGTCGACGACTTGCCGGTTGGACCCGGTCACCGGCTCCTAGGTTGGAACAACGGCGTGAATCGCCAGGTGTTTGGCGGCTGGCAAGTCTCCAGCATAGTCTCGATCCAGTCCGGCACTCCCTTCACGGTGTTTAACAACTCCGCCGACTTCAGTGGCTTCAACCAGTTCAACGACCGCCCCGACGTCGTTGGAACCGGGCCGCTTCACCACGACAATAGCAATCCGGACGCGGCCTTCGACAAAACCTACTTCTCTTCGACTCCACCTACCGGGCGAGTGGGAACCTCAGGGCGCAATCAATACTACGGCCCAGGGCTGCAGAATTGGAATTTTGCCGTGGCCAAGGTCTTCCCGCTGGGCACGGAAAGAGTCCGTCTGCGATTCCGCGCGGACTTCTTTAATCTGTTTAACCACACTAATTTCGCCAATCCTGTCGCGAACCAGAGCAGCGGGAACTTCAGCAAAATCACAGCAACTGTGGGCAGTGCTGTGGCCACGGCGGTCGGCACTACTGCTGGCGTCCTAGGCGGCGGACCGCGCGTGATTCAGGGCGCCCTGCGTGTGGAGTTTTAATTCGGGGAGCGTGTCACCCGCCGAACAGGCACAAATGCTGGTCGCCGCAGGCCGTCTGGAGTTCAACCAGATACGGACAAACGCCGGAAGTTGATGTTGCCGGTCGACTCTCCTACTGCTGCCCGCACCGTAATATGGCAGCTCGTCTGCCACATGAACTTTTGAATGATCTAAGAACTGAAGCGAATTCCCCCCTCTCCGCCCTTAGAGGAAGAATGGCAGGACCGGATACTCGTGCATGCACGAATCGGTATCCCAAGGCCGGGCGGGCCATTCCCTGTCGTCGATGCGTTCGTGAAGCCAGCCTCAATGTGCAAGAGCAACATACCTTCCTGATCTCTCCGTGCGAGCAAACATTTTGCGTTGTAGCAGGAAGATTCGGGTGTTTCCCGGAAATGAGTCTCAGGTCGTTTGCCCCGATATCAAAATCGCGCCGCGACGTCCCTTGTGGGTGCGGAGTAGAAACATGGCGCTCTACCCTCCCGGGTGCCTCGGTTGTAGCGACGGTCCCGAAGCGAGAGCCGCAGCTTCAAACCGCCTAACCGGTCGTGGAGGAAAGATGCGTCAACGAAATGTTCGGCTAATGGTGTGTTTTGGGTTGCTTCTTCCCGTTACATGGGGAGCCGGTTGCGCCCGTACGGCAGCGTCAGCCGGATGCTCCAACCCGTGTGGAGCCGCGACCTCAGGCCCGGCCAGCCCAAGTGCGCCCGCAGCGGCGAACAACAACCCTGCGCTCAAGGGCAACTACGCCTTTA
>Ga0134063_10000581_pt1 | contig 12505 bp, 11 predicted proteins | sample 15_taG_11_FD_94467 | JGI IMG/M metagenome (GOLD analysis project Ga0134063, IMG submission 94467) | Grasslands soil microbial communities from the Angelo Coastal Reserve, California, USA - 15_D_Rain_20cm_5_09082015 | ecosystem: Environmental > Terrestrial > Soil > Grasslands ... | reverse complement strand
TCTGAAATGCTGCTCGCGTCTCTCGTGGCTATCACAAGAAATGGCTGTGCGCGATCGGCATTCCAGCCGCATCTGGCCGGGGTGTTCGCTTTCTGGGTGCGGACCAAAACCTGTCCGCTTTTTGCCAAGCGGAGGCATTCTATCGGTCCATGAACTCATCCCCAGATCAGAGTGATCTGTTCCCCGGCTTTGTTCCCGCCCCGCAGATGGTGTTTGTGAATGACCGTGTTTCCTTCCAGACCGAAGCAAAACAGCGCGTGATTCTCGTCCATGGCGTCGCCTACTCCCACTACTCTCTCGAGGATCGCATCGCCGAAGCCTATGCCCTGGTCAAGCTGTACGAATCCGGATACGCCGATCAGAACGATCTGGCCCGCGCGTTCGGTTACTCCACGCGAACTCTACGCCGTTTTCAGCAGCGCCTGCACAGGGGAGGACTGAATGCCTTGATCCGGCCGCAGGGGCGACCCGCAGAGGATTCGATATCCCACATCGCCCCGCGCGACCGAATCATTTTGCGCCTCAAAGCCCAGGGCCTCAGCAATCGCGGGATCGCTGGACGGATCGGTCTCGACGAGAAAATGATCCGGAAAACTCTCCGTCGATTGGGCTGGCGGCCGGCTCCGGAAGCCACGCTTCCTCTTTTGCCCAGGGCCGATCCGCCCGCTCCATCTGCCGCGGTTTCTGAAAGCCCTGCAGATCCCATTCCGCCCCCAGAGACACCACAGGCAGTTCTTCAGGAACCGCCCGAGGCCAAACCAGCAACTCCGAGCTTCGATCCGAACCCTCTGGACCGTTCCCTGGATCGTCTGTTGGCCGCCCTGGGACGACTCGACGACGCGCAACCTCTGTTTGCTCCTGCACAGAACCTGCCGCGGGCTGGAGTTTTGTTGGCCATTCCTGCGCTGGTGGCCAGTGGACTGCTGCCCGCCGCCGAGAAGATTTACGAAAGCCTGCGTCCCTCTTTCTACGGCCTGCGCACCACGCTGGTGGCCTACGTCCTGTTGGCTCTTCTCCGTATCCGACGCCCGGAGGCGCTCAAGGAATATTCCCCGGGGGAACTGGGCCGTATCGTGGGACTGGATCGCATGCCGGAAGTGAAAACCTTGCGCCGGAAACTGTCCCAGCTGGCGAAACGCAAGGGCAGCTACAAACTCGGCCAGGAAATCGCCCGGCGCCGCATCCGAGAACGCGGCCGCGTCGTGGGCTTTCTCTACGTGGATGGTCATGTGCGGGCGTATCACGGCAAACATACGATTCCCAAAGGGTATGTAACCAGCCGGCGATTGGCCGCCCCGGCCACGACCGACTACTGGATGAACGACCGGCGCGGCGATCCTTTGTTTCTGGTGACCGCCGACGCCAATGCCGCCATGACGCGCATGCTGCCCAGCTTGCTCGGCGAGGCGCGCAAGCTTTTAGGACCGAAGCGGAAGGCCACCGTCGTATTTGATCGCGGGGGCTGGAGCCCCAAACTGTTTGGCGAGATGTTGGCTTTGGGCTTTGACCTGTTGACCTATCGTAAGGGGCGTACGCGCCAGATTGCGGAAGAGAGGTTCACGAAACACCAAGCGAGACTGGACGGAAGGAAGGTGGAATACCTACTCCACGACCAAGCGGTTCGCTTCTTGAAGAGGAAGCTGCGCCTCCGTCAGATCACCCGGCTCAGCCCGAACGGGCATCAGACGCCTGCCCTCACCAGCCGCTGGGATTTGCCCGCCGTCCACGTGGCCTATCGCATGTTCGAGCGCTGGCGACAAGAAAATTTCTTCAAATACGCACGGCAAGAGTACGCCATCGATGTGCTGGTCGATTACAAGGTGGAACCCGACGATCCCCATCGTTCCGTGCCGAATCCGGCGCGCAAGGCGGTGCAGAAGGAGCTGCGCCGTACGCGCGCCCACCTCGCCAAACTGCGGGAAGAATACGCGACGGTTCCGCGAGATCTATCCCGCTTGGCCCGTAAGCGGGCGAAAAAGGAACTCCGCGCGGAGATCCAGCAGACCACGGACACGATCAAAAAGCTCCGCGCCCGCCACCACTCCCTTCCCCGTCGCGTGCCCGTGGCCCAGACACAGAAGGAAGAAGTGGTGAAACTCTCCACCGAGCGCAAGCACCTCACCGACGTTCTGAAGATGGTCGCCTACCATCTGGAGAGTGATCTGGTGGAACTGATTCGTCCTCACTACCAACGCGTGGAGGACGAAGGACGTACGTTGATTCAGGCGGCCCTACAAGATGCCGCTGATCTCGAACCCACGAAAGAGCAACTTCGTATCACCCTGGCCCCACTCAGTTCGCCGCATCGATCGCGAGTCCTCGAAACGCTTTGCGCGGACTTGAACGAGACTCACACCAAGTTCCCCGGCACGGAATTGGAGATGCATTACGCGGTCGCAACCGCGCGCGAAAGCCCAAAAAGCGGACAGGTTTCCTGCCCCCCATGTCAGGAGTTCTGAACTTAGGTCGAGGTTATGGGATTGTATCCCACGTCCCAACGAAACCAATCCATTGAAATGTAAGCACTTGCGGGGATCACGAGGCGGCAGAAAGCGGCAGTTTGTGTTCCAAACCTTCCTAAGTCATTTGTGATCAGCATAAGAAGCGTTTTTGAATTGGCTCGACCTACTGAAATCATTCAGAATTCGGTGGGTGTTCTGTTCGATTCCCATCGCCCGCTCCAGAAAACAAAGCGCTTAGGCCGCTGCCTCATTTTCCATTTTTTCCAAATCTCCGCAAATCCCTGCTTTTTTTTCAAGAAATGTCGGTCACGCTTTTCCGGTCGAATCTCGCAAGCATTGCAAACAAGCGAGTTAAACAGATTCTTCGAAGATTCGATCCCCGGTCGTCGTCAAGATCGGAAGCCCGCAAGGCTTCAGATGCAGGATTCGACATCGGATATCTCCTGCACTGCACCGGGAGGTCGACGATTCAAATCCACGCTTCGTGCTGACCGCTGTTTCTCCCGTACAACGGTCTTGAAAAACGCTGTTTGGATCGATGCCAAGCACGAAAATCAATTCCTACAAGCCGACTGGACGGTACCGATCCCCCTGTCGCAACCTGGATTACTTCCGGGTAGACCATACGCCCGGAACCCTCGGCTGCATGCGGTACTTGGGCCTGACTGTGGGCTCAGATCCGAAAATCGAGACTATGCGATTCTCCACCGCTGTTCTTGAGCTGCGGTAATTGGTTGCGCTCCAAGGGCTTTTATAAACTCTTCCGATGCTGAAACCCAGCCGAATCGCTGTTGGATAAGGAAGAGGGATGCTTCGTGATTGCTTCTTGGCAAATCGGATCCGACCACCTCGCCTGTACAGTCTGCTAGCAACACACACACGTAGTCTCTGAACATGGCGTCTCTGATGGTCGATTCCACGCATACGCTTGTAGTACACCCAGTAACGATAAGGTATTTGACCCCCAGTTGTTTGAGAATCCCATCCAAATCGGTTTGATAGAAGCCGCTGAATCGATGCTTGTAGATGACAACATCGTCGTTCCGCGGCTTGAGTTCCGGAACAATGTCCGTGTTCCAGGTGTCTCGGATCAGAATTCGGCTTTCCGTTCCGTTAGGAGCATGAACGGTCTTTCCGACACCCGCTAGCAGGTGCCGCATCCGGTTCGGAGATCCTTTAGAACCTAGGTCCGAGAGATCGGCATGAAAACCCATCTTGAGATAAATAATCTTGAGGCCCGCGTGGCGAGCCGAGGCCAGGACAGTTGCAGTGGGGCCGATGGCTTTTTGAATTATGGAAATATCAAATCCAGCATGGTCGAACAAGCCGCCCTTGGTGCCGAAGTCATTCTGCATGTCGACGACAATTACCGCAGTCCTTGCGCTATCAATCGCAATCGGTTCGGGCTTAGCATCGAGCTTGACAATCCGGCTTCTCATGTTTTGAGTAGGCGCACTCGTCTGCTGCGCTGAGGCAGATTGTTCACCTGCACCTCCAACAAGCGAAGCGGCTGCTGTTGCCCCAATGAGGCCGAGTACCTCCCGTCGGCTAAGATTACGGGTTTCGGGGGTTTCGTTTTCCGTATCTCGTTTCATGGCACCTTCCTCCGCATTATTCGTTCGCACCGTTGTTGCCTCACAATTACAAATGGGTCTGTCGTATATTTCTGCCGAAGACAAAGTCGTCGGCCGCGAACCCGGCGATAACCGTGTTGATTGTAACCCCCGCATCTTCAAGTCGAACAAACGTCTTTCCGTTCTAGTTGGCTGACCAAAAATGCGGTCCGCCTTGCCACTTTGAGGATGGCGCCCGAGTGCTACTCTGAGGTAACGCGATTAGGTAAGAGTAGTCGACCACTCGCCTGGAATCATCCATGAGGGTTTCTGGACCGAGAGGGCGCAGGATAGATTCCGACCACCGGCGAATATCAGTCAACTTGTGCCCGATTCGGTTCCCCGTACAACTGCTGGGACAACAATCAAGTGCTCACTCGACGGCCCCAAGCTGCCCACATCATGGATGAGGGCATCATGAAGCTGGAATCATCCAGGCGGGAAAGGTCATCCTGGAATTCTCGTTCCGTAACGTAGCCGGAGTCGACCAGGGCTCCACGAAGCTGTTCATAATTGGCGCGCAGGAGAGCGGCGCCGGCGGAACCAGATTGCATCATGAACATCCGGGCTTCGGCGCCGACCTCCGTCAAGCCTAGGGCGCGAAAACGTCCGAACAGAAGCCGCCCATAATATCGATCAAAGCCGCGATCCCTCATTAATTGCGCCATGGCCTCGTGGGTCTTTAGAAAAACCTCGCCAGGACTCGTGGAAGGTTCCGGTGGAACAGATTCGGAATCAAATTCCTCATCCAGCAACCAACCTCCAGGCTTGAGGACCGAGATCAACCGCTGCAGCACTTTTTGCCACTGCGGGAGGTGCACCAGCACCAAACGCGCGTGGATCAAATCAAAGGTTTCTTCCGGCAGTGGATCGCTAACGATATCGTGGCGACGTACTTCGAGATTGGGCACCTTCAGAGTCTCGAGAAAACGCGGATCAATGTCGGTGGCGAGCACGCGGCCGGCTAGACCCACGCGCCGAGCGAGCCAAGTGGCGATTGATCCGCCGCCACCACCTACTTCCCAGCATTGCCAGCCTCGAGCGACGCCTCGCTCTTCCAAATGGCGGATCGTACCTGTGTCAAACATCGCGGAGAGTGCACCGAATCGTGCTGGCGCTTCTCTGCCGGCATTGTCGAGGAGATAGGGCGGAACTGTGGTATCAACTGGTGCGCCAGTGCTTTTAATTTTCATGAATCCTCCTTAGGAATTACGGCACCTGAAATTAGCCGCGACGATCCAATGTTGAGTTACTCCGGCAACCGATCACCTTGGGGCTCCGGCAATAAAAAACTGCCGACAAGAAGAACGGCGAGCGCGCAGATCGCAACGGTTCCTGCAGAATGAGCCAATCGCGCAGCAGAACTGCCACCGGGCAAAACGTTCGAAAGCGTTGTTGTTAGGAGAGCCGCGGATATACCGATGGCCCTGCCGCCAATGCTGTACCCAAAACTCTCGCCCGTTCCTCGCACATGGGTCGGATAAATCCTGGGCAAGTAGGTTCCCCAAAAGCTCATTACGCCATTGAAAAGTGCCTGCGCACAGAAAATGGAAGGTATCAGCAGGGTCAAGCTGTGCGTTGCAGCATAGAAGAAGACACCAGAAAAGACGATGGTCGCCGGGGTGACGAAAACCCGCAAGAGCTTTCTCTGCTTGACAAAATAGACAACGACAAAAGCAAACGCCAAGCGGCCCGCGAGCGACCCCAGTTCCTGAACCATGTACACACGGCTCACTGTTTGCTCCACCTGCCGAGGCGCGAGCTTCTGAGCGGACACCAGGCCCGGAATAATCCGGGGCGTGTGCTGAAGTGCACCAAACGGCAAGGCGAAGCTGCACGCCATCATTAGCGTGACCCACAGCGTCGTCTTGCGTAATGCCGGCCGGAACAATTCCTTGACGCTGGTCCTTTTCAAGGTCCCTCTGGCCTTCTTTTCCCCCCAGATCGGAGATTCCGGCAAAAACGGCCGAACGAGTACCAATGGGATCGCGGGAATCAACCCGGATAGCAAGGTGTAGCGCCATGGCTCGTGAGCGCCGTAGATTGCAGGAAAGTGCTCGCCGTATGTTACGGCCAGGTAGTAGGCGGCGGTAACCATCATGCCTCCGAAGCCAAAGGCAACCTGCGTGTAGCCAAGCACGGACTGGCGCTGCTTAGGATTCGCAAAGAGTTCAGCAAGCCACGCGATTGCCGCCACCTGTTCGACACAGGTACCAATCCATGTGGTGCAACGCAGGAATAGCAGCAGCGGCAATGATGTGGCGAAACCGGCGGCGCATGCCGAGAACGCGTACAGCAAGATGCTCCAGACCAACACGCGGCGCCTTCCGAGCAGATCGGTCAGATATCCGCCCAGCAGACCAAAGATGCCGCCGGCCACACCGGGCAGGAAGAAAAACAGGCCGACCCATAAATTGAATTCAGGAGTGCCGCTTCTCAAATTTCCCAAAGTCGAGAGAACGGGCCGCACAATCAGCGCGGTCATCAGTGTCTCGTACAGATCGAACGCAAAACCGAGGCACGCAATTCCGCAGATCAGCCATTGAACCGGTGTGAGTCGCGCCGCGAGAGCGGACTGGTCGTCGCGCTGGAGGGCAGCGGCAGCCATATCCGGTTTGCATGTTACATCGCTGAAAAGGTTTCCCATCTCGGAGCTCCCGTCACATTGTGGCTATTTAATTCCAGGGCGCTTTGTGATACAAGTTCAAATAATTCAATTATTGATGAGTCTTGGTTAATAATGGACTTTACCTCGCGACAGCTCCGGGCTTTTCTTCTGGTGGCACAGCACCGGAACTTCTCGCGGGCCGCCGGGGCCCTGTTCATCACCCCATCTGGTCTCAGCGTCCTGATACGAGAGTTGGAAACGCAGCTCGGGTTCCGCCTATTCGACCGGACCACGCGCCATGTTGCGCCGACCGCGTACGGCACCGAGTTTCTTGGTGTTGCCCGGAGATGTTTGGCCGATCTGGACGCAGCGACTGCGCGCATCGGACGTTCAGCGACCCACGCCGGCCAGTCATTAACTTTGGGTGCGCCGCCGTTGATCTCCGCGAATATCGTTACTCAAGCCATTAAAGAATTCCGCGCTCAGCAGCCCAATCTACGGATCCAATTGTTTGACGCCAGCCTGACCACCGTCCGGCAAATGGTAGAAGCGGGAAAGCTCGATATGGGTCTTGGTACGTTTGCACGCGGCCCGGGCATTCGGCTTACACCCTTTCTGCGTTCTCCCCTGATTGTGATTCACCCCGATAAAGATCCTGCGTTTCGTCGCGCATCAATCACGTGGTCCGCTCTGAAAGGCGAGAAGTTAATCTCGCTGTATCCTCACAGCCCCATACAAAAGATTATTAACAAGCATCTGGCGGAAGCGGGGATTGCCCCGACGCAGACTGTATTTATCAATTTGCTCGATACCCAGATCGCGATGGTGGAAGCCGATGAAGGCATAGCTATTATTCCGTCCTTCGGAATGGCAGCGTGCCGCAACCGAAAAATCGTGATGAGCCGATTGATCAATCCTGTAGTCGAAATGAATCTTCATTTGATTAGCAATCGCGGAAAGAGACTCCCGCCTGGCGCGGATGAATTTGCAGCTTTTCTTAAGAGCTTTATCGCCAGATGGGCCGGACGTGCAGGCCTGCTGTAGGGCCGATACCCCACCAACGCTGCCAACGCCGATTCTGATCGGATCACGGGGAACTCTGACGTAAGGCATTAGGCAAGGATTGCACAATCCACCCGGAGCGCAGCATGGTCGCCCCCCGTATTTGCGTGCGTGGACCTTGCGAAACGACCGTTGCGGGCGCACAATTCCAATTTGGCTTACCCAATGAAAACGCACGCGGCATGTTGCGCAATCGCAGTGATGCTGCTCTCACTAGTGAGGGCGAATATGGTATCTGCGCAACTGGCATCTACCTGCGTTGAGAACTCACCTGAGCGGCGAGGTGAGCTTGGTTGCAGCATCATTGAAAACAAATTGCTGCCAGGTGGCCTGAAGGAGCCGCTGTTCTGGCATATCGATCGCTTTGATTCTGCGGAGCGCGCCCGCAAAGCAGTTAGCCCTGCAAGCATCGCCTTCGAGGCTGAAGGCGCATCCTGGCTCATGACCATTGAGTCGCAGGCCTCGGACCACCACGGTGGCCGGCATGTAACAGAGGTGGGACCACTGCCGCTGCCACACGCCCAGAAATATGCAATGCAGGTCTTGTCAGCGGCGTTCACGCCCGGAATGTACTCTTTGCCTCATCATCATTCCGGGGTCGAAGCGATCTATGTGATTAAAGGCGAGGCGTGCTACGAAACGCCGACGCGTGCCGTCAAGCTCCGGAAAGGCGAGACGCTCGCTCTTCCTGGCGGTACTCCGATGCGGGCGGTGGTCACCGGATCGACGCTTCGCTACGTCTTGTCGGTCATCGTCTACGACGCGGCGCAACCTGCCACAATGCGGATGGAGGAAGGAACGGGGCCAAAGCTCGTCGCATGCAGGTAGCAAGTCCGGATTCTAGTAGGGTGACCGGGAAACCGGAAATTGACCGCCAGATAGGTAACGACAAACGCGCTTGTGTCCAGTAAATGGAAAAGAAGCGGGAAATCTGGATGTATGTGACTCGCGGTTGGACAAAGCCGGAAAAGCGGAAATGCGTTCTTGGAGAGCGCCCGGTCGTCGAACGGATTGCAGAAGTTTGCGCTCACCACGAGCGGGCCGTTTTCCATTTTCCATTATTTTCCAATTAGGGCGTTCCGAAAATCGCAAAAATGCCGCCAATCCAGCGTTTTTTGAGTTAAATTGTAAGCTTCCCAAGCTTCGGACGTGGGTTCGATTCCCATCGCCCGCTCCATAACTCTTGATCATCCGATTGGCCTTACACGGCCAGGCACTTGAATTTGGACTCATCAAACCCTCGTTTTGGTCCTAAGATGATCCTAGCGCAAGCCAATTGGTCCTAAAGCCAGCTGATCTGTCCTGCCCGACAGCGCACCGCCAAGCTCGTCAAAGGCGCTCGTCTGCACGTCGTGAAAGGCGGTCCACGCTGCATCACCTGGACCCACGCAGAGGAAGTCAATGCCGAACTGTTGAGCTTCCTTGGCGAGAGAGCTGCCCGGGCGTAGCCAACGATTGGTGCCCGGCATCTAAGAGTTGAACACTCAGAGTGATGACGGTGGCGTCTTGAGCAGCGACTCGGAACTCATTACAACGCCGGATCTTGCCACGCGCTACGAAGCGCTCATGCGCGTGTCACGAGCGATCGGGGCCAACCGCCATCCTCAAGACCTTTTTGGCGTTCTGGTCGACGAACTGCGCAGGGTAGTGCAGTTTGACTTCGTTGGCGTGTCTCTTCGTGACCAAAACTCTGGAACGTGTCAGGACTATTTCATTGACGCGGCGAGCCGATCGGCGATCGCGCCCGAAGGAAAGATTTTCATTGACGTGGCGAGTCGATTGGCGATCGTTCCCGAAGACGAGCTAACGCCAGAAGAATCCGTTACATCTTGGGTTTACGAACACCAACAGCCCTTACTGAGGTCGACGGACGAACTGGAGTCACGCTTTGGCCGGCTGCAAGCAACGTTGAAGAGGCTTCAGATTCAGTCCACTTGTGCGCTCCCGTTAACGACAGCGCATCGCAAACTGGGCGTGATCGCTTTTTGCAGCAAGCAGGTTGGCACCTACGCGCAGGAAGAAGTCAAGTTCATTTCTCAAGTAGCGGACCAGATCGCGCTGGCCTTTGATGACGCGTTGAATTTCACGGCATTGCGAAGAGCTTCGGAGGAGTTGCAGACCAAGAACGAACGTCTGCAATTGCTTCTCGACATCACTAATCAGGTTGTCTCCAATCTCGAGCTGCGCGAAGTGTTGCGCGCCATCTCAAGGCATCTTCGGCGCGTGATGCAGTGCGATTACGCTGGCTTGTCGCTTCCGGATTCCCAAGACAAAGAAAGGCTGCGGCTTTACGTACTGGACTTCCCCGAGGGCAAAGGGTTCCTCCGAGAAGAAATGAGTTATTCGATAGAGAGATCACCCTCTGGCGAAACGTTTCGGACCATGAAGCCGTTGACAATCCGGAGTCCCTTCACCGGTTGGGTCAATGACCCAGTCGCGCCGATCGTGCAGATCGCGGTTCGTGAGGGTCTGAAGGCGTTCTGCTTTTTGCCATTGGTCAGGCAAAATCGCGCGATTGGCGTCCTAGTTCTGGGCCGGCTGCGCGATGACGCCTTCACCGAGGACGATATCCATTTTCTGGGCCAGATTGCCAATCAGATTGCCCTGGCCGTGGAAAATGCGCTTGCGTTCCGCGAAATTCGCGAGTTAAAGGATCAGCTCTCCAGGGAAAAACTCTATTTGGAAGACGAAATTCGCGCGGAATTGAATTTTGCGCAGATCATCGGGAGCAGTCCTGCTTTGCGCAGAGTCCTAAAACAAGTAGGGACGGTGGCGCCGACTGATTCCACCGTGCTCATCTATGGCGAAACAGGCACGGGCAAAGAGCTGATTGCCCGGGCCATTCATGATTTGAGCCCGCGACGCTCGAAGCCCTTCGTAAAGCTGAATTGCGCGGCGATCCCGACTGGCTTGCTCGAAAGCGAGCTCTTTGGGCATGAGAAAGGCGCATTCACAGGAGCGATCGCGCAGCGCATCGGACGTTTCGAAGTGGCCGATAGCGGAACGATTTTTCTGGACGAAATTGGGGAAATTCCTCTCGAATTGCAGACGAAACTTCTTCGCGTGCTGCAGGAGCGCGAGTTCGAAAGGCTGGGAAGCTCGAAGACTCTCCGCACAAATGCGCGTCTGATTGCTGCTACCAACCGCAACTTGGAAGCCATGGTGGCGGAGCAGAAGTTTCGGTCCGATCTGTTTTTTCGCATCAACGTCTTTCCCGTACACATCCCACCCTTGCGGGAGCGTCAGGAGGATATTCCGCTGCTCGTCCGCCACTTTACGCAGCAATTCTGCAGGCGCATGAACAAGGTGATTGACACGGTTCCATCCGCGACGATGGACGCGTTGCGCCGATACCAGTGGCCCGGGAACATACGCGAACTCCAGAATATGATCGAACGAGCTGTCATTATTTCGACAGGGCCTGTGCTTAACCTCGATGTTGCCGATTTGAAATTGCAGCCGGCTGGTTTTCCGGAGAAGAAGGCCGCCGCTCCGAATTCCGAAAACAATGCCGCTCTTCGCGACGTTCTGGAGAAGACGGAACGCCTGCGGATCCTCGAAGCCTTGGAGCGGTCCAACTGGGTTGTGGCCGGCCCGAGAGGCGCTGCAGGGCAGCTTGGAATGAAACGATCCACTCTGCAACATCGAATTCGTAAGCTCGGAATCAAGCGCGGAACCGCCTAACCTGACCGGGCTGCATTTTCAATCTCCCCCGCTTCGAAGCGCTCTCCCTGCACGTTCTATCGCGTGCCAAAAAACGGGCACATTACCACAAATGCGGCAGAGCCGCGTTGGCAGCGGGACGCATGGCGTGCTCGCTTAGCCCGCGATCCTTCAAAAGATCAACAACTTCGCTTGCTTCTGATTCTCACCAACGTTTGGCACTCGCCGTGCGTTTCTCCCTGGCGTGAGGCGATTGCCATGGTTCCAGCACAGATCGCTAGCAGGCCAGCAGATTTTCATGCGGAGTTTGCCGGCCGACGCACAGGTTCGTTGCTGGAAATCGATGCTTCGATACGAAGCGAGGTCAACGCGATCTCGCCGCTGGCGGAACGGCTGATGCGGCTCATCGAAGGGTCGCATTGCATCACGGGCGAAGAACATGCCGTGGAACTGGCGCTCCGGGAACCTCTGAGCAACGCGGTTGTTCATGGCAACCGGCTGGATGCTCACAAATTAGTTCACGTTCGCTGCCGCTGCAAGATCGGGAAGGGGATTTCGTTGATCGTCTCAGACCAGGGTCAAGGCTTTGATGTGCGCACCGTTCCTGAGTTCCTGACAGTCGAAAATCTCGAAGCGGAGCACGGACGAGGCATCCACCTCATGAGGTTGCTGATGGACCAGGTCTCGTTCGAACAGCGAGGCACCGAGGTTCACATGTGCAAGAGGCTGGCTCGCAATCCAGGAGCCGATGTGCGAAGCGACTCACGCCGTGCGTAGGAGGGAGTGATGGCCACTCATCGGATTTCGATTTTTGGTCCTATGCAAAATGCACCCGCAAGAAAGGCTGCAGGATTGGTCCGTCTTGCGCCGACAGTGAAGAACGATGTTTTTCTGAATGCTTTGCTGGAGATGCCGACAACCCAACAAGCGCACAGGAGTCCTCTGGAGTGGGCCGGGGCAATGGCATTGCATATAGTAATTGTTGCGGCCCTGATCATCGTGCCGCTCTACACCACGGGAACTATTCGCCTGAGCGAATACCACGAAATCCCCCTGGTAGCTCCACCGCCGCCCTTGGCACCGCCCCCGGCGCCTGC
>Ga0134063_10000568_pt1 | contig 12624 bp, 11 predicted proteins | sample 15_taG_11_FD_94467 | JGI IMG/M metagenome (GOLD analysis project Ga0134063, IMG submission 94467) | Grasslands soil microbial communities from the Angelo Coastal Reserve, California, USA - 15_D_Rain_20cm_5_09082015 | ecosystem: Environmental > Terrestrial > Soil > Grasslands ... | reverse complement strand
TGGCATGTTTCACCTGAATACACGGCTGCTGCACTTCCATCTGGCACGGGTCGGCATCTTCGTGCCTGAGCTGTTGCGTCTGCTGGGCATAAATCGGCGGCCCGGCGACGAACTAGTACAGCGCCACCGTGATGTTGCCGCCAGCGCCCAGCTCGTCCTGGAGGAGGCGCTCGTGCACATGGCCCGTCACCTGCACCGCCTGACCGGGGAGCAGAATCTCTGCATGGCCGGGGGCGTGGCCTACAACTGTGTCGCCAACAGTCGCATCCGTCGCGAACTTGATTACCGGCAGGTCTTTGTCCAGCCGGCAGCGGGGGATGCGGGCACCGCCCTGGGCGCCGCGCTCTGGCTCACGAACCGGCGCGGCGGGCTGCCGCACCGGGAGGTCATGCGGGATGTGTTCCTGGGGCCGCAGTTCACCGAGGCGGACTGCCGGCGTTCCCTGGACCGCGTCGGGCTTCACTATGACGTACTGACGGACGATGCCTTGTGTAACCGACTGGCGGCGGAGCTGGCACATGGCCGGCTGGTATTCTGGTTTCAGGGGCGCATGGAATGGGGGCCGCGGGCGCTGGGCAATCGAAGCCTCCTGGCCGATCCGCGGCGGGAAGACATGCGGGAGTTGATCAATGCCAAGGTCAAATTGAGGGAGCCGTTCAGACCGTTCGCGCCGGCGGTGCTGGAGGAGCGCGCTGGAGATTACTTCGACGGCCCTTTTCCGTCGCCCTTCATGCTGTTCACCTTCGCCGCGCTGCCGTCGGCCAAAGGGGTGATTCCGGCCGTGGTCCATGTGGACGGCACGTCGCGCATCCAGACCGTGGATCGGCATGCCAATCCGCGGTTCAGGCAGCTGATCGAATCGTTCGAGCGGGAGACCGGTGTCCCGGTACTCTTGAATACCTCCTTTAACGTGGACGAGCCGATAGTCTGCCATCCCGATGAAGCGGTTCGATGTTTCCTGCGGAGCCAGGTTGATTGGCTGGTGCTCGGAAACCTGCTGGTGAAGAGGCCGCAGTGAATCGTTAAACGTGAATTGTTAAACGTGGGGGAGCAAGTTTTTTGGCGAATAACGATTCACGAATACCGCATAACGTCCGATACCCCGCCCTCGATGCTCTCCTGCTGTTTTTTCTCCTGAACCTCGTCCTCCAGCCTCTCGTGGAGCCGGACTTCGGGTGGCACCTCCGGACGGGACTCGATCTGCTGAGGAACGGATGGCGGCTGCCGGAGACCGACCCCTATTCCCACACCATGCCCGACTGGCCGTGGGTGGAGCATGCCTGGCTCACGGACGGCTTGATCGGCCTCATCTATACGGGCATGGGCCCGCTGGGTGTCATCCTGTTCTTTGCGGCGGTGACGGCGGGCGCGTTTTTCGTGGCGGCCGGCCCGGGGCGGGCGGGCCGGACGCACAAACTGTTGGCCATCTCGGGCGCTCTCTGGACCGCGCTGCCGTTCCTTGGCGCGCGGACCCAACTGGTCACGCTTCTTGGACTGGCCACGGTGCTCTGGGCGTGCGACCGGTATCTCGCGAGGCGGGTGGCTCACCTCTGGCTGCTTCCGCCGCTGTTTCTCCTCTGGGCGAATCTGCACGGTGGCTTCACGGCGGGGTTATTCGCGCTGACCCTGGTCTTGCTCATCACGATCGCCACGCGCCTGGCCGTGAGCAGGTGGGCCTCCCTGGCCGATCGTCTCGATGAGCCAACGCTGGCCTGGCCACACATCGGACACCTCGCATTGGTGATCGGCCTGTGCGTCCTCGTGACGCTGCTCAACCCTTATGGCTGGCGTCTTTACGGCGAGATTGTCACGTCATTGTCGGATCGGTTTATGATCGCGACGCTGCACGAGTGGCAGCCGGTCTCGCTCCAAAGCCGGGCCGGCGTCAGCTATCTAGGGTACCTGGCCGCACTGGGCTTCGCCCTCCTGCTCCTCTATCGCCGGATCGAGCCGGTTCGATGGACAGTCCTGGCGGTGTTCCTGGGCCTTTCGTTGCGGCACTGGCGCAATGTCCCGTTCTTTCTGCTGGTGAGCGTCCCGCTGTGGGCTGAACTGCTGGCCGAGCTGACGGCACGGATGACAACGCGCTTCCCGGTTGTCAGGCAGCATGCCAAACGGTGGCTGTTGGCCGCCACGCTGGCGGCGGGCCTGGGGGTCGGCATCTTGGGACCGGGCCACCTCGAGCGGGTGGCCCGGTCAGGCCTCGCGCCGGCGGAATTCTTCCGAGGGACCGAGTATCCGATTGAAGCGGTGCAGTGGATTCACGAGCATCGGGACAAACTCGGCACGCGGCTGTACAACGACTACGACCTAGGCGGATTTCTGCACTGGTGGCTGCCGGGCGAGAAGATTTTCATTGACGGCCGTATGCCGGCCTGGAGAATCGGGAATCGGCGGATCTACTACGATTACCTCGCCTTGACCAACTGGGATCCACCCGCGCTCGGGGTGCTCCAGAAGTACGGCGTGGATTGGGCTCTGGTGGAACGCGGCAGTCCCCTTGCCCAAGCCTTAGCAAGCCTGGATGAGTGGCGAGAGGTCTACGCAGACACCAAAGTCAGTATCTACGTCAAGCGTGGAACATGAGTCACCGCCTCGGTTGACGATGGCTCATACCGCCCGTTTGCGTAGTTGCGCCTGACCGCGAACAGATCCAGCAACATGCGCAGGCCGTCCTGCAGCACCCGAACCTTCGAGCCCGGCTGGTCCGCCCAGTTGACCGGCACCTCGGCGATACGGTACCCGCGGCGTTGGGCCACATATAGGAGTTCCAGATCGAACCCGTAGCCGGCGACGAGCGCCGCCCCAAAAAGATCCCGGGCGACCGTCTTCCGAAACAGCTTGAAGCCGCATTGCGTGTCGCTAATCCCGGGAATCCCCAGCCGCTGGACGATCCAATTGAAGGTATTCCCGAGCACGCTTCGGTGCCACCGGGCTTTGACGGTGTACCCGCGATCTCGCGATGCCAGGAAACGGGAGCCGATCGCGATGTCCGCGCCAGTGCCGATGGCAGCTTCCAAGCGCTCCAGTTCCTGAATAGGGGTTGCCCCATCCGCGTCCGCCATGAGCTGGAATTCACCCCGCGCCACCTGCATGCCGGTGCGGACGGCGCACCCCTTGCCGGTGTTCTGGGCCAGCCGAAGAAGTCGGACCGCCGGTTCTTTTGTTCGGAACTGCTCGACCAGTGCGGCGGTTCCGTCATGACTTCCATCGTCCACGACCAGGACTTCGTAAGGCTTGGCACGCCGTCCTAAGTAGCCGGTGATCTCAGTCATATAGGGAACGAGACGCTCGCGCTCGTTGTAGGCGGGGATAATGACGGAAAGATGAACGGTTTCGCTCTCGTAGAGAGTCGTCACAGGGGCTCCCTGGGTTGCAGGAGGGTGCCAGCCTAGCTGAGGCCGGCCTAGATTGCAAGACAGGGGATGGGCTTGACAGATCAGCCTCGCTCGCGCGAACGTATAGATGGTAGCAAGTAGCAAATAGCGAATAGCGGGTAGCGAGTAGAGAATAGCGAGTAGCAAATAGCCGAGAGCGGGTAGCGAATAGCCAATAGCGAGTAGCTCCGAGCAATTAGCGACAAGCTGTCCGCTACTAGCTAACGAAGCTGCTCGCTGCGTGCTACCAGCTAGAAGAGGAGGTGTGCCATGCGCCTGTTGGGACTCGTGGGAAAGCCTGTCGGTCTCTTGCTGGGAGCAGCCTCCCTGTCCGCCTGCGCCTCCATGGTTCCACCGAGCCGTATGGCCGAATACGTAGGGCCCCAGGCGGTGAACGAGCCGCTTTCGGCCTCACCGCTGCCGCAAGGTCCTCTTCGGGCCGGTCTCGTGCTGGTCTCAGACACCACGGCCTCCGATGCCGCGCCCGCCCTTCCTGACGAGGCGCTGAACCGGCTGGCCGAGTCATTGCAGCGGCAGATCAACGAATTTCTTCCATCTCTCAGGATCGAGCGCATCCTGCCTGCCGAGGGTATCCGGCCCGGGGGCGATATCTCTCAGTTCAGCGAGCTCGGGAAGAAGCATGGATTGGACTACGTGGCGGTTGTGGTGGCGTCCAGCACCGAGCAGGAATACCCCATGACCCTTTTCCTGGGATGGGTGTCTCACAGCCAGCCTGGCTTGCGGCGCGACAACTGGTCGCTCATGGAAGTCGCCTTGGTGGATGTGAGGAGCGGGCGGTCCTTGCTCCGCGCCGAGGGGCGAGGCTGGGCCACGCTGGATCGTCCGATGGCGCCCGGCATTAACCAGTGGTATCCGGTCATTTGGCGGCGTCCGCAGGATCCGAACTGGCGCTGGTGGCCGCCGACCTACGCCGGCGCGCCCAATACGCTGCGAGTCATCGCGATGAATGAAGCGGCAAAACGCCTGCTGATGCACCTGCAGGACGCCTGGATCCAGAAACGCCAGGCCGAACTGACCGCCGCGAGTGGGTAAGTTCGCGGTCCCTCCCGGTCGTCCTCCCAACTCGGCGTGTCCCGTTCGATCTTCTCCCTGGCAGACCAGCTATTCCGGAGCCGGGAGGGAGGTTTTTTGTCTTTGAAGGCGGGAGAGTGGTTGGTGTAGAATGAGCCGTTCTGCGCCTGGCGGATCAAGAGGCGAGCGGCGGTAAGCGGAAACGACCGAGCCGATGAACCTAACGAAGAATTGAGGTCATACGTATGCTGATGAGCAGCCAAGGATCGTTCAGACGTCACCTGTGCGGATGGGGAGCGGTGTTGCTCTCCGTGACGGCGGTCGGAGTCACGGCCCCGGTCGGTCGTTCCGGCTGGTTCACGTTGCCCGTCGTTGAGGCCGCAATGCCGGCACAACTGGCGCAGGGGTTTGCGGACATCGTCAAGAAAGTGACCCCGGCGGTCGTCAATATCGCCGTCACCGGGGGCGAAAGTACCCGCAGGCCGGGAGGGCCCCGGCGACCTCCGCTTCCACCGGGCCCGTTCGGAGGGCCTCCCGAAGGGCCGCCAGGCGAAGAACCCCCCGGGATGGAGCCACCCCCCCTGCCAGGGCCTCCAGGCCGTCCGGATCAGAGCGCGGGGTCTGGTGTCATTCTGGATTCCAACGGCTTCATCGTGACCAACAACCACGTGGTCGAAAACGCCACCCAGATCACCGTCACGCTGAGCGATAAACGTGAGTTTCCGGCGAAAGTAGTGGGGACTGACCCGAAGTCGGACCTGGCGGTCGTCAAGATCGAGGCGGAGAATCTGCCCTCGCTCAAATGGGCCGATTATGACAAGCTGCAGGTGGGCGATGTGGTGCTGGCGGTCGGCAGTCCATTCGGCTTGAGCTCGACCGTCACGCTCGGGATTATCAGCGCGCTGGGCCGCGGGAATGTGGGGATCGCCGACTATGAGGACTTCATCCAGACCGACGCCGCGATCAACCCGGGCAACTCGGGTGGGGCGCTGGTGAACCTGAACGGCGAACTGATCGGCATCAACACCGCTATCTTCTCCAGAACCGGAGGGTCGGAAGGCATCGGGTTCGCGATTCCCAGCAGCATCGCGCTGGACATCGTGGACAGCCTGGTGAAGACGGGCAAGGTCGTGCGAGGATGGATGGGGATCGCGATCCAGGAGATCACGCCGGCGCTGGCCAAGTCGTTCAAGCTCCCGGAGCACCGCAAGACCGGCGTGCTGATCAGCGATGTCAACGAAGAAGGTCCGTCGGCGAAGGCGGGCCTCAAGCGGGGTGACGTGATCGTCGGGTTTGATGACAAAGAGATCCAGAACGTCAGCCAGCTTCGGAATATGGTCGCGCGCACGCTGGTAGGGCGCAGCGCCAGGGTGAAGGTGCTGCGGGACGGCAAAGAGCAGCTCGTCGCCGTCAAGATCGGCGAGCGGCCGGCGGATGAGATGCTGGCTCGCCGTGAGCCGCCTGCAGCCGTGCCGGCTCCGGAGGGCGTGAAGCCGCCGGACAACGTGCTGGCGTCCCTCCGCGTGCAGGCGCTGGATACGGCGACGATGAGCCAGCTCAACCTGCCCAGCAAGACCACCGGCGTCGTCATCAACCACGTCGAAGGTGGCAGTCCCGCGGAAGCGGCCGGCCTCCAGCGGGGAGATGTGATCCAGGAGGTCAACAGAGAAGTCATCAAGAGCCTGGAGGACTATCAGAAGGCGTCGGCCAAGATTAAGAAGGAAGAAATGGTGGTGTTGCTGTTGAGTCGTCAGGGCAACAACCTGTTCGTGGCGGTGAACCCGAAGTAAGGGAGGTTGAGGTTAAGGTCGAGGTTGAGCGAGGACCTTGCTTGAAGTCCGGATCACGGCTGAGGCTCAGTTCACCCCTTAACCTCAGCCTCAACCTGAGCCTGATTGCTCTCAGGAGCGGCGATGGCTGACTGGTCACGGTTCAAGAGGTGGCTGCAGGACTCGGTCTTCGCGCCGCTGGAAGACAAAAAGATGCCGGTCATGGAGCACCTGATCGAGCTCCAGGTCCGGCTGACCCGAGCGGTCATCATCATCGGCGTCGTGTTCGTCGGGACTTTCTTTTATGCCGATACCTTGGTGCAATGGCTGCGCGTTCCGCTTCAGAACATGTTTATCCCCGGGAAGCTCGCATGGGTTCCCACCGATCTCCCGCTGATCCCGTTCGTCTTTCTGGCACCGGCCGAAGCGCTCTGGCAGAACGTCAAGGTGGCCGGCCTGTTCGCGCTCGTGCTCGCCACCCCGTACGCGATGTGGGAGCTGTGGCAGTTCGTGGTGCCGGGCCTGCATGTCCAGGAACGGCGCTTCGTCGGCCCGTTTGTCCTGGTCAGCAGTGTGGCGTTCTACGCCGGGATTCTGTTTTCGTTCTTCTTCGTGTTACCGTTCGCCCTGAATTTCCTCGTCTCGTACGGTGTCAACGCCGGGTTCATCCCCCAGCTCTCCATCGCGCAATACGTGGGCTTCGCGCTCTGGTTCCTGCTGGTGTTCGGCCTGATCTTCGAGGTGCCGCTCGCCCTCACGCTGATGGCCAAGCTGGGGTGGGTGGATGCCCCGGTCCTGAAGCGGTACCGGAAATGGGCGTTCCTGGGCGCGTTCGTGTTCGCGGCGATTCTGACCCCGACACCCGACCCGTTTAATCAGTGCTTGATGGCCCTGCCGATGTATGTGTTTTACGAGGTCGGCATCATCAGCGCAGGGGTCTTCGGGAAACGAGGCAGAGGGGTCGGGCTGACACCAGAAACGGCGGCGGCCGTGGCGCCTGCCGGCGGCAACGGCGGCCTGACGCCGAGACCGGCGCAGCCGGCCATGACGGCCGAAAGCGAGTATGTGGGCGTTCCCCATGCCGGCCACAAGCGCTGAATCGAGAAAGCGAGCAGCACATAGCGAGTAGCAAACAGCTTGGGGCATGAGACTGGCCGCGTCATGATCTTTGCTGTTCGCTGCTGGCTGTTCGCTATTAGCTGAGATGTTGAGAGTCGCGATCCTGGTGATCAGCAGCACAATCGAGTCGGGAGAGGAGCCTGACAAGGGACGGGACGCGGTGGAGCGGATGGTCAGCGAGCTGCCCGGCACGGTGGTCGCCTATGCGCCGGTGCCTGATGATCGGAACGCGATCCGCGATCGGCTGCGTACCCTGTGTGGGACCGACAACCCGGACGTGATCCTGACCATGGGTGGGACCGGCGTGCGACCCACCGACTGGGCGCCGGAGGCCACCCGCGACGTCATCGAGAAGGAAGTCCCCGGGATCGGAGAAGCGATGCGTCAGGAAAGTCTGAAGAAGGTGCGGACCGCGATGCTGTCGCGCGGAACAGCGGGTATCCTGGGCACCACCTTGATCGTCAATCTGCCGGGAAGTCCGAAGGGGGCCCGGGAAAACCTTGCGGTCATCCTGCCGGTGCTGGAGCACGCGGTGGAGAAAATCAAAAAGACGTGAGGCGTAAAGCGTGAGGCGCAAGGGGTAAGCGGAATCGAACCCCCTAACGCCTCACCCCTCGCGTTTTACGAGGAGAAGAAATGCCGGGGCAACTGAATGTGATCCAGCATCCGGGGTCCGGAAGCGGGGATGCCTGCACCTATCTGTGGGCCTGCGCCATTTGCGACGAGAACGAGACCTGCCAGAAGGACAAGGAAGGACATAGTCGTTGGCTCGTCGCGCAGCGGATGCGGCAGATCGAGTATAAGGTGTTGGTGATGAGCAACAAGGGAGGGGTGGGCAAGAGCACGGTCACCACGAACCTGGCCGTCAGTTTGGCCCTGAAGGGGCACCACGTCGGCATCTGCGACATGGATATCCATGGCCCCAATATCCCGAAGATGGTCGGAGCCGAGGGCCAGAAACTGAAGGTCAGCACGTCCGGAGGGATCATCCCGTATCGAGCCTATAACCTCAAGATTGCGTCGATGTCCTTCCTCCTCCAAAATTCCGATGACCCCATCATCTGGCGCGATGCCTACAAGTACGAATTCATCAACCAACTGCTCGGCGGAGTCGAGTGGCAAGATCTGAATTTCCTGTTCGTGGATCTCCCGCCTGGGACCGGCAATGAGTCGGTGACGACGATTGATCTGATCGGGAACGTGAGCGGGGCCGTCATCGTCACCACCCCGCAGGAAGTGGCGCTGTTGGATTCCCGGAAGTCGGTCTCGTTCGCGAAGGACAGCCAGATCCCGATCATCGGCATCGTGGAAAATATGAGCGGGATGGATTGCCCGCATTGCGGCCAGCATATCGAGGTCTTCAAGAAGGGCGGGGGCGAAGCGTCCGCGCTGGACATGGACGTGCCGTTTTTGGGTCGCATTCCGCTGGACCCCGACGTGGTGACCCAATGCGATGCGGGTGAGCCGTTTGCGATGTTCTACTCCGACACCCCCACCGCCGAGGCGTACCACACCATCGCCAACAAGGTTGAGCAGTTTTGTAAGCGGAGCGGATCGTTGTTGCGGGTGTCGCCGAAGCGCCACTGACCCGAAACCTCGAGGCGATGGGCTATAGGGAAGGCGATCTGCCCTATTGCCTCTAGCCTATCGCCCATTGCCTGATATGGGAATCGTCATGCAGGGACTTACGCCGCTTCATGAGGCTCAGAAGATAGTCCTGGCAGCGGCTCAGCCGCTTGCGGTCGAGAAAGTCGGACTGCTCGATGCGCTCGGCCGCGTGCTGGCGGAAGATATCATCGCTCCGAGGGATAACCCGCCGTGGGACAACTCCGCCATGGACGGGTTTGCCGTGCGCTGGGAGGATATCAAGCAGGAGCACGCGATCACGAAGCCGATCCTGTTGAAGGTGATCGAGGAGGTGCCGGCCGGCAAGGTGCCAGCCAAAGTGGTGGGACGAGGCCAGGCCATCCGGATCATGACCGGGGCGCCCATTCCCAAGGGGGCCAATACCGTGGTGAAGGTGGAAGACACGGAGCCCTCCGAGGCCTCGGTCAGGATCTTCAAGGAAGTGGAGCGAGGAGCAAATATTCGCCCCCAAGGCGAAGACGTCAAAAAAGGGGACTGCATCATTGCCAAGGGCACGCAGATCCGTCCGGCCGAGGCAGGCATGCTGGCCATCCTTGCGAAATCCTTTGTTCCGGTCTATCAACGGCCCCGGGTGGCGATTCTCGCGACCGGGGATGAGCTGGCAGACCTCGACGAGCGGTTCGACGAAACGAAGATCGTCAATTCGAACAGCTATGGGACGGCGGCCGCGGTGCAGGAAGCGGGGGGAGTCCCGGTCCTGCTCGGCATTGCCCAGGATCAGCCGGCGGTCTTGAAGGAGAAGATTAAGCAAGGCCTGAACGCCGATCTCCTCGTGCTATCCGGCGGCGTCTCGATGGGCGACTATGATTTCACGAAAGCGGTGTTCAATGAACTGGGCGCGGAGATGCATTTCTGGAAGCTGGCGATCCGTCCCGGGCAGCCATTGGCGTTCGGCAAAATTCAGGGCAAACTGGCCTTCGGACTGCCGGGCAATCCGGTGTCATCCATGGTCACCTTTGAGCAGCTCGTGCGTCCGGCCCTCTTGAAGATGTCAGGACACCGCAGCTACGGACGCCCCGTGATCCAGGCCGTGTTCCAGGAAAAGTTCTCGAAGCGTCCTGACCGCCGGCATTTCCTGCGGGGAATTTTGAACCGGGAGAACGGCGTGCTGACGGTTCGAACCACGGGTGATCAGGGCTCCGGGATCCTGACCTCGATGGTGAAGGCGCATTGCCTGATCGATGTCCCGGAGGACGTGGAACGGCTGAACCCGGGCGACACGGTCACGGTGCAGCTGCTCGGTTCCAACTTTTGGGTGTGTTGAAGGCCGTTAACCGTTATACGTGAACCGTTGGCGATAGTAACTGAGTAAATAAGTAAGTGAGTAATTACCAATTACTAAGTTACTTAATTACTTGGCTTATTCGGGGTCGCGATTAACGATTAACGGATAACGATTCACGTCTCATGGCTATTCCCATCCTCTGCGTCGTCGGGCGGTCCAATAGCGGAAAGACCACGCTGATCGAGCGCCTTATCCCGGAGCTCGTGCAGGCAGGCTATCGCGTGGCGACGGTCAAACATGCAGGACACGGCTTCGACCTGGATACGGAGGGAAAGGATAGTTGGCGGCATAAACGCGCCGGCGCCAGCACGGTGATCGTGCTGGCGAGGGGGAGCCTGGCGATGTTTTCCGACGTGTCCGAGCAAATCAAGGTGGAGGAGATACGGGACCGGTACCTCGATCATGAAATCGATCTCATTATCGCCGAAGGCTGGAAGAGTGATGACTATCCCAAGATCGTCGTCGTACGGGATCAGCTCGGCGAGGTTCCGGTGTCCCCGCAAGGCCTGCTGGCGGTCGTGTCCAACGAGCCGGTGGATGTTCCCGTGCCTCGCCTGCACCCCGACGACGTGCAGGCGCTGAGCGCGCTCATTATCCGTCATTTTCCCAAACTACCGGTGGCATGATCCGGAAGCCCAAGGCCATCGTCATCATGGCGATCGTTGCCGCCGCGCTGGCCCTTGGGGGAGTCGCCGTCCCGCTGACCAGTCATCCTCGGTTCTGCGCCAGCTGCCATAACATCAAGCCTTCCTACGACAGTTGGGTCGTGTCGACACACAAGGACGTGACCTGCGTGGACTGTCACGTGCGGCCCACCCTCGAAGGATACCTGAACGACAAGGTGAAGGCCGGCCTCAAGGACGTGGCGATTTCTGTCTTTGGCACGCCCACCGATGCCCACAACCTCCAAGCCACCGTTCACACCGAGGTCTGCCTGAGCTGCCACCGGGCCATCCTGCGCGTGTCGGAGGTCGCTGTCCGTGACCTGCCGCCACCCGTGCAGAAAGTCGGGCTGGTCATGAGCCATCGGAAGCACATCGAGGCGTTCGCCAAGCGGGCAAAAGGGGAGGGCTGCACCACCTGTCACTCTCGGGTCGTCCACGAGAAGCCGATCAAGGGCTACCCAATCGTCCTCCCACGCGGGCATGTGTCCGAGGACAGCGAACCCTACTATCCTGATCATCCGGAAGGGACGAAGCTCCGTTCGGCGGCTTTGGCGGATTGCTTCCGATGTCACGATGGCAACGCCACGTACGAGGGGAAGGTGCTCGACAAACGGTGCGAGACCTGCCATCTGCCGGAGAAAATCGCCGGCTATCTTTTCAACTAATCGCCTCCCGAGCCCTTCGATGTCCGATCCGATCGTCGAAGTCCGAGGCCTCACGAAGCGGTTTGGTGAGTTCACCGCCGTGGACGGGGTGTCGTTCGAGATCCATCCCGGGGAGATCCTTGGCCTCTTGGGTCCGAACGGGGCCGGCAAAACCACCACGATCCAGATGCTGCTGGGGCTGATCACCCCGACCGCCGGGTCGATCCGCATGTTTGGGTTGGACCTGGCCCGGCACCGCGAGACGATCCTGAGCCAGATCAATTTCTCGTCCACCTATATTTCGATGCCCTATTCACTGACCGTGGAGGAGAACCTCAGAGTCGTGGCGAGGCTTTACGGGCTGAAGGATGTTCGCCGGCATATCGACGACGTTGTCAAGAAACTGGAGATGGAGGAATTTCGCACCAAGGTGACTCGCAAGCTGTCCTCAGGCCAGATGACCCGGCTCACGCTGGCCAAGGCGTTCCTCACCGAACCAAAAGTATTGTTCCTGGATGAGCCCACGGGCAGCCTCGACCCGGACATTGCGCACAAGACCAGGAGTCTCCTGAAGGAAGTGCGCCGATCAACCGGCTTGAGCATGCTCTACACGTCCCACAACATGCGGGAGATGGAGGAGATGTCGGACCGCATCATTTTTCTCCAGCGAGGGAAGATCATCGCGCAGGGCACGGCGAAGGAAATTACGGCGCGCTTCGGCCAGACCGACCTGGAAGAAGTATTTCTGAAGATTGCTCGGGAGAAATAGGGGGAGTCGCTGGGGTGGTTCCCTTGCTCCCGGAGCGCGCACGATCAGAATGTGCCGGGTACCCGTTGCTCCTGAGTATGCAACGGGTGATGACGGCCGCAGTAGGAACCACACCCAGCGCCTCCCAGGGCGAAGAGGATTTGGCAAGATGAAACTCCACCGCATCGTTGCGCTGCTGACTCGGCATCTGTATCTGTACCGGCGCAGTCTGCCGCGGTTGATGGAGATTTTTTACTGGCCGTTCCTGGACCTGGTCGTATGGGGGTTCATTACGGTCTATTTGATGAGATTTCAGGGGCAACTGCCAGGCGTCGTGA
>Ga0134063_10000567_pt1 | contig 12626 bp, 8 predicted proteins | sample 15_taG_11_FD_94467 | JGI IMG/M metagenome (GOLD analysis project Ga0134063, IMG submission 94467) | Grasslands soil microbial communities from the Angelo Coastal Reserve, California, USA - 15_D_Rain_20cm_5_09082015 | ecosystem: Environmental > Terrestrial > Soil > Grasslands ... | reverse complement strand
GTTGCAGTTGATCCAAGCGTTCTGCGTTTTGTGAATGCATTCTTCCCACTGCCCCAGGGGCGTCTTCTAGGTTCGGGCGACACCGGGATCTATACCTTCTCCGGCCAGCAGGTGACACCGGAGAATTACTTCACGACGAGGATGGATCATAAATTCTCGACAAGAGACGAAGTCTCGGGAACCTATATGTTTGACAGCGGAACCGTGCGACAGCCCGATGAGCTGAACAACAAACTGACGGGATACGATTCGCGAAGGCAATTCTTCACGCTGCGCCAAGCGCATACGTTTGGTTCGCGGATTCTCAATTCTTTCCGGTTCGGGATATACCGCGTGGTGGCGACCACCGGACTGACCTTCGCAAGTGGCAATCAGTCTGCCGGCGATCCAACCTTCGGAACTGTGCCCGGACACAATGCCGCAGAGGTGACCGTGCCGGGGATCACGGCGTTCACGGGCGGCCTGGGCAGCACAACGAATTATCATTTTCATTGGACCTCGATTCAGGCGTATGACGATGTTTCCCTAGTGAAAGGGAAGCATTCGCTCAGACTCGGCCTTGGGATCGAACGAATTCGGGACAATATCCTGGGCGTTTCCACGCCCGGGGGCGAGTTTCTTTTCAATTCCATTTCTGATTTTCTCACCAACAAACCATTCTCGCTTGCGGCGGCGATCCCGAGTGCTGTCAGCCCGAGGGCATTCCGGCAAACCATCGCAGGGGCTTACCTTCAAGACGATTGGCGTTGGCTACCGAACCTGACAATGAACCTGGGATTGCGCTATGAAATGAGCACGGTAATGACAGAGGCGCACGGAAAGCTGACGGTTCTCCGCCAGATCACCGACTCCCTACCACACCTTAGTGATCCGCTGATTTCGAATCCCACCCTGGGGAACTTTGAGCCGCGCGTGGGCTTCTCCTGGGACCCGATGGGCGATGGCAAGACGGCGGTGAGTGGAGGCTTCGGGATTTTCGACGTTTTGCCACTACCCTATTTGTTTCAAATGAACGAGCTGTTTTCGGCGCCATTCTTTGAGTCCGCGAGCGCAAGAAACTTGGCTGCAGGAACTTACCCGGTGGCGGCATACGCGGCGCTGACCGCCTCAACTAACACGCTTCGGCAAGCGTACTTCGCGCCGAAACCTGGCCGGAATTACGTGATGCAGTGGAATCTCACGATGCAACATGAGCTTCTCGAAGGTCTAAGCCTGCGGGTTGGCTATGTAGGCTCCCGTGCTGTGCATCAGCCTTTCCGCACGGAAGATGCCGACATCGTTCTTCCAACTTTGACTCCACAGGGTTATCTGTGGCCTTCCCCGGTGGGCAGCGGAACGCGCCTGAATCCAGATGCAGGCCGGATCACGGCGGGGTTTTGGGACGGCCGCTCGTACTACGACGCGCTTCAAGTGCAGATCAAAAAGAAGATCGGTAACTCTTCTCAGTTCGCCGGTTCCTACACCTGGGGCAAGACCATCGACACAGGCTCAGGAAGCATGGTGGGCGATGAGTACACGAATTCCATCTCCAGTCCGCTGTTCTTTGATCTTAAATTGAATCGGGGTCTTGCGGATTTCAATGTAAGCCACAACTTGAATGTGAATTACACCTGGGTGCTCGGGGCCCCCAAGTGGAAAATGGGGTTCGGCGTGTGGGCACTGAGAGGCTGGCAACTGGGCGGAGTGTTCGAGGCGACTACGGGCGTTCCCTTTACTCCAGGGTTTGCGGGAGATTCTCTCGGCGTGGGAAGTACGGACCCCAACGTCGACATACCAAATGTGAAGAGAGGTCCCGGCTGCGGTTCCTACGTCAACGCGGGCAATCCCAACCACTACATTAGGACGCAGTGTTTCGAGGTGCCTAATCCGATTACGCTTCGCGGCAATCTGGGCCGCAACACACTGACTGGCCCAGGACTGTTGAACTTTGATTTTTCCGTGGTCAAGAACAATTACATCAAGAAAGTCTCGGACGCCTTTAATGTGCAGTTCCGGACAGAGTTTTTCAACGTATTTAACCGGGCGAATTTTGCCCCGCCCCTGGACAACAGAAACATCTTCGACGCGGCGGGGGTCGCGATCGCCAACGCCGGGCTGATTACGTCCACGCAGACGCCGTCGAGGCAGATTCAGCTGGCGCTGAAAGTCATTTGGTGAAGTCCGGCGGAGTTGAGAAGAATCTGGCGACTGCTGAATTTAGCGAACGACCAAGGTATTGATCCGCTTGCGCACTTCTCCCATCGGTATGACACCCACAAGCTTCAAAGTTTTTGTGTCAATGGCGGACACCGAGCGACCGCCGGAGTTAGAGATATAGACATGCTTGCCGTCCGGAGTGAAAGTGACCCACTCGGGAACGGAGCCAGTCGGTGCACCCCCCAGCGGATGAACGAGCACACGCAGGAATTTCTGGTTTCGATTGTTGGGCTGAATCAGGGCTGTATTTCGTAAACCTGCAGCGAAAGTCTTGCATCTGGCTTGCCCTTGCCGGAGACGGCGATGTAAAGGCGGTTCAACTCGGGGACCAGAATAGAGGTCCTGGCGCGAAATCCGGTTGGCACATCCCCAATATGGGTGTAATGATCAGCGTCCTTCTGCTCAAAAACGGTTGTTGTTTCTGTTCCCGTTACGTAGATACGCTTGCGCTGAAGATCGCGCCACATGTCGTCGTTCTGCGCCGTGCAAGGGAGCTTCGTGACGACCTTGCCCGTATCGGTGTCAAACACAAAGAATGTCGGCGGCTTTCGCGTGGCGATAAACACTCGATGATTCGGCTCATCGAGAGCCAGCGCGTTCGCGGTTCCGGCGTCGGGTATCGGCCATCTCGCGATAACCTTGCGCGCCTCGAGGTCAACGACACCCACCTCATTCGTGCCTTTTAGATTGACGTACATCACTTTGCCGGCTCTATCGATGGCCATAGCTTCGGACTGATTGCCGGGAAGGGTAATGTCTCCGATGTGTTTGAAGGTCCTGGTGTCGATAATACTGAGGTCGTGGGTCTTCGCTCCGGGCTCGTCACCGCCGCTTTCCACATAGTAATACTGGTTTACCGGGTTGAAGACGGCACCGTCAACGCCTGGGGGAAGCTTAATGGTGTCGAGAATCTTATAATTCTCTCCACTCACAAGCTCAACCATCCCGAAGTCATCCCCGTCGGTAACGATCATTTTGTTCTGGTCGGGAAGGAAAACCAGGGCGTGTGGCTGACCGAATCCGGTGATGCTATGAAGGTGTTTGCCATCGAGATCGAAAACTTCAACGGACTTGTGGTCCTCAGCCGTAAGAAACAGACGCTTGCCCTTGAGATCCAACCCGAAATGGTCGAAATCGCCCGAGAACCCAGGCAACGGGGTCGTTGCCACCAACTGTAGCGGCTGCTTCACTTGTGCGCTCGTTGACAGTCCAATAAGACCAATCGCAGGCATCAGCCACAAGATCTCTCTGAGCACCTTTTTCACGTCCTCTCCTCCTTGAAATGAAAGTCCCTGAGTTCGTTCGCTGGCAGCCTGGGCTGCCGGGCAGTCAGCCCGGCGCGTTCACAGCCAAACTGCTCTGGAACGCGCCCCTTTGCTGCCTCCTCGACGATCAGAAAATAAACTTGATGGCGAACTGGATCTGCCGCTCCGGGATCGTCGTCCTGGTCAGCAAACCTGCCCCCCCACTCAGCGTCCCATCGGACAAAAAGATGTCACTGCTGTCGGGGACCGTGGGAGGCGCGAAGTTGGGATGATTCAAGATGTTGAAGATCTCGGCACGAAATTGCACGTTAAAATTTTCCGAGATACGCTTGATGCGATTGTTCTTGAAGACGGAGAAGTCCAAATTCGTGATGCCCGGACCGCTTAGGATGTTCCGGCCGGCATTGCCTCGGAGGTTGAAGCACTGCAGGTTGGTCAGGTCGCCGCCTTGACAATTATTTGCTGTAAAAAATGCAGCGTCGGGTGCGGTGGGGATGGCGAAGCACTGAGTCTTGATATAGTTGTTCGGGTTTCCAGGATTCGTAAGGGTTTTGCACCCGGGGCCACCAAGTCTGTTCGGGAACGCCCAATCATCATTGTTCTGCGTAAGAGCCGGGTCGTCGCCGGTACCCCATGTGGGAGTAAAAGGCACTCCGTCACTAACTGTGAGGATCAGACCGAGCTCCCAACCATCAGCGATCCACTTCTCCGGTCCGGAGAATGACTTGGCTGTGGGAATATCCCATGTGCCGTTCACAACGAGAGTGCGTCCAACATTGAAATCGGAGAGCCCACGATCCAATCTCATATCGAACCAATTGAGGCTCGAAATGGAGTTACCAAATGCGTCGCCTGCCACCGTGGCGGAACTAGTATCCATGCTCTTGCCCCAAGTGAAAGTCCCCTGCAGCTGAAAGCCGTGGCTCATTCGCTTCGCCAACTGTAGCTCGAGCGCGTTGAAGTAAGACCGTCCCTGGTAGAACATTCCTCGAATAGAGCCGTAGTTGTCGTTGAGCCGGCTCGCGTTGGGATCCCACAAATAGCCTGCTGAAGTAATGGTTGGAAGAGCCATATCGGCATCGTCCACGCGGAAGGGCTGATGGACGCCACGCGACCCAACGTAAGCAACCATGGCAGCCAAGCTCGGGGTGAGCTGGTATTGGACGTTCAGGTTCCACTGCGTCACATAGTTGCGCTTGGGGCTGGGGTCCGTGTAGGTCTGACGCAATTTGTTGGCCGGGAAAGGAGGCAAAACGCCGTCAAAAAACGCATGTGTTGTTACGCAGTTGAATGTCGCAGGTCCTGGATTCTTGATCGAGGTATATTCAAAAAAGGGAGCTGCCTGGGTCACGAGAAGAATGAATTGATACGGCAGCGGAAGAACATCAAACAGGCCAGCGCCGCCCCGGACGGCCATCTTTCCATTGCGGAGCGGATCCCAGGCAAAACCTATGCGTGGCTCGAAGTTTTTCCTTGTAGGGTTGCTGACGAAAAACGGGTCGCCGAGATGAGGGTTGGCGTCAGTGAGGTTTCTCAAGTTGGCGAGCTTGCCATCAATTTCCGTCGGTATGGTGGCCATCTCGTAGCGCAGCCCCAGATTCAATGTGAGATTCGGGAGCCAGCGCCAGTCGTCCTGCAGATACCCGCCAAAGATGGTCTGTCGAACATTACGGGGTGAGAGCGTGCTGACAATTCCTCCCTGGAATCTGGATGGGTTATTCGTCAGAAAGCTGCCTACATCAGCGAATTGCCAAATGCCGCTCGGATCGGTAAGCGCCGTGGCTTGCATGAGCATACGCTCGACTGCCATCCCAAACTTGATGGCGTGCCTGCCTCGGTTGAGGAAAGCATCGTCATACACCTGGAAAGAATTCCAGCGGTACAAGTAAGTTGGCAGTCCCCCGACACCGCCAGGCATAAGAGAGTTGCCGGCAATCTGGACCTGGGCGGCATTTCGACCTGCGAAGGAACCCAGACTACTATCCGCCGCCACCGGGTTAATTGCTGCTATGCTCTGGTTGTTATTCACGGCTTCGTGGTTGAACCCGAATCGGACGGCATTGACAAGGGTAGGGGAAAAGCTGTGGGTTTCTTCGGCCGCCAGGAGCTGCCGGGAGCTGAGGCTGCCAAGTTTGACGTTATTCATGCCGTCAGGGGCCGAATAAGGAGTTCTATCAAACATGTAAGTTCCGTACAGGCTGTCTTTTTGCGAGAACTTATGATCGAGCCGAGTGGTAACAAAGTTTTCGTTCACAACCTGCTGACCAGAGAATGTGAATAGAGCGGTATCGCCGTTCCCTAGGATGGCTCCGTTGGGGACAGGATAGAGGGGGAGATACGCCTTTGCCTTTAGGTCCACGCCGTTCGCATCAGTATTCGCGCCCGCCGGGAGCTGATTTGTAGTACACGGGTTCGAAGGGTCCGCCCCTGCGGGATTCGAGCAAAGCAGGCCTGCCCTTGCAGCATTGGAAGGCACAGTGTCAACCACGGCAATGCCCTTAGACTGGCGAATAGCTTCGAAGTCAGCGAAGAAGAACGTGCGGTTCTGGATGATCGGTCCGCCAACGGCGCCGCCAAACTGATTCCGTTTGAATGGCGCCTTGGGAGCGGTGGGATCCTCGAAGAAATTCCGCGCGTCCAGTGCGCTGTTGCGCAGGAACTCGTAGGCGCTCCCGTGGAACCTATTCGTTCCTGAACGCGTGACGGCGTTGACTACGCCGCCAGAGGTCTTGCCATACTCCGCCGAGTAGTTGCTGGTCAGAACCGAGAATTCCTGAATGGCGTCCACACCCAGATTTCCACCTAGCACGCTACCTGGCGCGCCATTCGCGTAGTCGTTTAGGCTGACGCCGTCTAGGCGGTAGTTGTTCTGTTGTGGCCGCGCTCCCGAGATGGTCAACTGCTGCCCGAATCCGCGGTTGCCGCGGTCCGCACCTACTGCGAACGTCGGTTGTGTTTGGATTGTATTGACTCCCGGCTGCAAGGCTGCCAGGTCCGTCCAACTCCGACCGTTGAGCGGCAACTCACGGACCGTGTTGGCGGTCACGACCGCACTGATGTCCGAACTCGCGAGTTGCACCGCAGGAGCTTCCGCGGTCACCTCTACGACCGTTTTCGCCGCCGACCCTACTTGTAGTGTCAGAGCAATGACCTGCTGGGCTCCAACGGTAAGGGAGATGCCTTTTCTTACCTAAGTCGCGAATCCCTTTGCAGAAACAGTGACTTGATACTCTCCAGGGAGCAAGTTTGCGGCCGTATAATAGCCGTCCGAGTTCGTTGTGACTGTTGTGGTGATCCCGGTCGCGATATTCTGGATCGAAATCAATGCCTGCGGGACCAATCGACCCGAGGGATCGGAGATCGTGCCGGAGAGAGTTCCGCCCGCCACCTGCGCCCTGGCTGGCGCTGAAAAACAAATCGCAAGCATCAATACAATCGCTGCCGCGGAAAGATACAAGTGCAGTGTAGAGAACTTTCGAGAGGACACTAAATCACCTCCAAGTTGCGGTTGAGCCTAGTGCAGAAGGGAAGCGGATGCCTTAACGGAGGATTAATTTCTGTTTAGGTACGGCTTCGAGGACCGCTTTCTGGGGCGGGGCAATGGGTAATTTTGCCGTGAAGGTTGAACCAACCCCTACCGTGCTCTCACACTCGATGGTGCCGCCCTGGGCAGTGGCGATGGCCTCGGCAATGGCCAGACCAAGCCCTCCGCTCTGGGCCTCGCCGCTATTCAACGGTGCAGCCCGGTAGAACCGATTAAATATGAATGGCATATGCTCGGGTGGGATGCCGATGCCTTGATCTTGGAAGCGCACTTGAATCGACCCATCTTGAGTCTCCAGCGTGACGTGGATACAAGTAGCACTGGGAGAATACTTGATCGCATTGTCGAGAAAAATTAGAAACAGTTCGTGCAGGAAAGCTTCATCTCCAGTACAAGCAAGTTCCTGATTCAAATCGCGCATGATGGAGATATTCTTCGCGCGTGCGCGAGACGAGGCTAGGGCGCACGCTTCTTCAAGAACCTCGTTTATATAAAGGGGCTCTCGAGCCAAATGCAGTTGCCCGGCGTCAGCCATCGAGAGGGTGAACAAACCCTCCACGATGCGAGTCAGTTTCTTGAACTCATCGTCGAATACACAGAGCGTCTGGCGATATTCCTCCGCGCTTCGCGGTTTGGAGAGCAGCAGCTCTGTCTCGCCATGAAGAACGGCGAGCGGAGTGCGCAGCTCGTGCGAAGCATCCGTCACAAACTGACGTAACTGAACCACTGCTGCATCAACGCTCTTCAGTAGATGATTAATCGTCTCCGCCAATCGCCCAAGCTCATCGTGAGGAGAAGACACCGGCAAGGGCTTCCAAAATCCTTGACGGTTCGTCACGCGTTTGGCCATCACCGCCGCATGCCTGGTTAGCTCTTTGATGGGCCCGAGGCTTTTCCCAACATACAATGCGGAGATTCCCGCGGTTACCAGGAGACTGAGCGGAAAAAGCAGCAATGCAACTCCTCCAAATTTGTCGAGCACGCGGTTGGTGCCAAAGGTGGGGATCGCTACCGCAAAGACCCGATTCTGGCCTGCCTGCTGAAAAGGGATGAGGGCCACGCGCACCGTTTCACCACTATCCAGAGCCGCCCTTCCGAAAGCAGGGCTAGAATCGCCACGGTTCGTCCCATCTAGTTTCATCGGCGCCGCGAGATTCTTGGACCGCTGGAGGACGCGCCTCTCTTGATCCAGAAGCTCAAAGAACTCACCCGGGAGGTCCAGACGGCTTATGTTTTTCGCATTGGGTTCGGAGACCAGATCCGAAATGATGGGGCGCGCCGTCTCAAGGAGTTGACGATTGAGCTGCGTATGGACCGCGTGGGCCAACAAGCCCCAAAACGCCAGGTAGGACGCCGCTAGAATTACACCAACGACGGTGCAGAAAAGCAACATCATCCGGAGACGGAGCGTTCTAATTTTCATGACCCCGGTGTCCCCAGGCGGTAGCCCACGCCGCGGATCGTATGGATGAGTTTGACCGGGCGGTCTTGATCAATTTTCTGGCGAAGACGGTTGATATAAACCTCGACCAGGTTGGTTTCGCTGTCGAAGTGGCAGTCCCAGACATGCTCCACGATTTCACTTCGGGTAATAAGTTCAGGCGCCCGAAGGAGAAGCAATTCAAGCAGAGCGAATTCCCTGGAAGTCAGCGGGATGGTCTCCTTGTCGCGCGTGGCGCGCCGGCGGTGGCGGTCGAGTGTGAGGTCTGCGTAGCGAAGCTTTGCGTTGCTGCTATGAAACCCCCGACGAATCAGTGCCCGGACTCGAGCCAGGAGCTCCGCCAAAACAAATGGCTTGGTGAGATAGTCATCAGCGCCTGCATCAAGGCCTTCGACGCGCTGCTCGACCAAACCGCGCGCTGTAAGCATCATCACGGGAGCCTCTATCCCTCGTTGACGCAACTCGCGGCACACTTCGATTCCGCTGAGGTCGGGCAAACGCACATCGAGAAGAATCGCGTCGTAGGGAACGTCCGCCCCTAGTTCGAGGGCCTTCTGACCGGATTCCGCTACATCCACAGCGTAAGTGTTTTCTCTCAAGGCGCGGGCGATGAAGCTGGCTACCTTCCGTTCATCTTCAACTAGGAGGATTCGCATAGCCCGCCCTATATTCTCTCACAACGATGGCACGGGGCCGATTCGAGTCATGTCGGAATTGAACTTCGTCGATTCCGAATCCGTGCCTCTTCACAGGACTTCGAATACGAGTACCTTAGCATTTTCGGCGCCGTGCTGCGGCACGGCCACAAAATAACGCTTCAGTTCCGGCACTAGCCGCGCTGTCCTTCCCATAGGGCCTGTGGGGACGTTCGCGAGCAGCTTGTAACTATCAGGGCCGGACTGCTCATAAATATCGACCGCGCCGTCGCAAGCGGCATAGACGCGCTTAGTGGCGGCATCGTAGGTGATATCGTCGACCCCTTTAGTGATCGGGAAAGACGTAACTTCCTTGCCCGTTAGAGTGTCCAGTACCGAAATCTGCGAGGTGCGGCAGGCAACGAACAAGCGATCGCTTGCTTCGTCGAGGGCCATGGCGACGTTGTTCTTGCAGAGTGTCACAGGCCAGCTTGCTACGAGTTCCCGTTTCTCCCGATCCACGACGGACACCTGGTTCCTGGCTCTGTTATTTACATACATTCTTGAGGTTGATTTCTCCAGAGTCATGGCTTCCAGAGTTTCCCCGTCAATCTTGAGGTCGGCCAGTTTCTTTCCTCCAGTCGTATCCACGACGCTTAGCATAGAGTATGTTTGATGAACGTCACCACCGCCATTGTCAATGTACAGAAACTTTGTTGCCGGATCGTAGCCAATGGAATCGGCATCCTCTAAGAGTTTCACGCTCGATACAAGCTTGTACGTTGTGCCGTCGAAGATCTTCAAGTCGCCCGCATCCCCATCCGTTACGTAAATGCGGTTCAGATCTTCGCGATAGAGCACCGCGTGCGGTTTGCCGATTCCGCCTATCTTATGGAGCAGAGTGCCGGTATTAAGATCAAAGACAACAACAGCGTGGTAGCCCTCCGGAGTAGCAAATAGGCGCCCGCCTTTGAGGTCAATTCCGAAATGGTCGAAGTTCCCTTTCACTTCTGCCGGCAGCTCGTAAGTCTGGAGCAGCTTGATAGGCGCAGTAACTTGGCATTGCGCTTGCTCCACGAATACCCCGAGGATCGCGACTAGGACTAAATACCGTTTCTTCATTTGCTCTCCCTAGATGAAATGCTTCTCATGTCAATCTGATTTTGCCAGCGATGGCTTGATTCATCCTGCCTGGTCCCTGCGATGGACTACCTCGCCGCAGGCTGTGCCCAGACGGTCATTTCCTGCCACGGGCAGCAAGCTTTATCTAAGAATCCTGCGTGGGCCAAGATTCCGCTCTCCCAATCATTGCAAAAGAGAGAGAGCTCCTGGACGACACAGGCTCCGCAAGAGGACAACCCAAGAGAGCATAGTGGATTCATCACGACTCAGACTTAAAACAAGATTAATTTCTGTTTACCTCAAAGGAGATGATTGACCAGATTCTGACTGCGGGTAACCTCATTCAGGAAGAACTTCATTGTCCAGCAGCGTGAAAGACCTATTTATGCGGCTCAAGGAAACGGGGTGGTACGAGAAAATGGACGAGGCCGTTTTCACTAAAGTCTGCAGGGAATTGGAAACACCATCGAAATGAAAGAGTGTTCCTGCATCGAGGAGCAAACAGTTGAGAACCGAGAATAGGAATACTCAATTCCGGTTGGCACTCCACGTGAGTGCACAAATGCGCAGCATTCTGCTCACATACGCGCAGAACCACGGCGAAGTTTCATACAACACGTCCTACTCCTGCGGCGCTCCCCAGGTCGGATTCTCGGCAACCATACGAAAGATCAAGGCGCGAACCTCTTTGCTGACACGCTTCCGTCCTCCTACCTGGCTGACTCTGGAGACCCACGTCCAATACAAACGAAACCCCGCGCGATGCCAGTTCACGACGGTTCTAGGAGTGACCAAGATGAGAGGCTTGGTCCACCCGGACCAGAACGTTCTCAACGCAACCCAGAACAGTTTGTGCGGGGCAGTCAATCGACGGCGAGGTTGTTGTGCGTGCAGAGCCAGCAATTGCCGACGGAGAGCGAGGTTCTCGAGGACGAGGTCCCCCCGGGAATGGAAAGCGCTGACCAACCAGCCGAGGAAATGTCGGAGCGACACGATCGTGGCAAGAATTTAGCGGAAAAATCCGAATGCAGCTTTTCGCCAAGTCATTCATTCTGCAGGTGTACGACGTTTTGGCGGCACAACCCTCAAATATCGCCGGGATTTCGGGGTTCTCGATCAATTCCCGAGTTGCACGGATTGCCTGTTCCCGGTCTCTGGATTCGACGGCTACGCGGCATGGAAACATCTGCTGCGCCAGCAGGCCGACCTCCTGCCCTTGGTCAATGATTGCCTGTCCCGACTCGTCTGGCCGCGCCGCCAGTTCGGGCTCATGCACGATTAAGTACAGGCGCTTGAGACATTGCACTCCGGCAACGAATTTGGATTTTGAGATGAGCATTAGCGACCTTAGAGCGAACTCACTAGAACACGATTAGGACGGTGGTCAGAGGAGCAACACCTTTCCGGTCTCGGCAGTGAAATGAGCAACAGCCCGCGTCTGGCTCCTACCAAAGTAGCAGGCGTTTCACGTTCTAAACGCCGTTGTTTTTTGCTGCAATCTTACCTCCGCCGATCGAATATCAAGGAAGCAAGATTCTACAGCAACGACCGCATTTTCCGATCTCGGTGCATTTTTCAGCGTCAGGATACCCAAGGATACCGATAGCGGGATTTAACTCGTCCCGCGTGGATTCGCATGTCCTGTACAGAATTGCCAGGAGCCACGAGCGTGAGGCCGACGTTGTTCAGTCTCGCCGTTTTTCAGAAATGCTCGCGGAGACCATTCGCAAGCACCAAAGCCGGGCAATCGAAGCTGCTCAAGTGATTGAGGAGCTTATCGGGCTAGCGAAACAGATGCGCGAATCTGCTGAGCGCGGAGAAAAGCTACATCTCACCGATGACGAAGTAGCATTTTATGGCGCCCTGGAGGTGAACGACAGCGCTGTCAAAGTGCTGGGCGACGAAACACTTCGGACCATTGCGCGAGAATTAGTGGAAACAGTGCGGAAAAACACAACGATCGATTGGACAGTTCGAGAAAACATCCGAGCGCATTTGCGGGTGCTCGTAAAGCGTATCCTGCGGAAGTACGGCTACCCACCCGACAAGCAAGAGAAGGCGACTTTAACGGTTCTGGAGCAAGCTGAGGTTCTGTCTGCGAACTGGGCAACTGCGGAAGACGTTGATCTCAAAGCACATGTAGCAACTATTTCAGGATGCGCACGTGCAGCTCATCCCACTGCACGTTCGCGAAACGCTTTCTCATGGAGTTCGGCCCAGATGCGGGCACTGGACCGCCACGTCAACAAACGGATGCATGTGCGGCCGTACCCCAGGGTCAGCACGAACAGCCTGGTCCTCCGGTACTTGCCCGTTTGCGGGTCGCGTACCAGAGGGCGCGACTTGGGCTTCTTCCCCTGGCGCGGTGAGGATGATCCCAGCGCCTGGGGCAGCCTGGATCCCTGAAGCTTGCGTACGAAACG
>Ga0134063_10000563_pt1 | contig 12643 bp, 10 predicted proteins | sample 15_taG_11_FD_94467 | JGI IMG/M metagenome (GOLD analysis project Ga0134063, IMG submission 94467) | Grasslands soil microbial communities from the Angelo Coastal Reserve, California, USA - 15_D_Rain_20cm_5_09082015 | ecosystem: Environmental > Terrestrial > Soil > Grasslands ... | reverse complement strand
TGTTGAACCGTGAGGCGTAAGAGGGAAGGCGTGAGGGGGAGGAAGAAGATAGACCGGACCGGCTTCCTGTCTCACCGCCCCTTACGCCTAACGCCTCACGCCTAACGAGGAAGTGATGGTTCCTCTCAGCTACTACGTCACCTTGAGCGCGATCGTCTTCATCACCGGCGTGGTGGGCGTTCTGATCCGCCGGAACATCATTATCATTCTGCTGTCCGTCGAGCTGATGCTGAATGCCACGAACATCAACTTCGTTGCCTACTCGTATTATTTCCAGAACATCGCCGGCCAGGTGTTCGTCTTTTTCGCGCTCACCGTCGCCGCGGCGGAGGTGGCGGTCGGATTGGCCATCATCATCGCCCTGTACCGGAGCAGGTCCAGCATCAACGTGGACGAGTTTCAGTTACTGAAATGGTAACGAAGTTATGAGTAACGAGTCATGAGTAACGAGTGAACGAGGCCGATTGGAATCTCTGCTATACACGTTGATTCCGCTCCTTCCGCTTGCCGCGTTCCTGATCCTGGGGCTCTTCGGCCACTGGATCAAGGACCGGGCTCACCTCGTGGCCGTGCCGGCAGTCCTGACCTCGTTTCTCTTCTCACTGTTCGTGTTCGATGAGGTCGCGGGCGGAAGAAATGTGACGATCCCCCTCTATACCTGGCTGACTTCCGGAGATCTCCGCATCGAGCTCAGCCTCTACTTCGATCGCCTCACCGCCGTCATGTTATTGCTGGTGACGATCGTCAGCGGGCTCGTGCACGTCTATACGATCGGCTACATGCACGGCGAGCGCGGCTATGCCCGGTTCTTCGCCTACATCGCCTTGTTCACTTTTGCGATGCTCATGCTGGTGATGGCCGACAACTTCCTGCAGTTGTTCGTCTTCTGGGAGGCGGTCGGGCTGTGCTCCTACCTCTTGATCGGCCATTGGTATGAGCGCGCAACGGCCCGCGCTGCGGCGACCAAGGCCTTCATCGTCAATCGGGTGGGAGATTTCGGGTTTCTGTTGGGGGTGTTGCTGGTGTGGCTGACCTTCGGGTCGTTGGAATATCGCCATGTCTTTGCCCAGGCGGCCGATCTCACGGGAGAAACCGTCAATCTCTTGAGTCCCATCGGGGGCACGTGGGAGGTCTCGACGGTGACCATGATCTGCCTGCTGTTGTTCCTGGGAGCGGTGGGCAAATCGGCGCAGGTGCCGCTCCATGTGTGGCTGCCGGACGCCATGGAAGGTCCCACGCCGATCTCGGCGTTGATTCACGCCGCTACCATGGTGACCGCCGGCGTGTTCATGGTGGCGCGGATGGCGCCGCTCTACAACCTGTCCGCGGCGGCGATGGACGTGGTCGCGGTGACCGGCACCGCCACGATGCTCCTCGGGGCCACGATCGCGCTGACGCAGTATGACATCAAGCGCGTGGTGGCCTGGTCCACCGTCAGCCAGCTCGGATTCATGATGATGGCCTGCGGGCTGGGCGCCTACGCGGCCGGGATCTTCCATCTGCTCACCCACGGCGCGTTCAAGGCCCTCCTGTTTTTGGGATGCGGGTCGGTGATCATCGCGCTCCACCACGAGCAGGACATGCGGAAGATGGGGGGACTCAAGGACAAGCTGCCGGTGACCTACTGGACCTTCGTGATCGGCTCCTTGGCTCTGGCAGGATTCCCCTTCACCGCCGGCTTTTTTAGCAAGGACGAGATCATGGTTGAGGCCTGGTCGGCCGGCGCGCTGGGCAAAACGCTCGCCGCAGCCGCCCTGGTGACGGCGGCGCTCACGGCGTTCTACAGCTTTCGCCTCGTGTTCGTGACCTTTTGGGGCCAATCGCGGGTGGATCCGCAGCACGCCGGGCACCTGCATGAACCCTCGCGAACGATGACGGTCCCGCTCGTCATCCTGGCGTTTCTGTCCATCGCGGTCGGGTATCCCGCGATCCCCGGCTTCCTTGCGCCGGCCATCCCGGGTCCCGGAGGCCTGGCAGTCCACCATGAGGGATCCGCCGCCGGCGGCATCATGGCGGTCGCCACGTTGATGGGACTCGTCGGGATTGCAACCGCGTACATCGTCTACGTCAGATGGCCGGGGCTGCCGGACCGGCTCGCGGGACAATGGCAGCGGGTGTATCGCCTTTCCTTGAATAAATGGTACGTGGACGAGGCCTACGACCGCGCGGTGGTGCGACCGACAGTCCGGCTGGCCGACCGCCTCTGGACCTGGGTGGACGTGGCGATGATCGACGCAGCGGTCAACGGGGTGGCCCGCGCGATCGCCTGGTGGGGGTGGGTGATGCGGCTCGTGCAGAGCGGCCAGACTCAACATTACGCGCTCGGCATGACGCTCGGCGCCGTTCTCATTTTGAGCGTATATCTGTTTTTGTGAGTAACTAAGTAAATAAGTAATTCAGCAATTAGTCAATTACTTAATTACACAATTACCAGATTCCCTGACCAATCATGAGTGATCCAACAATCCAGACCACCGGCTTCCCCTGGCTGACGGCCGTCGTCTTCCTCCCGCTAGCGGGGGCGGTGATGCTGTTCTTCGTCAAGGAGTCGCTGGTGCGATGGACGGCCCTCGTCGTCGCGCTGGCCGACCTGGGTCTCTCGCTTCCGCTCTGGCTCCTCTTCGACCCTTCTACGCCGCGTATGCAATTCACGGAGCGGGTCTCGTGGATCGCCTCGCCTTCCATCAACTACAGCATCGGCATCGATGGCATCAGCCTGCCGTTGCTCCTCCTCACTACGTTCCTCACCCCCCTGTGCGTGCTCGCGTCATGGAAAGCCATCGAGGCCCGCATCAGAGAGTTCATGGCGACGATGCTGATCATGGAGACCGCCATGCTGGGCGTCTTCGTGGCCTTGGACCTCGTGCTGTTCTACGTGTTCTGGGAGGCCATGCTGATCCCGATGTACCTGATCATCGGGGTCTGGGGAGGTCCAAACCGGTTGTACGCGGCGATGAAGTTCTTCCTGTACACGCTCGTCGGCAGCGTCCTGCTCCTCATCGCGATCCTCGTCGTGTTCTTCCACGGGGGGCAGACCTTCGACATGCTTCTCCTCAGCCGGGTCGGATATTCGCCGACCGTTCAGAACTGGGTGTTCTGGGCCTTCTTTGTCGCGTTCGCCGTGAAAGTCCCGATGTTCCCGTTTCATACCTGGCTGCCGGACGCGCACGTGGAGGCGCCGACCGCCGGCAGCGTCTTCCTGGCCAGCGTGCTGTTGAAGATGGGGGCGTACGGCTTCCTGCGCTTCACGCTTCCGATGCTGCCGGACGCGACCGAGACCTTTACCCCGATCATGGTGGCCCTCTCGCTGATCGCGATCCTGTACGGGGCCTACATGGCCTTGGCGCAGGCCGACCTGAAAAAGTTGATCGCCTATTCGAGCGTCAGCCACATGGGATTCGTGACCCTGGGGATTTTCGCGCTGAACGCCCAGGGCATCGAGGGCGCGGTCCTGCAAATGGTCAACCACGGCATCACGACCGGCGCGCTCTTCCTCTGCGTGGGGGCCATCTATGAACGGACGCATAGCCGCATGATCGCCGACAATGCCGGCCTCGCACGGCCGATGCCGCGCTTCGCCACCGTCCTGGTGATCTTTGCGCTATCCTCCCTGGGACTCCCGGGCACGAACAGCTTTGTGGGAGAGTTCCTCGTCCTGGTGGGCACGTTTCTTTGGAGCCAGGCCGCGGCCGCGATCGCGGCGCTGGGAGTCATCCTCGCCGCGGTGTATCTCCTGTGGATGGTCCAGCGCGTGGCCTTCGGGCTCCCGGACGGCCACAACACGGAACGGCTGCGTGACCTCAACCTGCGCGAAATGGCCACGTTCGTCCCGCTGGTCGTGCTGGTCTTCTGGATCGGTCTCTTCCCGAACCCGGTGCTGACGGCGATGCACGCCAGCGTGAACAACCTGATCGAACATGTGGACCTGGAGGAGGTGTCGCTCGCCGTCCCCAACCCATGACTCTTCCCTTATCCGATCTCACAGCCGTGCTTCCGGAGCTGATCATCGTGGCCGCAGCCTGCCTCGTGCTGGGGCTGGACCCGATCACCCCTGCGTCGAGAAAAGACTGGCTGGCCTGGCTCAGTCTGGTGTCGCTGGCGGTCTGTGCCGGTGTCACCTCCTCGCAGATGCACCTGCGGGTGTCCGCGTTCAGCGACCTGGTGCTGCTCGACCCCTACGCCTGTTTCTGGAAGCTGTTGCTCTACCTCGCGAGCGGCCTCACCATTCTCATGTCGTTGGCGTATCTACGAACGGAGCGGATCCATCTGGGCGAGTACTACGGCTTCATCCTGCTCTCACTCTGCGGGATGATGATCATGGTCTCGGCCACCGACCTGCTGACGATCTACCTGGGCATCGAGTTGATGTCCCTCTCGCTGTATGTGCTGGCCGGCTTCAAGCGGTTCGAGGCGCGCTCGCTCGAGGCCGCGGCGAAGTACTTCGTGTTGGGGGCTTTCTCCTCCGGGATCCTGCTGTACGGCATCTCGCTGCTGTTCGGCGTCGCCGGCAGCACCCGCCTGGCCGCCATCGCTGCGGCGGTCGGTTCGCGCGGCCTCGACGATCCGGCCCTCGTGGTCGCGCTGATCCTGCTGGTGGTCGGGTTCGGTTTCAAGATCGCGGTCGTGCCGTTTCACATGTGGACCCCGGACGTCTATGAAGGCGCGCCCACCTCCGTCACCGCCTTCATGGCGGTCGCCTCCAAGGCGGCCAGCTTCGGCGCCTTCCTGCGCGTCTTTCTGGAAGGCCTGGGCGGGCTCAAGGCCAACTGGTACGGCCTGTTCCTCGTGGTCTGCGTCGCCACGATGGTCCTGGGCAATGTCGTGGCGATCGTCCAGACCAACATCAAACGGATGCTCGCGTATTCCAGCATTGCGCACGCCGGCTACGCGCTCATCGGGGTGGTCGTGGCCGGGCAGACGGAGGCGGAGGGTGCGGTGAGAACCCTCGGCGTGTCCAGCGTCATGCTCTACCTGGCGGTCTATGCCTTTATGACCCTGGGGGCCTTCGCGGTGGTGGCGATGCTCCGCAAAGGAGGCCTGGAAGGCGACGAGATCGAAGATTTCACCGGTCTGGCCAAGCGGCAGCCACTGGCCGCGTTCCTGATGCTGGTTTTCATGGTGTCGCTCGCGGGGATTCCCCCCACCGCCGGCTTCATCGGCAAGTTTTATTTGTTCATGGCTGCCGTCAAGGCCGGACTGACCTGGCTGGCGGTGGTGGCCGTGCTGTTCGCCGCCGTCTCCGCCTATTACTACCTCCGGGTGGTGATGGTCATGTATATGCGCGACCCCGAGCCCGTCGAGGGGCCGTTACCACGCCTGGCCATGTCGCCGGCCATGACGATCGTCCTGGCCAGCACCCTTGCCGGCGTGATTCTCCTCGGCCTCTACCCGAACCCGCTCGTGTCCGTTACCACGTACGCGGTGCTCAGCCTGAAATGACCGCCGACGATTGACGCTCGATCTCTCCTCGTGGTCAAACATGACCCATTCGCCGTTGACCATTATTCCTTGACGGCCCTCTCGTTTGACCGCATCCTAGCGGGGTGAAGGCCTTCCTCCGATTGCTGTTAGCCGCCGTGTCCGACTTCCGACGCCACGGCTGCTCCAGCCTGTCCGCCTCGCTGGCGTTTTTTGCCCTTCTCTCTTTCTTTCCGATCGTATTTCTCCTGCTCCACGGGGTCAGTTTCTTCATGCGCCTCGACCAAGATGGCTCTGAGCAACTGCTCACCTTCCTCCAGGGGTTTCTGCCCAGCCTGGGGGCGGAGATCGCGGAAGAGATGGAGCGGGTCGCCGGGGAGCAGGTCTCCCATGTGGTGGTTCTCCTGACCTTCGCGTGGTTCGGACTTCAAGTATTCTACGAGGTGGATTACGCCGTGAACGTCGTGTTCGAGGCGCCGCGGCAGCGGCATCCGTTGATGACGACGGCGATCTCCATCGCCTTACTGGGGCTCGTGGGAGCTCTCTTCACTCTGTCATACCTCGTGACGCAAATCCTCGATCTGGTCGTCCTCTATGCGCCGGGGTTCGGAGGCATCAGTCCGATGGCAGTCGCCACCTACGAGTTCCTCCTGTCCTACAGCCTCCCGTTCCTGCTCGTGTTGACCGCCGTCACCTGCCTCTATCGGTATCTCCCTCGGACCCGTCCCCTCTGGCGTGATGCGGCCGTTGGCGGGATGATCTTCGCGCTCCTCTGGGAGGGCGCCAAACACCTGTTCAGCATCTATGTGCCGAGCCTGACGGTCTACAGCCGGATGTACGGCTCGCTGCTCGTGGTCGTGCTGTTTCTCTTGTGGGTGTACTATTCCGCGGTCTTGCTGCTCTTTAGCGCGGCGATCGTCCATCGTCTGCAAGTACCCCGCCAGCCATCGATGTCCCCCTGAATTTCACTGAACACACGTTTCACGAATTCCTGGTGCCTGAGCAGGTTCCGTTGTAGGATCAGGGCGTTCGCTCGTTAGCATACGCACGGAGTGGTTGGCGCATGAACATGAACCAGGACACCCTCATCCTCGCCGGGGCCCTCGCCGCGTTTGTGGCCGCGTGCCTCTCGATCATGGACAAGTTCCTGACCCTGAAAGAGCGTCTCGCGACGGCCCACCCGCGCAAGAAAGAAGCTGAGCCCGTGGCCCAGCGCGCCCAGGCCGAGGAAGCGCCCCTTTCCCGACATCGGGCGCCGACCAAGGTGTTCCAAGTCTCCGCCTATCTCCTGGTCCACGAAATCACCGTCATCGCCGCGGCAGGGGTCCTCCTCAATTACCTCGGCCTCGTGCTGAGCCGCCAGTTGCAGAGCATTCTCTATCTCGACATGACCGGCACGGCTCTGGCCGCGTTCCTCCTGGGTCCATGGTGGGGCATGATGGTCGGATTGCTCTCCAGTTCGGTCGTGAACTGGCTCCTCTATCCGGAGCCGGGGGCCGCGCTGTCCATCTTCCCCTGGTCTCTCGTGAACATGACGGGGGGCGTCTTCTGGGGCCTGATGGCGCGCCGAGCCTGGTTTCGGAAGTACATGCGATCCGCTCGAGGCTCGATCATCTCCCATGTGTGGTATCTGGCGAGCTTCGGCGTCCTGGGCGGCTGTGTCATGAGTATCCCCGGCGCCTTCGTGGGGGCGGCCGTCTCGGGACAGACCGCGTTTGCGCTGAGCCCGCAGGTGGCCGCCGTTCTCGACCGGTTCGCCTCAGACTGGCAGCAGGTGCTGAGCCATCACCTTCAAGCAGTTTTCGGTACCACGTTGGGGAAGAGTCTGGGAGTGACGTTCGTGTACTGGATGCAGCACTGCTTGTGGTATATCCCGGACAAGACCATGACCGCTGCCATCGCGCTCGCCGTCCTGAAGTACGGGTTCCCGCTGTTCGAGCGGGAGCTGATTCACGGGGGTTCGAGCGGAAAGCCCCCCGTGGATACCCGCATGGCTCCGCTGCTGGTCGGGCTGCTCTATTCGCCCTCGTTCGGCCACCTCGTGACCGCAAATCTGTATGCGGGCACGCGGTTCTGGCCACTGTGGGCTTCCCCGTGGCTCATTCTGATCGCAGGATACTTCTTCTTGTACCGGCGGGGGCCGTCCAACTCATCCGTGAAGCAGGCCTGTCTGGCTCGGGCCGATCGTTACGCCAGGGTGTTGAAGCCGATCCAGGAAGAACCGACCTATGAGTTCTGCCGGCGTTTGACGCTCGCCACGCTGATCGCGAGCGTCCTGTTCGCGGTCTTTCTGCCGATCCTGTTGGTGGACTTTTCCCGGGCGGCGTTCAATTTCTTTTGCGTGGTGTACGGCTTTCTGCTGGCGGTGCATCTCGTCAGTGTGGCGATCTCCCAGAACCTCTCCGTGGCCCGAGCGGGCGAATAGGGGCCTCCGATAAGCTCAGCACTCATAACTCAGTACTCAGAACTATCTGTACTCTTTGAGCGTCGTGGGTTTCGAAGCTGCAAAAACCGGTTCACGCCGGAACGGGTGATCAGGCCGACCAGCCGTCCCTCCTGAACCGCCGCCAGGCGGCCCTGCCCTTCGCGAAGCATCTGCTCGAGCGCCTTCAACGCCGTCGCATCGGGGGCGATCTCCATCGCGGGCGACCAGGGCTGCATAATGTCCCGCACTCGCCGCCATTGCCAGAGGGACTGGGGCAGGGACTGCACGTCATGGATCGTCACCATCCCGACCACGCGACCGTCCTCCACGACCGGGATGCCTTCATAGCCGTGCCGGAGGAAGTGCTGAGCCACCGCTTCACCCACATTGAGGTCCGGGCTGATCGTGACCACATCGCGCACCATTAAATCTCCGACCGCGACCCGGGCGAGAGCGGACCGGATGGACGCCTGGCGCCGGCTGCCACGGGCCGCGACGAACAAGAACACGCCGATCAGGATGATCCACCCGCCGTTCGCCGCCAGCGGCTCCGGCATGGCGCCGGTGGCGGCGCCGAGCAGCAACACCGTCCCCAGGGACACGAGCGCCACTCCAAACCCCTGGCCGGCGAGAGAAGCCTGCCTTGTGGCTCGATCGAAATCCCCTGACCACGCCCACAGGCCTGCTCTGAGCACCCGCCCGCCGTCAAGGGGAAACCCGGGGATGAGGTTGAACAGCCCGAGTTGGAGGTTAATCGCGCCGAGCAGGAATCCGAGAGCCACCAGACCCGGCCGAGTCTGAGCAACAGACACCAACCCGAGGAGCAGCCCTCCCAGGGCGAAGCTGACGATCGGCCCGCCGATCGCGATTAGGAACTCCGCTCGGGGCCCGGGCGGCTCCCGATGCATCTGGGCGATGCCTCCGAAGACAAAGAGCGTGATTTGGCGGATCGGGATTCGGTACCGCAGCGCCACGAACGAGTGGCCCAGCTCGTGAAGGAGAACCGACCCAAACAGCAGCAGCGAAGCGACGCCGCCCATCATCCAGTAGCGCGGGACCGAAAGGCCCGGAATCGACTCCGGCAGATACCCGGTGGCCAGGCTCCACGTGACGAACCCGAAGATCAAGAACCAGGATACATGGACCTTGATCGGGATGCCCAGGATGCGGCCGATCTGCCAATCGCGGCCATTCATAGCAAAAGACTGTTGCCCCCCCCGGAGCCCGGGGACCACGAGTCACTCTCACGATGACGAGAGGGCGCTGTGTGGAACCCAGAGGATGCTGGAAAAGCCCGCCCGGCAAGGCCGCAGCGAGTGATAAGCCCGAGGAGGTACATACCAAGCTTTGCTTGACCCGCGCCCTTCGATCAAATGGGCGCGGATAGTTATTTTGCCTTCAGTAGGCTTCGTTCCCTACGTTGAGGCCTTTCGCGTTATACCCATTGCATTATTGGAGCAATGGGTGCCCAAACGCCGCTGGAGGGCTTTTACAACATCCTCAGCTTATCCATACCAGCCATGACGCTCGACCGTCAATCCCAATCTCCCGCTTCCCCTGAGCCCAAATCCATTGATTCGGGTATACTGGGCGGCATGCGGAACCAGATGTCTCGCTCGGCCTTCGCGGCGTGGGCCATCATATGGGGGGTGGCGGCCGGGACCGGAGACGGAGCGGCGCAAGTCATCCGCGTGGGTCCACCGACCTGCAAAGCGATTGCGCTCACCTTCGACATGTGCCCGGTCCGGAAAGGCACCGGCTACGATGCCGAGCTTGTCAACATGCTGATGACCAAGCGCATCCCGGCCACGTTCTTTCTGTCCGGCCGATGGATGGCGACCCACGAGCAGGAGGTCCGAGCGTTGCGGGAGGTGCCCTTCTTCGAGCTTGGCACGCACGGGCAGGTCCACGCACACCTGCCGAGGCTGGACGCAGATCGCCAGCGCAGCGAGATCGCGTCCGCGGTCACGCTGCTGGAGACCAAGTACGGGCACCGCGCGCCGCTGTTCAGGCCGCCGTACGGTGAATATGACGACGCGACCGTGGGGATCGTGCGCGCGCTGGGGCTCCGTTTTATTCTCTGGGACGTGGTCTCTGGGGACCCCGACCCTCGGCTCTCCCGCTCTCGCATGGTCGAGCGACTCACGGCCACCGTGCGAAACGGCAGCGTGATCGTGTTCCACGCGAACGGCAAGGGGCTCCATACGCGTGAGGTGGTGGAGGATTTGTACCAGGATCTGGTTCTCAAACGGGGTCTTCAACCGGTCACCGTCACCGACCTGCTGGATCACTGTGAGCAAAGAACCAACCATTAGACCGTACAAGGCCGAAGACCGTGAAGCCGTGGTCCAGATGCTGGCCGACTCGGAGCCCTGGAAGAGGCTGGGCTACACCTCCGCCGACTGGGCACGACTGTTCGACGCCATGCCGCAAGGGCGCGACGCATTCATCGTCGAGACCAACGGTGCCGTCGCCGGCCTGGCGCTCCTTCGGCCGCGCTTCCTCATGGGCGATTATCTAGAACTGCTGGCCATCGCGCCGTCCGCGCGCGGGAAGGGATTAGGCGGCATCCTGCTGAACTATCTGGAAGGGCTGGTGTTTGCTCGAGCGAAAAACCTGTTTGTGTGCGTCTCCGACTTCAACCAGGAGGCGCGCCGGTTTTACCAGAAGCACGGGTACCAGAAGATCGGGCCCATCCCCAATTTTCTAATCCCAGGATCTGCCGAGATCCTGATGCGGAAAACAGTCGGGCCGATCCGAAAGAGCTGATGGCTGATGGCATATGGCATGAGCCAGAGACCGGGCACGATGTAATCTTCTTCTGGCCATAAGCCATACGCCATATGCTATCAGCTCCTATCGGGAGACGAGCCATGCGTGTGAGGAAACTGCTGCACACCCGGATGCGGGTCAGCGACATGGACCAGACGATCAAGTTCTACACCGACGTGCTGGGGCTTGAGGTGCTCGAACGGAAGACGTCTCCGCGCGGGTCGCACCTCGCGTTTCTCAAGGTCCCCAACAGCGAGGAGCTGATCGAACTGTGCAGCTTTCCCCCCAGCGGACCGGTGAAGGTCCAGGAAGACCTAGTCCACCTCGCGTTCGAAGTCGAGAACCTGGACGAGACTATCAGCGCCCTCACCGCCAAGCAGATCAAGATTACCGACGGCCCCACCAGAAGCTCCTCCGGCAGCCGCTTTATTTTCATCGATGCGCCGGACGGCTACGAGATCGAATTGATCGAGCGTCCGCCGGGGACAGCGATCGTCTAGGACGAACATCCCCGACGACTTGCTCCACTCCACCCGCGCGCCGTACAATTCCGGCATGGCGAACGCCGTCACGGTATCTCCCGAACTGCAGTCGAAGCTCGATCACCTGCCCGAGCAGCCCGGCATCTATCTGATGAAGAGCGCGCGGGGCGAGATCCTGTATATCGGCAAGGCCAGGGTGCTGGCGGATCGCGTGCGCTCCTATTTCCAGAAGGGGGGCGACCACAGCCCGAAGACCGCGCTCATGCTCAGCCAGATGGCCGATCTCGAGACGATCGTCACGCGATCCGAATTAGAAGCGCTCATCCTGGAAAGTAATCTGGTCAAACGGCACCGCCCACGTTTCAACGTAGTGCTGCGCGACGACAAGCAATACCCCTATCTCCGCCTGCCCATCAAAGAGAACTTCCCGCGTCTTTCGATCGTGCGGCGAGTCCAGAAAGACGGCGCCCTGTACTACGGCCCCTACACGCCGGCCGGGGCCTTGCGGGAAACGCTCAAGGTGATTCGCAAGGTGTTCCCGCTGGCCACTTGCGAGATCGAGATTGACGGCACGGCTGAACGGCCCTGCATCGAGTTCGAGCTCAAACGCTGCATGGCCCCCTGCGTCGGCAACCAGTCGCGCGACCAGTACCATCAGATCGTCAAGCAGGTGCGGCAGTTCCTGGAAGGACGGGACCGCGAGCTCCTTGAAAGCCTGCGCGCTGAGATGCAGGCCGCGGCCGATCGGGAAGAGTTCGAGGAAGCAGCTCGGCTCCGCGACCGGATCTTCAAGATCGAGCGCACCCTCGAGAAACAGCGGGTGACCCAGACCGCCTCCACCGAGCAGGACGTGATCGGTCTCGCCAGGCAGGTCCCGGCGCAAGGCACTGCAGTTGACCTCCAGATGCTGTTTGTCCGCGGGGGCCTGCTGATCGGGCGCAAGGACTTCTTCTGGCCGAAGGCGGCGGACGCCTCGGATGAGGAACTGGTCCGGTCCGCCATCGAGCAGTTCTACAACAAGGAAGGGCTCCCGCCGAAAGAATTACTGGTCCCGACCCCGCTGAGTGAGGCAGGCTTGCTTGAAGCCTGGCTGTCGGAGAAGAAGGGCGAGACGGTCCGGATCATCGCGCCGGAGCGCGGGGCGAAACACCAACTGCTTCTGCTGGCGGAGGAGAACGCCGCAGCGGCGGTGGCCGATCACCTCCGGAACGAGGAGACCGACCGCCAGGCGGCTGAAGAGCTGAAGCGGCTGCTCCGCCTGGATCGGGCTCCGCGGCGGATCGAAGGGTTTGACATCTCCAATACGATGGGCGCCCAGTCCGTCGCCTCCATGGTGGTCTGGGAGGACGGGCAAGCCAAGAAATCGGACTACCGCAAGTTCCGCATCAAAACCGTCGAAGGCGCCAACGATTTCGCCAGCATCCAGGAGGTGGTCACTCGGCGCTACGGGGAGACAGAGGATCTGCCTCTGCCGGACCTGGTCCTGGTCGACGGGGGATTGGGCCAGCTCGCCGCCGCCCTGGACGGACTCCGGAAGGTCGGACAC
>Ga0134063_10000560_pt1 | contig 12654 bp, 9 predicted proteins | sample 15_taG_11_FD_94467 | JGI IMG/M metagenome (GOLD analysis project Ga0134063, IMG submission 94467) | Grasslands soil microbial communities from the Angelo Coastal Reserve, California, USA - 15_D_Rain_20cm_5_09082015 | ecosystem: Environmental > Terrestrial > Soil > Grasslands ... | reverse complement strand
CCTTTAGCCACAAACCGCGCGATCCGTGCATCATCTTCCACCAGGAGTAGCCGCATGAGAGCATGATACGGCAGAAGCGAGGAAAATAATCAATCGCCTGGCCCGGTACAGCCGCTCTTCGTCGTTCCGGTCCAGAACCGCTGTTCGGCGCGTTTCCGGGAGCCGAACGCGCGTGGAAACTCGTGATAAACCCGTCGCGAGAGAGTTCGCTAGCTCCGCCCGCTGCTGACATCAACCGTTCACGGTATAATTCGATACTAGCGTCGATGACGACCATAGCCCAACCGAACTCCGCTGACTTGGAATGGGCGCATCCGCTTGTCCGCGACTGGTTTGTCGGCCGTTTTGGCACGCCCACTGAGCCGCAACTCCAAGGTTGGCCGCATATCCTCGCCGGCAAAACCGCGCTGATTTCTGCACCGACCGGTTCGGGCAAGACGCTGGCAGCCTTTCTGATCTGTATTGATCGCCTGGTGCGCAAAGCGCTTATCGGAGGACTGCTTGACCGCACGGAAGTTCTCTACGTGTCGCCGCTCAAGGCGCTGAGCAACGACATTCAGAAAAACCTGGAAGTTCCACTCGGCGAAATCCTCGAACTCGCCGGCCAGCGCGGTATGCTGATGCCGGAAATTCGCACGGCCGTGCGCACCGGAGACACGCTCGCGCACGAACGCCGCGCCATGCTGGGGCATCCGCCGCACATTCTGGTCACTACGCCGGAATCCCTGTACATTTTGTTGACTGCTGCAAGAAGCCGCGAAGTCCTGAGGACCGTCGAATCGGTCATCGTGGACGAAATCCACGCGGTCGCGGACGACAAGCGCGGCGCGCACCTGGCGCTGTCGCTCGAACGCCTCGACCATCTGACGGGCAAGCGGCTGCCGCGCATCGGTCTCTCCGCGACGCAGAAACCCATCGAACTCGTGGCCGATTTTCTCACCGGCGCGGAGCAACCGGCGCCGCACATCGTGCAAATCGGCCATCGGCGTGAACTCGATTTGGCCGTGGAAGTCCCCGGCAGCGAGCTTGGCCCCGTGGCCTCCAACGAAATGTGGGACGAAATCTACGATCGCCTCGCTCGGCTGGCCACCGAGCATCGCTCCACGTTGATTTTTGTCAATACGCGCCGTATGTCGGAGCGCATGGCGCACCATCTTGGGGAACGCCTGGGGAAAGATGCCGTCGCCGCACATCACGGCAGTCTGTCGCGCAATCTGCGGTTGGCTGCGGAAAGAAAACTGAAAGCGGCAGAGATCCGCGCGCTCGTCGCCACGGCTTCTCTCGAACTGGGAATCGATATCGGCAGCGTGGATCTGGTCTGCCAGATTGGTTCGCCACGCTCCATCGCTGCGGCCCTGCAGCGCATCGGCCGCGCTGGCCACTGGCGCGGAGCGATTCCCAAAGGCCGGTTCTTCGTCACGACGCGTGACGACTTGCTCGAATGCGCCGCGCTCGTGCGCGCCATTGGTCAGGGCGATCTTGACCGCATCGCCATCCCGGAAGCACCGATGGATATTCTGGCGCAACAAATCGTGGCCATGTGTGCCGCGGAAGATTGGAAGGAAGAGGAACTGTTCCAATCCGTGCGGCGGGCGTATCCCTACCGCAATCTCTCACGCGCCGATTTTGACGAGATTGTCGAAATGCTTTCGGAAGGAATTGCAAGCGCTCGCGGCCGTTATGCTGCGTATCTGCATCGCGACCGGGTGAATGGCGTGGTCCGTGCGCGCCGGGGCAGCCGTCTTGCGGCCATCACCAGCGGCGGGGCCATCCCGGAAAACTCGCTGTATACCGTCGTAGCGCATCCGGAAGGCACGATCGTTGGCACCGTGGACGAAGACTTCGCCGTCGAGAGCCTTGCCGGAGACGTCATGCTGCTGGGAAACACTTCCTGGCGCATACGCCGCGTGCAGGCCGGAAAAGTTCTCGTGGAGGACGCCGCGGGAGCGGCACCGAACGTGCCATTCTGGCGCGGCGAAGCGCCGTCGCGGACGGACGAACTCTCCCGGCACGTCTCCGAGTTGCGGGAGAAAATCGGCGCGTTTGTTCCTGGCGCCTCTTCCCATTCCGGCACACCCAACACCGACGGTGTTGCCGCCGCCGTGAACTGGCTCAAATTCGAATGCGGCCTCGATCAAGCGGGCGCCGAGCAAGCCGTGGAATACATCATCGGCGGGCGAGCAGTACTTGGCGCGGTTCCCGCGCAAGCGACCGTCGTCGCCGAGCGCTTCTTCGACGAAAGCGGGGGCATGCAACTCATCATCCACGCGCCTTTCGGTGCGCGCATCAACAAGGCCTGGGGCTTGGCGCTGCGCAAGCGTTTTTGCCGCTCCTTCAATTTCGAACTGCAAGCCGCGGCCACCGACAACGGCCTGAACATCTCGCTCAGCGAGCAACACAGCTTTCCGCTTGCCGACGTCTTTCATTTTCTTCACCCCAATTCCCTGCGCGCCGTCCTGGAGCAAGCTGTGCTTGTTTCTCCGCTCTTCACAGCACGCTGGCGTTGGGATGCGGGCCGCGCTTTGGCTTTGCTCCGTTTTCGCAACGGAAAGAAGGTTCCGCCGCCGATCCAGCGCATGCGTGCCGATGATTTGTTGTCGGCGGTCTTTCCGGAAGCGCTGGCTTGCCAGGAAAACCTTCCCGAAGGCGATATCGCCATTTCCCGTCATCCGCTTATCCGCGAGGTGATGAAGGACGTACTCACCGAGGCCCTCGACGTCGATGGCCTCGAACGCGTGATTCGCGACATCGTTGACGGCCGCACCACCTGCCTCGCGGTCGATACCCCCGTGCCTTCGCAGTTTTCGCACGAGATTTTGAACGCCAATCCTTACGCCTACCTCGATGATGCGCCGCTCGAAGAGCGCCGCGCCCGCGCCGTCGAGATGCGCCGGGTCTTGCCCGAAGCGGTGCTCGGAGAAATCGGCCGGCTCAATCCGGAAGCCATTGCCGAAGTGTGCGACGAAGCTTGGCCCGATGTGCGCGATGCGGAGGAATTGCACGACGCGCTGCTGACCCTGACGACCTTGCCAGCCACTACGAATCAGGAACTTCTCCGAAACAATCGCCTGCTGGCCAAGCTCCAAGAGTCACTGAATGCGTGGAGGCCGTTATTCGATCAACTTTTCGCCGATCGCCGCGCCGGGCGGGCGAACATGGGGAGCGCAACCTACTGGATTGCCGCGGAACGGGTTCCGGCATTCACGCAAATTTTCCCGGCGGCACGCTTCGAAGTCTCTCCACCGAAGCTGGAATCACGAACGGTCTCGGGAGAAGATTCGCTGCTATCACTCGTGACCGGCTGGATGTCCCACGCCGGTCCCGTCGCTGCTGCTCAATTGGCGAGCCTGCTCTCTCTCCCCGTCTCCGACATAGACAAAGCCTTGCTGCGTCTGGAATCCAGCGGCGTCGTGCTGCGCGGCAAGTTCAGCGATCCTCATTCCGAGCAAACCGAGTGGTGCGAACGCCGCCTGCTCGCGCGCATTCATCGCCTCACGCTCGGGCAACTGCGCAAGGAAATCCAGTCCGTGACTCCGGCGCAATTCATGAATTGGCAGCTTCGCTGGCAACATGTTGCTCCCGGCACGCAACTTCTCGGTGAGCGCGGCACGCTGGAAGCGATTCGCCAGGTGCAGGGATTCGAAGCGCCGGCAAATTCCTGGGAGCGCCAGATTCTCAAGGGCCGTATCGCCGACTACGATCCCAAGATGCTGGACCAGCTTTGTTTGACGGGCGCAGTCGGGTGGGGCCGCCTCTCGCCACATCCGGCCACGCTCGAAGCACTGGCGGAGGGAAGGCGCCGCGTCATCCCGACCAGTGTTGCGCCGATTACCTTCTTTGTGCGAGAAGACACGGACTGGATGATTCCGCGGCGCGAAGGAAGCGAAGCGAGCACGGCTGGCCTCAGCCCCGACGCCGTGGCGGTCCACCTGTACCTGCGCCAGCGCGGTGCTTCCTTCTTCGCCGACATCGTGCGCGACACCGGCAAGCTGAAGTCCGAGGTGGAAACCGCGCTTTGGGAACTGGTCGCCGCGGGCCTCCTAACTGCCGACGGTTTCGACAACCTGCGCGCGCTCATCGATCCCAAGCGCCGCGCCGGCCAGGGCAGCGCGCGCAGTTCACGTCCTCGGCACAGCACGGGCCGCTGGTCGCTGCTCTATTCCGGCGAGATCCACGACCGCACCCGTGCGCTCGAAGCCATTTGCTGGATGCTGTTGCGCCGCTACGGCATCGTCTTTCGCGAGCTTCTGACGCGCGAAACGATTCTTCCCAAATGGCGCGAGTTGCTCATCACGCTGCGCCGGCTGGAAGATCGCGGCGAAGTTCGGGGGGGCCGCTTCGTCAGCAATTTCCTGGGAGAGCAATTCGCTTTGCCGGTGGCCGTGGAATCTCTGCGTGCCGCGCGCAGTCAGAAAGCAGCCGCCGAATTCATCACCGTCTCGGCCGCTGATCCACTTAACCTGGTGGGCATTATCGTTCCTGGCGAGCGCGTGCCCGCCAATTCTGGCAGGGCAGTGGCTTTCCGCGATGGCGTGGCTGTTCCCTCAGAAGAACTCACGAATGTAGTTCGCATGCCCCTCGCGCGCTAAAAACCACGATGAGCACAGCAGCGCTCTAACAAATCTCAAGCCTCCCCACTTGTCGAGAGAGAGAAAACGTTCGTCCTGTGCCGCGGCAGCCGGTACTAGCCGTTATGTTCCAACTAAAACTTACGCTGCCGCGAGCAAATTCCAATCCAGCTCGGTTCGAATTGTAACGTGACCTCTTGCAAGGGAAATGCAGTCTTGACATCTATGGAAATCGGTGCAATATGGCGTTTAGGGACCAAACCCCGCCGGCTCGTACCCGAGACGAGCCAAACGAAGTCCCTCAGGAGACCGAGCATGAACGCCAGGATTTTGACGTTTTCATCGCAGGGCGACACGACCATTCTCGAATACGATCCCGCAACCGCGGACATGGATGAAGTGAACCGGGTGATTGCGGAATACGAAGCCAAGACCGGGGCGCAGCCTTTCGACGTTGCGACCGGAGAACGCATCGAGAAAATCACACGCGCTCAGAATGAAGTCTTGATGGTTCACCCCATCGCAGGCGGCTAGGCGTAGAGCGCGAAGCGGTCGAGATGCAGCAGTCGGAGGCTCACCTGCACCCGAAAGCGAGTGCAGGGCGCGGGGGGCGCTTCTCCGCATCTGGCCTGGTGGACGCACATGGCTTCGGCAATTCTAGCGGTGGCGGTTTTGGGTCTGCTGATTGGAGTCACTGTTGTGCTCCGGTGGAGACTCCTGGGCATGGAATTTCGCCGCAGGGACTTGCGCCGAGTGGGCGTGGTGCCAAGGCAAACGAACCGGGTCCGCCCTTACGCCGCGCATGTATTCGGCCAACAAAGTTTGCCTCTGTTTGGCAGCCCCCGGAACAACGCCTCGGCCTTTGCACCTCTGATCAGCAAGGAGCAGCGCGCCGAAGCCTTTCTGGAGCGCATCCTCGCCCTCACCGGGGCCAAGAAGGTCGACGGCTCGTACGTCCTGAATGTGGCAACGGTGCAGTTTCAGGTGCGCGATCGGTTCATCCGCCGGCTGCAAAATCCGAATGACCCCAAATCCCCCTACGAAGAAACTTGCTTTTACCTGGTTCACAACGGCATGCCCAAAGTCGAGGAAATTGCCACCGCTCTCCTGCACCTCTCGAACAATCCCGCGCTGTTTGACAAGTGGGCTCTTCAAAACGGAGTGGCGTTCAAAGCCGACGGCAAAGTCTTCGACCGCTGTCCGCTGCTGGGCTTGCGCTGAGAAGAAGTTTCCGGATCCCCTTTCTCTGGTTTTTGCCCCTGACGGTCTTACCTGTGAGTTAGGGCCTTCGGTCGGGTAGAGCGATGGCGCGGAGCGGGCTTCGAATGATGCCGTCGTTTCCATCGCCCTCCCTGGAATGCCGTACGGCGGGTCTTCCCTGATAAAAGGGAAGAACACCCTTCATGTCGGGGCGCTCGCGCCCTTTCGAGTAAAGATCGTAGGGATTGAATCCGGACCCACGCAAACTTCTCCTCATCGTGCTCATTCATCAGGTGACGGTAGGCGTTGTGCCGATGCGCCGCATAAAAAGAGTGATAGCGCAGCATGTACAGCCATTCTTCGGGTAGGTAGTTTCGCGCGACTTGATAAATGTATTCGTCATGCCCGAACGAGAGATGCACCTTGTCGAGCCCGCAGTGCGGTTCATAGATGCCGTACTGGGTCTGATACTCGGAGACCTGCGAGTCCGGATTGGCGGCGAAGAATGCCGGGAAAACCACTTGGTCGGAATTCGCACATCCCACTGGGAACGTGTCACCCACGACCGCCCACTGCGGCTCACCATAAAGGCAGAGCACTTTTCCCAGATCATGCACAAAGCCCGTGAGAATGAACCAGCGCGGATGGCCGTCCTGGCGAATCGCCTCGGAAGTTTGCAGAAGGTGCTCGATCTGGCTTAGGTCCGTGTCCGGATCGCTTCCGTCCACCAGCGTATTCAAATATTCCGCCATTTCCCAAATACTCTTCTTGCCGCGGCGCAGGCCGCAGTATTCGGCTTTTTCCTTGAGCACAAAGTCCAAGGTTTGATGGGCGTGATTTTGGCGGTAAAACTCGGTGACGGTGGGATTGGCTCAGCCCGATAGTTGCGAAACTGGTCCTCCGACTTTCCCGGCTGATAGCGAGTAGCTACAAAATCGTCCCAATCGTCAAGTTCCTTGAGCGGGGCGGCTTCTTTGCGGCTGGTGGTACGGAGGACATCACCCGTGACTAGGCTCCCGATCTCATTGTGAGAGCTTGCGCGCGGCGGCGCAACAGGGATCTTCATCTTTTTTTGAACACCTGCGGTGTTTCCTCGCAGCACCTGACCCTTAAGGTGAGCCGTGCAAAAAAGCAATCTTACCGTGAACCAGAAAGCGCGGTCCAGGCTGAACGGTTGCGCGAGGACTCCAGCACCGCGGAAATGAAGCGCATCCCCTCCACGCCATCCGCAATTCCCGGGACGAGAAGGGACTGAGGGTCGGGCGAGCCGCCCTCCCGCTTTGCCGTGATTTGTTCGGCCAGATCCTTATAGAGCTGAGCGAATGCTTCCAGGTAACCTTCCGGATGCCCTGCAGGAATACGGATCGCCCTTGCCGCAGCAGCTCCTGCTCCGGGGCCGCCGCGCCTCAGGACCCGCCGCGGCTGGCCTAATGGCGCATAGACAAGTTCATTGGGATTCTCCTGCTGCCATTCCAAGCCGGCCTTTTCTCCGTAGACACGCAGGCGCAAATTGTTTTCGTTTCCGGCCGCGACCTGGCTGGCCCACAGCGTTCCTTTCGCGCCCTTCGAAAAACGCAGCAGCAATTGCACGTTGTCGTCGAGCCGCCGCCCAGGCACAAACGTCGTGACTTCAGCCGCTATTTCCTGGCACGAGAGTCCCGTCACAAAACAGGCCAGGTTGAACGCGTGCGTGCCAATGTCGCCCAGCGATCCTCCCGGCCCACTCCTGGCGGGGTCGGTGCGCCATTCGGCTTGTTTTTGTCCCGTTTTTTCGAGCGGTGTCGATAGCCAGTCCTGCGCATATTCCACTTGAATGATGCGAATCGCGCCAAGTTCGCCGGCAAGCACCATCTCGCGCGCTTGCCGCACCATTGGGTAGCCCGTGTAGTTGTGCGTCAGGCCGAAGATCAAGCCTGTTCGCTCGACGATCTTGGCCAGGTCCAGAGCAGCTTCAAGCGTCGTCGTCAGCGGCTTGTCACAGATCACGTGGATTCCCGCGTCGAGAAACGTCTTCGCATTGGCATAATGCATGTGATTCGGCGTCACGATGGACACCGCTTCAATACCGTCCGGGCGGGCCGCTTCCGCCGCAGCCATCTCTTCAAACCGGCCATAAGCGCGCGGAATGTGAAGCGCCTCGGCTGCGGCCAGGCTTTTTCCCGGATCAGAGCTCAGCGCCGCTGCAACCAGCTCGTAGCGGTCGTCCATGCGCGCGGCAATGCGATGCACGGCACCAATAAACGCGCCCGGCCCGCCTCCCACCATGCCAAGACGCAGCCGCCGGTCTTTGCCCTGCTTTTTGGATTCAGCCGGCATGTTTGGTCTCCTTTCGTGCCGCAAGCCCCAGCATTCGCCGGTTGGCTTCCTCGTCCGCACCGGATTTTGCAAAATCGTCGAACGCGCGCTCGGCGATCTCAATGATGTGCCGCTTGATAAACGGCGCGCCCTCCCGCGCGCCTTGCTCGCTGCTCTTCAGGCAGCATTCCCATTCGAGCACTGCCCAGCCATCAAAACCGTACTGCGCCAGTTTGGAAAAGATGCCGCGGAAATCCACTTGCCCGTCGCCCAGCGACCGGAAGCGCCCCGCGCGCTCCACCCACGGCTGGTATCCGCCGTAGACTCCTTGGCGGCCCGTCGGGCGAAACTCCGCGTCTTTCACGTGAAACATTTTCACGCGGGAGTGGTAGATGTCGAGAAACGCGAGGTAATCGAGCTGCTGGAGAACAAAATGGCTGGGATCGTATAAAATATTGCAGCGGTTGTGGCCGCCTAGACAGTCCAGAAACCTATCGAACGTCACGCCGTCGTGCAAATCCTCGCCGGGATGCAGTTCGAAACAAAGATCCACTCCCGCTGCGTCAAACGCGTCGAGGATCGGCCGCCACCGCTTCGCCAATTCCTCGAATGCCGTTTCGATGAGCCCTTGCGGGCGCTGCGGCCAGGGATAAACGTACGGCCATGCCAGGGCGCCCGAAAACGTCGCATGCGCTTTGACTCCCAAGTTCGCGGAAGCTTTCGCCGCAAACAGAAGTTGTTCCACGGCCCAGGCCTGCCGCGCGACAGGGTTTCCTCGCACGGATTCCGGCGCGAAGCCGTCAAAGGCCGCGTCATAAGCGGGATGAACCGCAACCAACTGCCCTTGCAGATGCGTGGAAAGTTCCGTCAGCTGCACGCCGGCTGCCGCGAGCGTCTCCAAAATTTCGTCGCAATACTTGCGGCTCTCCGCGGCGCGCTTCAGATCAAACAGGCGCGCGTCCCACGTCGGAATCTGTACGCCCTTGTAGCCGAGCCCGGCCGCCCATTTGGAAATATCGCTTAATCGGTTGAAGGGAGGTTTGTCGTCTGCGAATTGCGCCAGAAAAATTGCGGGTCCTTTGATCGTCTTCATTGTCAAAACCTCCCTCGGGCCGACACCACCCTACCGGGAGAGAAGCATTTTGTAAAACTCTTCTTCAAGGCGGGATCGCCGCTGAATACTCTAGGTGAAGCTCACGACCATGGGCATGGTGGATTTAAACCAAATCGGAGAACGGAGCCGAACGGATGAGTCTCTACAGGTTTTGTTCGATGCGCCTTGCATGCGGCGCGAGCAACGGTGCCGTCGCGCGTGACGAGCAGGCTGTTGATGTTTTTGTCACGGAGCTCTTGACCCGCGGGCGGTTGCCATCGAGTGCTGCGAACCCCATCAAAGCGAAACAAGCCGAATTCCTGTGCCAAACCAGGGATAACCATCGGGCGTCTGGGCCATGGCGTAGATGTTGCCCATGGTAAACCCGTACCTGGTAGTCCACGCGGTGTGGGCGTACTGGTTGACACCGTTCGCATTGATTTGGACCCGTAAACCACCCTGTAGAGCCAAGAGTCTGCGCTAACTCGCACAAACCAACATTATTTCTTGGCAAATCGTGATTTCATCGAGAAGGTGACTCAAGCGCTCTGCCGGGCCGAGGTTCTCACCCGTGAGCGTGTCTGGCACCGCACCTACAAAGCTATCAATACCGATTTGCATCTTCATACGCTCCGGCTGCTCTGCAAAAGGTCACTGTGAACTCTCTCCGTCGCGCTCAAAGCCCGGATGGAGAAGCCACGACTCCATCGGCAACACTCTCCGACAGAGACCGTTTTCAAGTGAGCGTCCACAGCTGGGCCGTAGCGCGGCAAAGTCCAGCTCAGGGTAGCTTGTCGAAAAAGAGATAAACGGCAGCAATCCGGCCGTCCCGGGAAATGATGAAATCAGTCCCGGCGTAAGCTGGCACCTCTCCAGGGCGCCAGATACCCATTGGACCCGCCCGCCATTGCCCAATTCCTCGGGCCCGGCCATGGGTTGATATCGAAAGTCAGGGTGAGTAGCCTTGATCGCGCCCGCGACGCGATCGATTTCGTCGCGGCCACGGTAGACGCCTCTGGGCTCGTAGCACACGCAATCTGCGGTGAAGATCTCGTCGATGGCCGCGCGCCGCCGCGCGGGGTCATTTTCACCGAAGACGTCGTGAAGATTGCGGAGATCGATATGCTGTAGGACATGTTTTCTCCCTCTCGCATTCGCGTCACTACTGACCTGACTTCCACCTCAAAAATGTACACTAGGTTTTGAGCAGGGCCTTGTCGATTGCCTTGAGGATGAGTTCTTGTTTCTTGGTTAGCGTGACTACGCGAGAGAGATGGAAACGGTTCTTGGCGTCCCGAAGGTAGACCTTATACATGGTGCTCAGTTCTCGCAAGGCGCTCTCCGCGGTGAAATCGGTTTTGCGCAGGCGATACTGTAACAGAGACAAGAGCAGATAGGCGAGATAGCAGAGGAAGACATGAGCGTGGACCCGTTCGGCCAGCCAATGGCGGATGGGGCGCAACTGGATGATGCCTTTCAGACTACGAAAAGCCTTTTCGATGATGTCCTTGTTAAAGTAAAGCGAGAGCATTTGGTCCAGCGGCAGCGAACGGGTCGAGAACAGGCAGGAGTAACCATCGAACTCTTCGGCTGCGGTCAGCTGGGCGGTGCGCAGATGGCCGCGGGAGTCGAAGAACCGCTCTAAGCCGGGTTTGATCGCTTGGCCCTGGGCCAGAAGTTTTTGGGCATAGAGAATCTCGTCGCGGCGCGACTCCCGCAGATCCCGTTGTAGCCGCTCATTCCAACACAGGGCCAACTGGCCGCGCACACCATCGAGTTGATAGGGACGCCGACGGGCGTAAAAGACGGTCTGGCCCACGCGCTGGCGGTAGGGCAGTTGCAGCAGTTGCTGCAAATCGGCAAAGGGGCGCCAGAACTTTTTCAAGTTCTCCCGCAGCGGCATTCCGCAGAGGGTGTCCCAATGCAACTGCTTGACATCCTTGACATTGCGTCCCGAGACGATCCCTCGGTCATAAATGAATAGCCCCGGTCGCAGGTGGTAACCGCGGAACTGCGTCACCGAGTCCTGCAAAGTGCGGGCGTCATGCACATTGCCATCGAAGACCTTGTGGAACAAAGGAAAGCCTTCTTTCTGCGTCACCGCTAATGCGATCTGGATGAGCGGCCGACCTTTGACCTGCTCCTTGTCGTGTCCGAGTTTGGCCAGCGGACAGTGGCTTCCATAAAGATAGGTGTTGGTGACGTCATAGATGACCCCGGATGGCCGCAGCCGATACTGGCGGCAGAGGCGCTGGAAGAGTTGCCGCTGCCAGCTCTCCGCGTCCAACGATTCCAAGTGATCCAAGGCGCCCACCAAGCGCTTTTCGGTCAACCCCTCGCAGGGCAACAGGAACTGCAAATCAGTGCGCCCGAACCAAGCGGGCATATGGTTTAGGCTGCGATAGTCCAGACAGTGGGCATACACCAGGCTGAGGATTTCCGGGCCGTAGGGATCCAGTTGGTCGGCGAGACCGATTTCCTTGGCGAGATGGTGGAGCACCAGCAGGGGGCCATAGAGCTTGACTTGCTCGACCTCGACCTCGGAAATCGAGGCCGCGAGCAGGGTTTTGCCGTCGGCTTCGCGACCGACATAACGCAAGTGGCGTTGCACGACCTTTCCCTTCACCCATTTATTTTCGACTTCCGCGAGATAAACGCCGCTTTTACGTTTGATCCGGCGAATGAAACTCATAGTGCACATGATATACACTATGATGAGAGGGACTGTCAAGTCCTTTTGCGGTTGCCACAGTGAAAATCCCCAATGAAATCAGGGCTGATAGAACTTTTGGATTGGGATCAGCGGCCTAGTGTATAAAATCGAGGACGAATTCAGGCATTGAATCTGGGAAAGAGAATGCTTCCGAGACGTTCGTTAACGCTTTTCCTCTTGGGCGGCAATCTGTCCGTACTGCAAGAACTTGAATGCCGCCCAACTTCCTGGGCCGACTCTCGCTTTGCCGGTTCCCGGATCACCGAAGACTTTAATGAGGTGATCGGTGAAACAATATTGCATCGCCGAGGGTAATTGGCCGCCACGGACCACTCCCCCAGCAAGGAAAGTCGCCAAAATTCTCAAGAGGCTGCAGTCCGCGCCGAAGATCTTAAATGCCATACTGTGCTGCAACTCGTTCAGTGCGATTACCAGCGCCCAGAGCTGCTGGCTGGTCCTGAATCGCTGTAATCTGGGAGTTGGCGGTCATGCGGGCGCTGTGACACAATGAGCCGCGGATTTCAACGCGCGGTCATGCCAGGCAATCATACAGTCTACGACGCGCTCATTGTCGGCTCAGGCGCGAGTGGCGGCTGGGTGGCCAAACAGCTCCCCGAGCAGGGCATGCGTGTCCTCATGCTAGAAGCCGGGCCGCCACGCTTACCCACGCGTGACTTCACCGAGCATGTGTGGCCCTATCAGGTTAAGTTTCGCGGCTTCGGCAACCGTCAGGCATTGCTTGAGCGCCAGCCCATCCAGCGGCTTTGCTACGCATGTGATGAATT
>Ga0134063_10000527_pt1 | contig 12957 bp, 8 predicted proteins | sample 15_taG_11_FD_94467 | JGI IMG/M metagenome (GOLD analysis project Ga0134063, IMG submission 94467) | Grasslands soil microbial communities from the Angelo Coastal Reserve, California, USA - 15_D_Rain_20cm_5_09082015 | ecosystem: Environmental > Terrestrial > Soil > Grasslands ... | reverse complement strand
CTTCACGCGGCAACTGAAGGCCGCCAGCATGGCGCAGGACTACCTCGGATTGTGTCCCAAGCCCTCCAAGCGGATCGAGGGCGGGGGCGCGACCGGCGGGCTCTGCTTCCAATCCGCGTGGGAAGCGGTGGCCTCCGGCCGGATGAACTGCTGCGTGGCCTTCGGCTTCGAGACGATGTCGCGGGTCAACACCTGGAAAGGCAACGAGTTCATTGCGCTGGCCTCCGACACCAACTTCGACTTTCCGGTGGGCGGGTTCTACACCGGCTACTACGCGATGATGGTCCGGCGCCACATGCACGAGTTCGGCACCACGGTCGAGCAGATGGCGATGGTGTCGGTCAAGAACCACGCCAACGCGCTCTATAACCCGTATGCTCAGAAGGCCAAGCGGCTGACGATCAAGCAGGTGAGGGAGTCCCCGATGGTGGCCACGCCGCTCACGATGGAGGATATCTGCACGATGTCGGATGGCGCGGCGGTGTGCCTACTGGCCTCCGAGGAGGTGGCCGGAAAGGTCTGCGACCGCCCCGTGAAGATCACCGGCGTGGGCTCGGGCTCGGACGCCATGCGCATGGCCGATCGGCCGCACGGCAGGGTAATTCTCTTGCCGCACGAACAGGAACGCGATTATGCCCATCTCAAGTATCCCGGCGTGCACTCCTTCCGTGGAGGCCGCATGGCCGCGAAGCTCGCCTATCAGATGGCCGGCATCCGAAAGCCGGGGGAAGAGCTCAGTTTTGTGGAGCTGCACGATGCCTACACCTCCTCCGAGATCCAGACGTACGAGGACCTGGGGTTCTGTCGATACGGGGAAGGCGGGCGGTTCGTGGAAAGCGGCATTCCGTTCATGCCGGGCCTGGACTATGGTCTGGAGCTGCCCAAGCAGGGACGCCTGCCGGTGAATCCCTCCGGCGGCTTGCTCGCCTGCGGGCATCCGGTCGGCGCGACAGGCTTGATGCAGGCCGTCTTCGCCTTCTGGCAGTTGCAAGGCACGATCGGCAAACATCTGGGCAACGACACGCTTCAGGTGAAGCACGCCAAGCGCGGCCTGATCCACAGCCACGCCGGCACCGGGACGTATATTACGGTGTCGATTCTGGAAGCGGTGTAACCCCCACCCTGCCCCTCCCCCCTGAAGGGGGAGGGAGGGGAGGGGGTGGAGATCGAGGAATTACTATGGAACCAAAGGGCACAGTGGTGCTGGGCGTGGATCCGCTGATTATTCACGATCATTACGAAATCGACTACCGCCACAGCTATGCGGAAGATTCGCCATTCTTCATCGGGCTGAGCAAAGGGAAACTGCTGGGGTCCCGCTGCACGGCATGCCGGTACACCTTCGCCACGCCTCGGTCCCATTGCATGGAGTGCGGCGCGCCGACCGCATGGCACGAGCTGCCGTTGACCGGCCGAGTGCACACCTACACCACCTGCCATTATGGCGGCGAAGCGTTCCTCAAGGAGACCCCCTTTACGCTGATCCTGGTGGAGTTCGATGGAGCCGATACCTTGTTTCTGTCCCGCCTGAAGGGTGTGGAGCCAGGGGGGCTGCGGATCGGTCTCCCGGTGGCGGCCCGTTTCGCCAAGACTCCTTCCTTCAAAGTGACCGATGTCTGGTTTGAGCCTGCGGACCCCCACCCTCCCCTCCATCCCAGACCATGACCAAGCGCCACGGCCAAGAGGACCCTGCTTCTCTGGCCAACCGGGTCGAGGCCGGTGATGTCCGGGCCGTCTCCCGTCTGATCACGCTGCTGGAGAACCGTGAGCCGGCCGGGATCACGGCGCTGAAGAAGCTGCGGTCGCCCAGTCGGCGTTCGGTCGTGATCGGGATCACAGGCTATCCTGGAGCCGGCAAAAGCACGCTGATCGACCAGCTGGTGAGAGCCTACCGGCGGCGGGGCCACAAGGTCGGGATCGTGGCGGTGGATACCTCCAGCCCTCTGACGGGAGGAGCAATCCTCGGCGACAGGATCCGGATGCAGGATCATTCATCCGATGCGGGGGTCTTCATCCGCAGCATGGCCACGCGTGGTCAGCACGGAGGGCTGGCGCGGTCCACCGTCGAGACCGTGCAGGCCTTGGAGGCGGCCGGCTACGACATTATTCTGGTCGAGACCATCGGCGTGGGGCAAGCCGAGGTGGACATCGCCCGCGTCGCCCAGACCGTCGTGGTGGTTGTCGTGCCGGGGCTGGGGGATGAGGTGCAAGCGATGAAGGCGGGGCTCCTCGAGGTGGCGCACATTGCCGTGGTCAACAAGGCCGATCATCCGGGAGCCGACGCCACGATCCGGGACCTCCAGGAATGCCTGCCCCGGGTGATCCGCACGGTTGCCGTGAAGGGCGAAGGCGTCGAGGAGCTCGTCGAAGCGATCGCCGAGCACCGACGGAGCGCTGACCTCGCAGGCAAGGTTTGACTCACCCGCCAGGACGAGGCATTCCGCTCCGTGCAGGCTCCCCTCGCTGCTGTAGCTGCCGGAAGAATGGCTGCGGCGCCCCCCATCCCCCAAATCAGAATTTGGGGCGTTCTCCGATCCAAGGTCGGCTGATCTTCGGCGGCCGACCTTGGTCGGGCCTCGCTCATTCTTTCGGCACGCACATCAGCGGGGCTCGCCCGCAAGGTCGCGTCGTCCTCGCCCTGACGGTCTCGTGCGTGCGCCCCGATTGAGCGGTGCCAGGAGGCCTCCGACCTAGCCTTTCGCATAGGAGCGGGCGATCTGCCTGATCCGAGGGTCGGGGTCGTCGGCCAGGGGCGCCAACACGTCGACCACCCGAGGGTGAGGGATTTGCCTGAGCGCAAGGACGGCGGCCGCGCGAACCTCACCGTTCCATTCAGGGCGACGGGAGAGGAAACGTTTTGGCGCCAAGACTCTGGCGAGTGGTGCGAAGCTGCCCGGGTCCCCGATCTGACCAAGAGCCTGGCAGAAGGCCACCGCCCGGTCCGTCTCGTTGGTGGGTTTCAACAAGGAGGCGAGCCGTTCGGCCGCCCCCGGCGGCTTGAGCTTCCCTAGGCCTTTAATCGCGCCGATCGCCAACCCGGTTTCCGGGTGACCGGCATACTCCAGAAGCAGTTCCACAACCTCTTTGTCGTTGAGTCGCTCGGCCAGACGAAAGCCGGCTTTGCGCACCTGAGGGTTCTTGTCACCCAGGGCGAAGACCAGCTCGGTCTTCAAGGACCGAGTCACGGAATCGATGACCTCCAGGATCCTGACGCGTTCCGTGGCGCTGATCTCCAGCACCAGCTCTCGCTTCAAGGTCTTGGCAGCCATTGGTCCCTGATCCGCAAGCAGGCTGGCTGCGATTTGCCGCACCCTGAATTCCTCCACCTGCTTGATGAGATCGATCAGCACGGGCATGGTCGTCAGGCCCAGGCTGCCGAGTGCTTGGGTTGCATGCTGTTGCCTGGTTGGGTCGCCGGATTTGAGGTCCTCCACGAGCAGCTTTTGCACCGCCGGCTCCAACTTTTTCTCCAAGATTCTGGCCAACGTCGGGGCACGAGAGTCTTTGGCCTCCTCGAGTTTTCGGTGCCGACTATGGAGCTGCGAGAGCAGGCGGCATGCAAGCTGGTAGTCCGAGAACTGGATCAGGTTGGCGGCCATGCGGTACACCATGGCAGCCAGCTCCTCGAGCATCCTCGGGTCCCTCTCGTCTGCGAAAGCGAGCAGGAGCGGTTCCGCCATCACCTTGGTGAGGTCCCCTTGGAACCCCGAGGGAACGCTCTTGAGAAGGTTCCTCCAGGCAGCAAGAACTTTTTCACGGAGGAGGGGATCGCGCCCCTGGAAATCCTTGAACAGCCGTCCGAGCATCGGCTCAATAAGCTTCGGGCGACCCTGTAGGAGAAACTCGTTCACCCGTCCGGGCATCGTCTCCAGCAACAGATCAAAGGGCTCCTTGGCAACCTGTTCGGCCCACCGGGCTTCGGAGAGTTCTCCCTGGCTCCCGTCGGAGCCGTCGAGGGTCGCGGTGTCCTCTCCCTCTTCCTCGCCTTCCCACTTGCCGGATTCTTTCATCGTCCCGGCCACACCGACCTCGTAGAGACGCTCGTCGAAGAGAATGCCGGAAAGCCCCTGCTCTTTGGCAAAGCGTTTCCAAAACTCCCGACCCAACCCTGACGCAGGGAGTTGGCGGAGTGCCCCGATAAAGGTCTCAAGCTCAAAGTACGACGTGTGCTCCAGAAAGGTCAGGCTATGGAGCTCGATGGAGTCAAGAAATTCCAGGAACCCTTCGGCCAAGGCTTTGAACTCCGATGGGTCCACCCGTTCGCCATCCACCAGCAGCGCCTTACTCGCCCGGGCCAGCGTGAGGACCGGCCGCCTGGAGAGGAGTTTGCGCAACGCTTCCAGGAGCTGTTCAACCGCAGTCGAGGCGGTCTTGCTGTTGATGGGGTAGAACTTGATGTTCTTGACGGCGATGAGGAGGCACCGGATGATGTCTTGAATCTGGGCGAGGTCCCCGTGCTCCACCTTCTGGTCGGCAGCCTGCAACTGGTGGGAGATTCCCCTGCGCCTGGTCCGTTCGGTGTACCGGACCTGCTTCAAATTCACGTGTATCAGGCCGCGTTCGGAGGAAAAACGTGCCCAGTAGCGCTGGTCGATGGTTTCAGGCCTGGCGAACCCGAAGGCCTCGATCAGCAGCTTGACCTCCTGTTCGGTCACGCCCCGATGAAACGCGATGCCCTGCAACTCGAGTCGACTCAGGGAATCAAGAAACGCATCGGCAACGAACCGAAAGTCGCCGGCATCGATCTTCTGGCCATTCACCAGCAAGGCCCGTTTCGAGTGACTGAAGGTCAGCCGTTCGTTCTGGCTCAGCGCCTGGGTGATGGCACCCGTCGCCTGGAGAACCGCGCTGGCAACGGCCTTGCTTTCCGGGGGATAGAGCCTGACGTTGCGGACTGCGGTTTGCAGAGAGCGGATAACCCCGGGAATCTGCGGAAGACTGGCTGGATCGAGCGGGATGTCCTCGGGATGGACCTCAAACTGCTCACCTGAATAGGAAATGGCTTCCTGAACGTTAAAGACCTTCTTGTTGGAGACTGCCTGCAGTTCCTCGTAGGTTCTGGCTTTCTCTTGATTGGCCGAGCGCTTGAAGTGATAGGCCAGATGGGCGGCCGAAGGCAACACTCCTTGCTGATAGAGGGTCTCCTCGTAGGTGCCGATGCCTTCGTGCAGGGCCTGCTTTTGATCCTGCTGGAGGCCACCGTAGGTGATGTCCAGCACACGCTTGCTGAGAAAGCGGATCGTCTCATCATTGAGCTGAAAGTCCGAGCGGAGCAACCCCAGCGCTGCAGCCTGATCAACAAACTCCAGGACCTTGGCCTCCATTTTCTGGGAGCTTCCGGTAAGCACGCTCAGGGAGACATCCTCACCGAACGTCGAGGCTCGGGCGAGCAACTGACGACCTTCTTCATCAAGGGTGGCAATCTGCTGGCTGACGATCTCTTCCAGGGATCGCGGCAGATCGCTCTCCTCCAGAGGCTGGATCACCCATTGCCGGCCCACCAGGGAAATCTTCTGATCCATGACGAGCTTGCGCAGGATTTCACTGAGGAACAGCGGGTTGCCCTGGGTGACGTGCGCGAGGTGCTTCTCGAAATCCGGAGGCAGACCGACCTGGGGGAACAGCCCGCGAAGATGGATGGCGATGTCGGCGGGAGTCAGCGGCTTCAGGGTGATCTTTTTGATCCCCAGTTCGTCCTGCTGGACTGCGAGGAATCGTTCCAGAGGAGGCATCTGGTCTTTGGCCCTGGCCGGCGCCGTCCCAGGAAAAGCGCCGCAGATGAAGACCGGGACCTCCCGACGCAAGATCAGCACCCGGAGCAACATCAGCGTCGCCTCATCGGCGAAGTGGAGATCGTCAAGGAGCAGAATCAAGGGACGGAACCCGATCAGTTTGGGAATGAGAAACACCAGCGTGTTGAAAAGGCCCTCGCGCTGGGCCGCTTCATCCTCGTCGAGCCGAACGTCCTGCACTTCCTCCAGTTGAGGCAGGATATGACTCAGATACGCGATCTGTGTCGAGCTTAGGCTCTCGAAGACCGCGGCTCCCTTGTCCGATCGATGGCTCAGGAGTATAAGTAGAATGTTGGCTGCCAGATAATAAGGGCGAAACGCTTCCTGTTGCACCCCGTTGGCCTCAACCACCTCGACCTCGCCCTGGACAAGAGTGCGGCGAATGGCCTCCAAAAATGTGGTCTTTCCCATTCCGTCGGCCCCTTCGACGAGCAAAAATTGACTCTGGCGTTGACCGAACTTCTTGAGCGATTCGGCGACCTGGACCAGTTCCAACCCTCGCCCGACGCTGTGGACCTCTTCAAGCAGGTGGAGGGCCGCCATGTCGGACACCACCTGGAGTTCGAGTTCCGCGGCGTTCGCCAGCCGGTCACGTCCTGATTTCTTGGCGTGGTAGAGCGCGGTATCAGCCTTCTGGATCAAGGTCTTGCCGGTTTTGGCGTCCTCGGGTGCCGAGGCTATACCGATGCTGAGGGTCATGTGGACCACGGCTTTTTCGTCTTCCAGGTTGAGGGATTCCTCGTGGATCCGTTGGTGAAGGCGCGTGGCCAGTTGCAGGGCCGCGGTTCGAGACGCGCGCGGCATGAGGATCATGAACTCATCACCGGCGAAGCGGATGGGCAGGCCCTCTTCTCCGGCCACCTCTGTGAGCAGACGAGCCACCAGCATCAGCGCCTGATCGCCACATTGATGGCCGTAGGTATCGTTAATCGACTTGAAGTAATCCACATCGATCATGAGCAGCGACAGGGTGTGGCCGTTCAGGGCATCCCAGGGAACTTTGTTCTCGAAGTAGCTGAGGAGGAAGCGACGGTTGGCGATACCGGTCAGCTCGTCTTCAAAGATCAGGCGGGAGGGATCCTTGCCGACCTGTTTCAGAGAGGTGATGAGCTCTTCGTACTGCATCCCGCCTACCCGGCATCCCCGACCGCCTCAACATGGCAAGGTTCTCGACCTGCTCCAAGATGGCTCAGGTCCAGGAAAACCAGCGATGGCGCGTGGCGGTGACAGCTTGCGCAGTTGCTACCGAACTACTGCGATTACTGTAGTAAGCAAGGCGGGATTTGGCAAATTTTATTTGATTTCTAGCGACTTGTGAATCTGGGAGGCCGTTTTTCCATGAACGCGGTGATCCCCTCCTTCTTGTCAGCGGTCTCGCAGAGCTCCCCGAACAGCTCCGCCTCGCGCGCCATCCCCTCGGCGAAGGGACTGTCGAGGCCGGTCCGGATCGCCCGCAAGGCGGCCTGGGTGGCCAGGCGCCCCTTCGTTGTTACCATGCGGGCCAGGGCCATCGCCTGCGGCAGCACCTGGTCGGCGGGAGCAAGCCGGTTGAGCAATCCAAGGGCCAGGGCTTCCTCCGAGGTGATGCTCTCCCCTGTCAGGATCAACTCGGCAGCCTGTGACGGACCGATGATTCGTTGGAGCCGTTGGGTCCCGCCGAAACCCGGGATGAGGCCCAGTTTGATCTCCGGCAGGCCGAGAGCAATCCCCGAGGCCGCCACCCGCATGTGGCAGGCCATTGCCAATTCAAGCCCCCCGCCCAGGCAGGTGCCATTGATGGCGGCGATGACAGGCTTGTCGGAGCGTTCGATACGGTTCAGCAGGGCCTGACCCCGGCCGGACAGCTCCGACCCCTGGTACGCGGTGGCGAGGAGCGTCAGCTCTTTCATATCGGCTCCGGGGCAGAAAAAACGGCCGGTGGCCGTCAGCACCACCACCCGGATGTCGTCACTGGCCTCCAGCTCGCCGAAGATTTGATCCAGCTCTGCAAGAACCGACGTCGTGAGCAGATTCGACGGGGGGTTATTCAAGGTGACCGTCGCAATGCGTTCACCGGCGGAGACGTTGACGAAGCGGTATGGCATGTTGGGCTCCCTCGACTGTCGGCCTGCGACTCTGCGTCCCGGGAGAGTCTCGCGGCCTGCGACCGTCTTCATGCTAACAAAGTCGGGGTCCGCATGTCATTAATGTGCTAAACTTTCCGGGATGGAGGTGGCAGTTTCGTGATTGCCGATCGCCTCGCCGAGTACGGTCGGTCGCTTTCCTATCCGCATCTTCCCGCCGCCGTGGTACATGAGGTCAAACGCCGGATCCTGGACAGCCTCGGGTGTGCCTTCGGCGGCTGGTCCGCCGAGCCTTGCCGGATCGCCCGCCGCACGGCACAAGCAGTGAAGAGCGCGAACGGCGCGACGCTGTGGGGGACAGGGCATAGGACCCTTCCGGATCTGGCCGCCTTCGCCAACGGGGCGCTGGTCCGCTACCTGGACTTTAACGACACCTACCTGTCGCAGGAGCCCGCGCATCCTTCGGACAATATCGCGGCGGTCCTGGCCGTTGCAGAGGCGACCCATGCTTCCGGCAAGCAAGCCATCGAGGCCATCGCCCTCGCCTACGAGATCCAGTGCCGGTTGTGCGACGCTGCGGCGCTCCGGCCGCGCGGGTGGGACCATGTGACGTACGGTCCCTTTTCGTCCGCGCTGGCCGCGGCCAAGGTGCTGAAGCTGTCGCAGACCCAGACGGTCCAAGCGGTCAATCTCGCCGGCGTGGCCAACGTGGCGCTGCGGCAGACGCGAGTGGGAGCCCTCTCCATGTGGAAGGCCTGCGCCTTTTCGAATGCCGCACGGAACGGCGTGTTCGCCGCCGTCCTCGCCCAACAGGGCATGAGCGGGCCATCCCCGATCTTTGAGGGCGAGAAGGGCTTCATGAAGCTGGTGTCGGGGCCGTTCGATTTGCCGGCATTCGCCGGCGAGGGCCGGGCTCGGCGAGACGAGAATTCGTTCAAGATCCTCGAGACATACATTAAACACTACCCGGTGGAATACCATGCGCAGACCGCGGTCGAGGCGGCGCTCCTCGTCCGGGAGCAGGTGCTGAATGCGGAAGGACCCCGGTCTCTCGCAGGAATGACCGAGGTGGAGATCGGCAGCTATGGCGTGGCGATCGAGATTATCGGACGGGATGAGGCGAAGTGGCGTCCACGGACGAGGGAGACCGCCGACCACAGCTTCCCGTACTGCGTCGCCGTCGCCTTGCTGGACGGGACGGTGACCGTCCGGTCGTTCGGACCGAAGCGGCTCGAGGATCCGGCTCTGCATGCCCTGATGCAAAAGATCCGCGTCGTCGAGCAACCGGAGTTGAGAGACTGGTATCCTCAGGCCATGCCCACGCGGGTCACGGTCCGAACGGCGGCGGGCAAGGAGTATGTGAGGCAGGTGGACTTTCCGCTGGGCCACCCTCGGAACCCGATGTCGGATCGCGAGGTGGAGGAAAAGTTCCGGAGCCTCGCGCAAGGAAAGCTGGACCGGATTCGAGCCGGTAAGGTCATTGACTTGGTCTGGAAGCTCGACGCGCTGAAAAACGTCGGTGACCTGATGCCGTTGCTCAAGGTGGCTCGCTAAAGGACTCCCTCCCCACCACGAGGGGGCCTGTCGTTCGACCCAGAGGCTCTCGACGGGCGACGAGCTCCCCTCGACAGGCTCGGGGCCTGAGCTTGTCGAAGGCAGTCGAGCGAGGGCTAGGGAGGTCTTTCCTCCCCCCTTGAGGGGGAGGATAAAGGTGGGGGGAATGAATCGGGGGCAAGCTAGAAAGTTAAGGAATAACCCAACCGATGCAGAAAAAGTGTTATGGAAGCACCTTCGCCTGCGCCAAGTGGAGGGACATAAATTCCGACGACAGCAACCCTTAGGACCGTATATCGTGGATTTCGTGTGTCTTGACAGAAAATTGATTGTCGAGGTGGATGGGGGACAACATTTGGAGCAATCTGCTTCTGATGCGAAGCGCACGGCCTGGCTCGAAGGCCGAGGATTTCGCCTTTTGAGATATTGGAATGATCAGGTGTTGAAGGAACCGGAAGCTGTCACCGAAGCCATCTGGAATGCTTTGAACACCCCCGCCCAACCCTCCCCCACAAAGGGGGGGAGGGAAAATTAGGGATAGACTAATTGGTGCCGATAAACATGGGACCTTCTAAACCCAGGCGCCTGCGGGAATTGATCGCTCGGCATCTCGTGATGATGCCGGGGGCGTTCAATGCGCTGACGGCGATCCAGATCGAAGGAGCGGGGTTCGAAGCGGTCTATATCTCAGGCGCCGGGCTGGCGGCGGCTCGAGGACTCCCCGACATCGGGCTCCTGTCAATGACGGAGGTGGCGAGCGACGCCGGGACCATTGCGAATGCGGTCTCAATCCCGGCGCTCGTCGATGCGGACACCGGCTATGGTCCGCCCCTCGCCGTCATGCGGGCGGTCAGAGAGTTCGAGCAACGGGGGCTGGCTGCGATCCAATTGGAGGATCAGGAGAACCCCAAGAAGTGCGGACATCTTCCGGGAAAGCGCTTGGTGTCCACCTCCGAGATGGCCCAGAAGATCGGGGCCGCGGTCGAGGCGCGCCGGGACCCGGATTTCGTCATTGTGGCCCGAACCGACGCGCGGGCCGTGGAAGGCCTGGATGCATCCGTCCGGCGGGCGCGGGAGTATGCGCGCGCAGGCGCCGATGCGGTGTTCCCCGAGGCCCTGGAGTCCGCCGAGGAGTTCCGGGCCTTCGCGCAGGGGCTCTCGAAGGAAGGCATCAAGGTGCCGCTCGTGGCCAACATGACCGAATTCGGCAAGACCCCCTACCTGACCGTCAGGGAGTTCGAGGACCTGGGGTATCGCATCGTCCTGTTCCCGGTCACGGCCCTCCGTGTGGCGACCAAGGCGATCGAGACCATGCTGGCTGAGGTGAAGGCTCTCGGGACTCAACAGGGATTGTTGAACAGGATGCACACCAGGCAACAGCTCTACGAGCTGCTGCGATACTCGGACTACGAGAAACGGGACAGGGACCTGCATGAGCGCTATGGGCGGGAAGAATAAGACTGATCGAGCAACAGGCACTCGGGGTGCGGCTAAGGGAGAGGCAGCGGCTTACAGCCCGGGACTGGAGGGAGTGATCGCAGGGGAGACGGCTCTCTGCCAGATTGACGAGGGCGAGTCCGGCCTGCGGTATCGGGGCTACGCCATCGGCGACCTGGCGGAGCAGGCGACGTTTGAAGAGGTCTCCTATCTCCTGCTGCTCGGGAAGCTCCCGACGCGCAAGGAACTGGAGGACTTCTCCGGGCAGTTGCGCGCGCAGTGGGTCTTACCCGGGCCGGTCGAAGCCTTTCTCGGCGTGGTGCCACCCAATGCCCACCCCATGGACATTCTGCGGACCGGCGTGTCCCTGCTGGGCATGACTGATCCCGATGCCACGGGTGAGGGGCGCGTCTCGGCGCGCCCGGGGTGGGAGGGTGCGATCATCGGCTCGCAGGCGGCCAATGTGCGCAAGGCCATCCGTTTGCTGGCCCAGATCCCCGTCATGATCGCAACCGCGCACCGCCTCGCGCATGCCAAGCGGCAGATCCAACCGGACCCGGCGCTCGGCTTCGCCGAAAACCTCCTCTACCTTCTGACCGACCGGCACGGTGACACGGCAGCCAGGGCCATGGCCCGCGTGCTGGACGTCTCGCTGATCCTCTACGCCGAGCACGAGTTCAACGCTTCGACCTTTGCCGCACGGGTCGCCGCTTCGACGCTCACCGACCTCCACGCGGCGATCACGGCCGCCATTGCCACGCTCAAGGGCCCGCTCCATGGAGGGGCCAACGAAGCGGTCGCATCCATGCTGCTGGAGATCAAAAGCCGAGACCGGGCTGAGCAGTGGGTGCGGGAGGCGCTGGCGTCAAAACGCCGGGTGATGGGATTCGGGCATCGGGTGCTCAGGAAAGGGGATGCCCGTTCCCGGATCATTCAGCGCCATGCGGAGGCCCTGAGCCATACTTGCAGGGACACGCGCTGGTACGAGATCGCGACCATCGTGGATCGGGTGATGCAGCAGGAAAAAGACCTGTACCCCAACCTGGACTTCTACACAGCCGTCGCCTATCTCCTGATGGGCATTCCCCAAGACCTCTATACCCCCCTGTTCGTCTGCGCCCGGATCACCGGCTGGTGTGCCCATGTGATCGAGCAGCAGGACCACAACCGGCTGATCCGCCCCCGTTCGTTGTACACGGGGCCGCCGCCGCAAGTCTATGTCCCCATTGACCAACGTATCTGAGCTCTGGCATCCCACGCCGGACTATGTGCAGCGGAGCCGGCTGCTTCGCTTCATGCAGCGGCATCGGATCGCGGACTATCCCGCGCTCTACGACCGCTCGATCGGCGAGATGGAGTGGTTCTGGAAGGCGGCGCTCGAGGAGATGGGGATCGAGTGGGCTTCCCCGTACACGCGGGTGCTGGACCTGAGCAAAGGGATCCAGTGGGCTCAATGGTTTGTCGGCGGTCGTCTGAATCTGGTGCACAACTGCGTCGACAAGTACCGCACCGGCCCGCGCGCCGCTCACCTGGCAATCCGATGGGAAGGCGAAGACGGCACGCAGCGGTCCCTCACCTACCGGCAACTGGATACCGAGGTCTGCCGTGCCGCGGCCATCCTCGGGCGATTGGGGGTGCGTCGGGGAGACCGAGTGGCAGTCTTTCTCCCCATGCTCCCCGAGGTCGCCATCATCACGCTGGCCTGCTCCAAGCTGGGGGCGATCTACACGCCCATTTTTTCCGGCTATGGAACAGAAGCCGTGGCCACGCGCGTGCAGGACTGTGAGGCGACAGTGCTGGTGACGGCCGACGGCTTCCTCCGACGCGGCGGATTGGTGAAGATGAAACAGGTCGCGGATGAAGCGGCCGCCCGTTGTCCCTCGCTCGCGCATCTGCTGGTCGTTCGGCGCGCCGACTGTCCGGTTTCCTGGCAAGCTGACCGCGATGTGTGGTGGCATGAGTTGACGCCTGACGAAACTGAGGGCCCTCCCACGGAAATAATGGATGCCGAGGAGCCCTTCATGATCCTGTACACGTCAGGGACCACCGGGCGTCCCAAAGGCACCGTTCATGTACATAGCGGATTCCCCATCAAAGCGACGCACGATTTG
>Ga0134063_10000505_pt1 | contig 13169 bp, 12 predicted proteins | sample 15_taG_11_FD_94467 | JGI IMG/M metagenome (GOLD analysis project Ga0134063, IMG submission 94467) | Grasslands soil microbial communities from the Angelo Coastal Reserve, California, USA - 15_D_Rain_20cm_5_09082015 | ecosystem: Environmental > Terrestrial > Soil > Grasslands ... | reverse complement strand
GAGGCGCCGATCGACCCGTCGGCGCCCATGCGCTGGACGGGCGCCAACATCGATGCGAGCGATCCGGCGCTACCGGATGGAGTCAAACCGCTCGGCGATCACGTCAATGCGCCGCAGCAACTGAGGCGCCGTCTTGCGCAGATCGGCGTGATCAACCGCGAAGCGGCTGCGCGCCTCGTCCCACTGCTCAAACCAGGGCAGCGGCTCGTCTCGCGCGAGGGCGACCTCTGGCGCTGGGACGGCTTCTCGGTCGCGGCCGACGCGCCTGCCGGCGCCGCGCGGCGCCTCGCCGGCAAGAACCGGCTCGCCGATATCGAGGCCGAGTTCGAGACTGTGCGCCGCGAGGTCGAGAACAAACAGGCGGCGGTTACGGCCGCCGAGACCGAGACCGCGTCCGCGGCGACGGCCGAAACCGACGCGCGCGCGCGCTGGCGCGCGCTGCAGCAGGAAGCGCAGACGGCGCGCGATCGGCACGCCGAAGCCGAACGCCAGGCGGGCCGCAACGCCGCGCGCCTCTCCGCGCTGGGCGAGGCCAAGACGCGACTGAGCGCGAGCCGCGAGGAGGCGATGGCTGGGCGTAACGAAGCGCAGCGCGCGCTCACGGTGTTGCCGCCGGCGGCGAGCATCGAGACGCAACTTGCCGCAGCGCGCGGCGACATTGAGGGGAAACGGGCGCGACTTGCCGAACTGCGCGCGGACGCGCAGGCGCTCGCGCGCGAAGCGGAGATCTCCGCGCGGCGGCTCGCCGCCATCAGCGCAGACCGCGAAGCGTGGAGCGCGCGTAAGGACGGCGCTGCAACGCAGATCGAAACGCTGCAAGCGCGCGTCGAAGAAGCCAAGGCCGAGCGCGCAAGCCTTGCAGAGGCCCCACGCATGTTCGAGGACAAGCGCCGCGCGCTCATCGGCGAGATCGAAACCGCGCAAGAGTCGCGCCGCGCCGCGGCCGATCAGCTCGCGCAAGGCGAGAGCGTGCTCGCTGAGGCTGACCGCGCGCAACGCGGGGCGCTCGAAGCGGTGGGCGCGGCGCGTGAGGAGGCGGCGCGGGCCGAAGAGCGCTTCGAAGGCGGCAAGCGTCGGCTCGGCGACGTCGCCCGCGAAATTCACGACATGCTCGAGATCGAGCCCGCCGAGGTCGCAAGCCTTGCCGGGATCGCGCCCGACAAGCCGCTGCCGGACGTCGCGGAGGTTGAAGCCAAGATCGAGCGGCTGCGCCGCGAGCGCGAGCGGCTCGGTGCTGTCAATCTGCGCGCGGAGGAAGAGCTGCGCGAGGTCGAGACGCAGCACGGCTCGCTCGCGAGCGAGCGCGACGACCTCGTCGAGGCGATCAAGCGGCTCCGGCAGGGCATCCAGAACCTCAACCGCGAAGCGCGCGAGCGGCTGCTTGCCTCCTTCGAGCTGGTCAGCAAGCACTTCAAGCACTTGTTCACTGAACTGTTCGGCGGCGGCACGGCGGAGCTGCAGCTCGTGGAGCACGAGGATCCGTTGGAAGCAGGCCTCGAAATTGTCGCCAAGCCGCCGGGTAAGAAGCCGGCGACGCTTTCGCTGCTTTCGGGCGGCGAGCAGGCGCTCACCGCGCTCGCACTTATCTTCGCGGTGTTCTTGACCAACCCGGCGCCGATCTGCGTGCTGGACGAGGTCGACGCGCCGCTCGATGATCATAATATCGAGCGCTTCTGCGACTTGCTCGACGAGATGACGCGCTCGACCGATACGCGCTTCGTGATCATCACGCACAATCCGATCACCATGGCGCGCATGAACCGCCTCTATGGCGTCACCATGGCCGAACGGGGCGTGTCGCAGCTCGTCTCCGTCGACCTGGAAGGCGCGGTCAAGTTGCGCGAGGCGGTGTGATCCGTCAGGTGCCCTAGGCGGCACAGCACGCGGAAGATGCGTGCAAGCGCGCTGGTGGCGCCGCCACTCGCCATCCCCGTAGCACGGCGACGCGGCCGCGGCGCTAACCTGCGGTCCGAATGCAGGATCAAGCGGCAAGCCGGGTGAAATCTCCGCAAGTTCAAAAGTGCCTCGAGAAGGCCGCCTACTGCGAACGCATGGCCTCAATCGTCTCCGACGCGGATGCAAGATTCCAGTTCGCGGAAGTGGCCAAGCAGTGGCAGCACCTGGCCAAGCAGATCGAGGAATTGGAATCCGAGCGGCAGCGTTGCCGCATCAAACGCGCCGCGGAGCGCTAGCTAGCGTGGTCCGCGGGTCAGCCGCTCAATGGTTCCGTCAGCGGCGCGGAGCGGGACTGCGGCGGCGCTCGAGCGTGCGGCTCACCGGATAAGGGACGTAACGCCCGGCGCGAGGGGGAGACAGTGGTGTCGGCGTGCCGTGCTCGTCGACGAAATCAAGGAACGCGTACCGATTTGCCACCGTGATCCAGGAATCGCGCATCCTGACGTAGAACTCGCGCTCGTCCTTCAGATCGGCCTCCTGCGCGAGCCTCGCGCATTGGGCCGCCATCCGCCATGCGTGGTCGGACTTGGATCGCATCAACCTGCCTTCATTGCCCGCAACCTAGCAGGTCATGATATCCGCATTGGGGTTGGTGTCTGTTCGATCGGCGACTCACGTGGAACTATTTTTGAGCTTGCGTGCCGCAACTTTTTCGTTGCCTGTTGGCTCCTGATGGAACGAAACGGCGCGTGCTGGCTTGCTGGGTGAACGGGAGATGAGACCATGCCGCGTTACTTTTTTCATCTCAGCTTTGGCCAGCGCGTGGTGTCGGACGAGGACGGCTTCGAGCTGCCGAATCGGTCAGCCGCCTGCACGGAGGCCTGGGCCGTGGTGCGCGAGCTGACCAATCCCGAAGTCAGCGGCGGTTCGCGCCGGTGGGCGAGCTGGTTCCTCGAAGTGGCGGACGAAAGCGGCGGCTTCTTCCGCACACCCATCGGTCACCCCGCGCTCGAAGTCGTGACGCGGGAGGCGCCACGCGCCGAACCGCGCGAGGCTGTTTGGCTAACGCCACGGCTACCCTCAGACCTGCCCGCAAAAGGCCGCGTCGCCGACATCGTTCGGGAGATGTTGGCCCGACGGCAGCACACCGCCGAACTGCTCCAAGCCAACAATCGGCTCCGGCTCGAGCTTTCATCCATTTGTCTCGGCAGCGAAGGCGCACGCATCCGCGCCAGCCGCCTGGTTTCGCTCGCCCGGGCCGCCAGCGGCCGATATTGAGCTCTGGCAGCAGCTCCTCGCGGCGGCGGTTCTTCGATCGATGATCCCAACCCTGGGCCATCCCGGGGCATGCAAGCTGCCCGGTGTGCGCAAGGAAGACGGTCCCCTAACTATCGCTACTGACTAACGATTCCGCGCTCGCCGGCTGCGCACAAAATCGGGTGCGGATCACAATGCGATGACCACAGCTTTGCTGACTCGCAGCATGGGAGGTGATAAGCTCACGGACGGGCGGAACTTTTTGCACCTAACTTCATTCAAGAAACAAATCGTCCGTAGAAGGCAATTTCATATAGCCTGATTTGGCGCGTCGCCCGTGATGAGGAGTGACACGACGATGCCGTATGGCACCCCCCCTGTTGCCCGGCAGCTCGAGCACGGACGATTCAACCGTTTCCTGGCGACATTGCCGCCGCATGATTTTGCCCTGTTGGCGCCGCACCTGCGCACGCTCCCCCTCGAGCGCAGCGTAATGCTGCAGGACGTCGGCGAGGAGATCGAGCACGTTTATTTCCCACATACCGGTATGGTGTCGCTGGTCGCGGTCATGCAGAGCGGCGCGACGGTCGAAACGGCAACCATCGGGCGTTGGGGCATCATTGGCGCGAGCGCCGCGCTGGGAGCAAAGTCGGCGGTCGCCCGCGCGGTCGTGCAGTTGCCGGGGACGGCGGCGTGGATCTCGGCCGCGCACTTTCACGCGGCTGCCGGGCAAAGCGCGGCAATCCGCGACCTCGTCGTGCGCTACAACGACATCTTGCTGGGGCAAATCCAGCAGTCGGTCGCGTGCAACGCGCTGCATGCCATGGAGGCGAGACTTTGCCGGTGGCTATTACAGACGCACGATTGCATCGATGGCAACGCGATCCCGCTAACGCAGGAGTTTTTAGGCCAGATGCTCGGCGTGCGCCGCACCACCGTGACCATCGCCGCCCGCCTTCTGCAGGGGGCTGGGCTCATCCGCTACCGGCGCGGACTGATCCACATCCTCGACCGCCAGGCGTTGGAAGAAATCGCCTGCGAATGCTACGCGGCCACGCGCAGCAAGGCAGAGAAGCTGTTTCCCTCCCCCCGATAGCGGGCCACAAACTTCCGCGATTTGCTTTCGAAACCGACGGCGAGTGAACCAATTGCTCGGCTGAACCTCAGCCGCGGCCAAGCGCGCCACGCGAGAGTCGGGACCCCTACTTTCCGTGGACCTCCACTTTCGGGAGGACGACTGGAGAAGGTTCCATCGGCATAGCCGGTTATGCGTTTGGGAACGGTCGCCGCCACCGCCCGGTTCTTCCGGACATGGAACAAACAACGCAATTCCTGCGGTTTGCGGAGGAATGCCGCCGCTTGGCTCGCGAGGCTAAGAGCGAGCAGCACCGCAAACTCTTGGAGGAAATGGCGCAGGCCTGGGAGAAAGTCGCCAAGGAGGCCGATCCGAAGAGCTCTCATTTATCGAGCTGATCGGATGTTTCCTCTTCGTCGTGGCGCTGTGCCAGGCGCAGCCACACTTGCGCCATTTGCAACAAGGCGGCCCGCCCCTTGGGATCTTGGAGCGTGTTCGCCATCTCCAAACAGTGCGTGGCGTGACGCCGATACTCGTCTGATCGCCCCATCGGGCCCCCCGCGCTGAGTTACAACAACGCGCGGAGCAGCTCGCGTGTTCCGACTGGCTAGAAGGATGGTCAGCGAAGGCTCGATGAGGCTTGCGTCGCCGAGCGAGCGGACGGGACGGGGGGCGCGGTGTCAGGATTGCCACTTGGGACATCGGGCGGAGGGCGCCCGCCCTCGGCGTTCGGATGTCGAACCCCGCCAGAGTGGCCTCTGGCGGGGTCTCCATACTTCTCGTTGGACCTGCGCGTTGGAAGGCGACCAGATCAACTCACCTTGGCGAGCGTGCTTTGCGGCACGATCGCTGCGCGGTCGCGGGGGTGCAGCAACCGCATGGCCCTGACCACCTCACGCCGCTCGAGAATGCCCACCAGCTTTGCAATGGTCAGCTCAGCATTGCGATCGGCAGAATTCAGATACGCCGCAAGCTCGGCTTGCGCCGCGCGGATTGCCTGGAGAATTGTTGGGAGCTCATCGTTCATACGCACTTACCTCGTCTTTCTGGAGGAATAGAACGCGCGAAAGCCCATTCGGTTTCGGTTATGCAATCATCGGCCTCGCGCCGGTCCGCCCATTGCGCGGGAAAGACAATCGGGCATTATATAAGCGGCAGACCACCCGGCACTTGAAAGGCTGCAGGGGAATTGACGGGCGCGAGAGAACCTAAATCGTCGGTCCGGATTAACGCTACCGGTCTTCGGCGATTTCGCTCGCCGAAGGCCAGTTGGGGCAGGTTCGACGGTTGGAAGGCGCGAATGCGGGAACAGATAGGATATTGCTGGCAGAAGGCCGCGGAGTATGCGGCTCGCGCCGAGGAGGCCTCCGACAAAGAGACGCGCGAGCTTTTCATCCGCTTTCGCAATCAGTGGACCAGCGCCGCCAGAAGGCATGAATCCTCGCCTACGCCCGATGTGGCGAACGCCACGCCGTCCTGGCCGTCCTCACCCAGACCCCAGTTCGGCACCAGCACGTGGCATACGCGCCCGTCTGATGGCCTCACGAGGACGACCGCGGAGCGGCTCGGCGCCGCGTAACCAAATAGCCCACCACCACACAGGGTGCCCGCGACAGCGGGGATCCATAGTCCAGAGCCCGTGGTCATTGGTCCCCGCTTGCGCGAGGACGACAGCTCTCGGGGACGATCGCCGCCTCAGTACATCGGTCGATAAGCGCCGAAGGACGGCTCGGCAGCATAGTTGGTCCCCTCGATCGGCTGCGGCCGACGCGCAGGGCGTGTTCGGCTTTGGCTGGTGCTTGGCTTGATCTTCTTCGGTTCGGCCTTGACGGCAGGCACGCTCGCTGCGCCCGTGGTTTCCGGCTCGGGCTCGACCCTGACATCGCGCTTGGCGACATCGCGCTCGGCGGCTTGCCGCTCTGAACGGAGCAATTCGACGTAACTTACCATCCTGGGCGGGGCGTTGTGTGCGGCCATGCCGGGATTGGGCAGCCGCGTCGGCTGCATCAAATAGTAGAGCACGAGCGCAAAACACGCCGCGACCGCGCAATAGAGACTGAGATGCATGGCGAGCGCCCCCGCCAGGCCGTCAGGATCGCGTTCCGAAAATCCCGGCATGGACGAAGGAACTGCGCGCGCGCACCTTCGTTCCGCATGCGGGAGGTATTTTCCGTATCGCGCGCGCAGAGTGATGCGCGCGACGGCTGCGTGTCATTCGCCGCCGATCTAGCCAATGTTAAACAAAACAAACCCCGCCGGGGGAGCACCACGGCGGGGTAAATTGCGGCCCAAACGCGGAAGGGAGGGCCCACCTTCACTCGGGCCGAGTGGCGCAATCCTGTCACTAAAGCAAAGGGCGGTCGGTTCGCTTGGCGACTCAGGAACCTGGAATTTTCGTCGCGTGCTTAATTTGTTTTGCGCCGTGGCCGGTACGCGACAGCGCCGGACGCGCTCGCGGCGTAACCACGAGAATTTTTCCGCCGGCGGCTCGCTGCGGGCGCATCAGCACCATTGACTGCAGATAGTGTTAAGAAATTTTTGCTGCCTCGACCCGACTATCACCGCCGGCGCGGATATGGCCCGTAGGAGATGCGCGAGTTCTGCGGGATGCCCAATGCCTGGTTCAGATGCGGCTCGTCGAGAACGTCCCACAACCGGCCGATCATCTCGCGGTCGGTCTGCGACTGATCCGCCACCACGACCTCGACCGCACGCAGTACGAATGTCAGGAAGGTATCGCTGCTTTGCAGCAAGGCGGCCTGGACCGCCGCCGACCGCACGAGATCGCGCAAGCGCGCAACGGTTGCGTCATCCGCGACGTAGTGCATGGGCGGGGCGTTCTGCCACAGGAGGTCTTGCGCCGCTCTGATAGCCGCTTCGATGACGCGACGGGTGTTCATGGCGGAAAAACGCACGGCGAACGCCTGCTGTTCCACCCGCGGGACCTGCGACACGAGATTACTCTTCGACCAGATCGACGTCGATGTTGATGCACTCGCCGATCTCGCGGCGGTAACCGGCGCCGGAAGCGAGCAGCTCGCGCGCGTGCTCGGCGGACTGCGCTTCGACGCACCATTGCTCCATGCGGGTGACGTTCACCGTGGCATGGAAGGTCTTGAGCACGGGCCTTTGTTTGAGAGCGGCAACAGCCATGGATTGCTCCGGACGAATCACTTCATGCAGCGGAGTCTAGCCGGACGTGCCGGCGAGAACAAATCGGCAACGCAAACCTGCCATCGCGGCAAGCCCCTCCATGGCGGCGCCGGAACAGGATAGCTTTCGCTCTCGTTGATTTGGTAGCGATAGGAGCAGCTCCGTGGCCCCCCGCGCGTATTGGAAAGGCTACCTGAAACTTTCGCTCGTCTCGTGTCCGGTCGCACTCTTTCCCGCGAGCAGCGAGCGCGAAAAAATCAGCTTTCATCAGCTCAACAAGAAGACCGGCAACCGCATCAAATACCGCAAAGTGGACGCGGAGACCGAGAACGAGGTCGATGCATCCGACATAGTCAAGGGTTACGAGGTCGGCAAAGGCGAGTACATCGAGCTCGAGCCCGAGGAGCTCGAGGCAGTGGCCATCGAGAGCACGCGCACGATTGAGATCGACGAGTTCGTGCCGAAGAACGAGATCGACGAGCTCTATTTGAATAACCCGTATTACCTCGTACCGGATGGCGAGGTCGGCCAGCAGGCGTTCGCGGTGATCCGCGAGGCGATTCGCAAGCAAGGCATGGTGGCGCTCGGCAGAGTTGTCTTCACCTCGCGCGAGCATGTCATGGCGCTCGAGCCGCGCGGTAAAGGCCTGCTCGGGGTGACGCTGCGGTACCCGTACGAAATCCGGAAAGAGGAGCAGTATTTCGACGAGGTCGAGGACGAGAAGATTCCGAAGGACATGTTGGAGCTCGCCACCCACATCGTCGAGACGAAATCCGGACATTTCAATCCGGACAAATTCGAAGATCATTACGAGAATGCGCTGAAGGAGTTGCTGAAGAAGAAGCGCGCGGGCGAGAAGATCGAAGCGCCGAAGGAGCGTGAACCGGCGAAGGTCATCAATCTCATGGACGCGTTGCGCCGAAGCGTGAGCGCCGAGCGCGCCGGCGGGGCGCGACGCAAGCCATCGCGCAGCAGCGCGCAGCGCCGCACGGCCAAGCGCGCGGGCCGCTCATCGGCTCGGCACAAGAAGGCGGGGTAAATAGCTGTCCCGCAAGCAAAGCCCCTAACCGTGCGTCGCTTTGGATTTCTAATCCAGCGCTTCGAGTTGTCTAACGAGCGCCGCAGGGCGCGCCGACACGGGAGCGGCGAGCGCGTCATACTCGTCCTTGAGGGCGCGCCCGAGCGCGGAGAGCCACGCGCGCCGATCGCAAGCAAGCGCCGGCTTGCGCCGAACCGGCGGCTCCTGCCGGGGTGGGCGGACGGGACGGCGCGCCGAGGCGAGCCCGGGCGCAGGAGAGGGCGCCGGCACGCAAATCATAAAAAAGCTGCTGGAAGGCGAATGGATTCAGCCGTTGGGCGACCGCCGAACCGAAGCGCCGGCAAGACCGCGCAGTAGCCCGCATAAGCCATAGGCGCCTTCACCTGCGTCCATAGCGCGTCGAACGCCTGGCCGACCGCGGCCAGGACACGCAGGAGCCTGCCTGCACAACTATCCGCTATCCAGCGGGATTGTCAGGTTGGCCCGCAGCCCGCTCTCCCCGAATTCGACCTTCGACTTTCCGCCAAGGCCTTGGCTGACTTCGCGCTCGATCAGGGCCAGTCCAAATCCGTGCGGCGGCGACTTGCCGAGCAGTGGCCCGCCGCGCTCAGTCCAGTCCAGGACGAGATAGGTCTCGCTGCGTTTTTCGATCGCCCAAGTGACTTCCAGCGATCCCTCGTCCGCGGATAGAGAACCGTATTTCACCGAATTGGTCCCAAGCTCGTGGATGACCATCCCGAGCGAGAGCGCACGTGTGGGAGTGAGCGACACCGGCGGCCCTTCCATGACCACGCGACCGCTGCGCCCGAGCCGATAGGGCTCAAGTTCCTGGGTTACCACATCACGAAGCGAGATCTCGCTCCAGTGCTCCCGCGAGAGCAGGTCATGGGAGCGCGCCATGGCATGCAGACGATCGAGGAAGGTCTTGGCGAAGGTTTCCGCATCGGCCGAGCGTTTCAACGTCTGGGCGGCGATGCTGACGATCACGGTCAGCATATTCTTCACGCGATGATTGAGCTCGGCCACCATAACGCGCAGCTGCTGTTCGGCGTGCGCCAAGCTGGTCACGTCGATGAAGGTCACCGTCGCGCCTTCGACACCGTTGCTGCCGGTCCAGTAGGGCAATGCGCGCATGATGTAGTGAGCGGCGCCGTCGCGCTGGTTGACGCGACGCTCGACCGGCTGGCGAGTCGCGAAGACCTGTTGAATGTCCTGAAGAAGCTCGGCGTAATCGAGACGATGGGCGATGTCGGTCAGCGGACGCCCGCGATCGCTCGGAATGAGGCTGAAGATGCGGGTCACCCCCGGCGTAAACCTGCGGATGGTCATGTCGCGGTTGAGAAAGACCGTCGCGATTTGTGTGCTCTCGTACAAGTTCCGAAGATCGGAATTGGCACGGTCGAGCTCATCGATCTTAATCGTCAGCTCGTGATTGACGGTCTGCAGCTCCTCGTTGACCGACTGCAGCTCCTCCTTCGATGTCTCCAGCTCCTCGTTGGTGGACTGCAGCTCCTCGTTGACGGAAACTATCTCCTCGTTACCGGATTTTAGCTCCTCGATCGCAGTCTCGTACTCTTCCGCCATCGACTGCAGCCGCTCCCGCGTATCCCGCAGCTCGCGCTCGAGTTGCTCGAGATTTGGATCGCGTATCTTTCCCTTACGGTGTTTGGCCTGAAGCTTCCCTTGCCCGGGCCGTGTGCGCAAATCACCGAAGATGACGAGGTAGAGCGATACGTCGTCGTCGTCGCCCAGCGGCTCTACCGTGATGCTGACGATTTCGTTGTCATTGTCGCCATCGAGCTCGACGTCCTCGCGCACCGCCGGCCGCCGTGATTGGATCGCCTCGTGCAGTGCAGAACGCAGCGCCAGGCGCAGGCCTTTGCGCGCCATCGCCATCAGCGCCCGGTTCGGCCGTCCGGGCGGAGCCTCCAGGTATTTTCCAGTCCCCGCGGAATAATTGATGATGTCGCCCTCGCGGGTGACCACGACGTGGGCCGGTGCGTAGCGCTCCAGCACGCGCGCTTCGACGGACTGCCGCAGCGAGCGTTCCGTCGGCTGCTTGGTCTCAACCAAGCCGCGACCTGCGACGCCGTGGCGGCGAAACACTACCGGCAGATGCGGGATGGCCGCGCCATCTTCGCGCCGCTGGAATACGCGGTTCTTCTTGTCGAGCGAGGTAAACAGATCGCCGTGCTGGGAGATGTTCTCGGACGTGCCAAGGAACAAGAACCCATGCGGCTTGAGCGCGTAGTGGAAGATCGGGATCACGCGTGCCTGCAGCTCGCTGTTGAGATAGATGAGGAGATTGCGGCAGGAGATCAGGTCCATGCGCGAGAACGGTGGATCGCGCACCACGCTGTGCGAGGAGAACACGCATATGTCGCGGATCCGCTTGTTGATCACATAGCTGGTACCCTGGGACCTGAAGAAGCGCTCAAGCCGCTCTTTTGAGACGCCTTGCAGGAGGCCGTGGGGATAGCGGCCGCTCCGTGCGACCGCCAGCGCCGCCTCGTCGATATCGGTGGCGAAGACCTGTATTTTGGCGCGCGAACTGTCCTGTTCGATCTGCTCGCACAGCATGATTGCCAGCGAGTACACCTCTTCGCCGGTGGCACAGCCCGGCACCCAGACGCGGATCGTGTCGGACGGGCCTTTGCCTTCGAACAGGCGCGGCGTCACCAGTTGTTCCAGCGCCTCGAACGCCTTGGCGTCGCGGAAAAAATTGGTGACTCCGATCAGCAGGTCGCGAAATAGGATGTTGACCTCGCCGGCGTCCTGGCGGAGCCGATCGGCATAGGCCGCGAGCGAGGCAATCTGCAGGACCTGCATGCGGCGTTCGATCCGGCGATAGAACGTGCGGGTCTTGTAGCCGCTGAAGTCGTGGCCGGTCTGGTCGAGCAAAATGGCGCAGATCGCATTGCGGGTCGCCTCCGCCTGCTCGTCCTTGTCTGCCTCCTTGTCGAGGATATCGAAATTGCGCACATAGGCGACGAGCCGTTCGGGCATGGTCTCGACCGGCACCGCAAGGTCGACCAGACCCGAGGCAATGGCGCTCTCGGGCATGCTGGAGTGGCGCGGGCCGAAGTGGTCGGTCGCCTGGGCAAGCGTCAGGCCGCCATGCTCCTTGATCGCCTTGATGCCGAGCGTGCCGTCGCTGCCAGCGCCGGAAAGCACGATCCCGATGGCACATTCGGCCTGGTCCTCGGCAAGGGAGGCAAAGAACGAGTCAATCGGGGTGCGCTCGCGGCCGTCGGCGATGGGGAGAACGCGCAGACGCCCGTTCTCGATTTGAAGGACGCTATCGGCCGGCACTACATAAATATGATCGGCGCGGACGAGCTGGTCGTGTTCCGCGACCAGCACCGGCATGCGCGTGTCGCGCGCCAAAATCTCCGGCAGCATGCTTTCCCGCTTGGGAGCAAGGTGCGTGATGATGACAAAGGCCATGCCGGGCTCGGCAGGCATGGCCTTGAACAGATACTCCAGCGCTTCGACGCCTCCTGCGGAGGCGCCGACGCCAACAACGGGAAAGGACCTATCCATCGACTCCCCCGTCAGAAAGGGGAAACGTCTCTAGGGGCGGGCGGCTGCGCCAAGCTACGCCGAGCGCTGATGAATTCAAAGCGCCTTCCCCTGACCTGCGGCGAGATGCACAGACGCTTCGCGGCGCGACAACCGCTTTTGCGACCGGTCGAGCGTTTTGCGGGCGAGCTTAATTTCCTCGCGCAGTCGCAAAATCTCCGCGCTTGTCTCCGCGATCAGTTCGACCGTGCTGATCAGCCGTGCGCCATGCTCGGAATCCATAGACCTCTCCATGGCCCCGGGTTGTGCGGTCGATATTGGAGACGTGTTGATCAACACCGCGCAAGCGCGGTTGGTTGCCTACAGGCGTGCCGACTTCTACAGGGTTAGCAGCATCCGGAAGGGTCAATCCGCAGCAGCGGCGAGCGGTCGGCTGATGCTTTCCAGCGATCTGCGTTCGGCCGCGACGCCGTAGCGCGCCGCGATGAATGCCGCGGCAAGCATGAGCACCGAGCCCACGAGATAGCCCATGAACAGACTAAAGCGCGAGCCGGTATCGATGAGCGCGCCGAACAGCCACGGTCCGGCGACGCCGCCGATGCCGGTGCCGATGGCATAGAAGAAAGCGATGGCGAGCGCGCGTATTTCAAGCGGAAAGATTTCGCTGACCGTTAGGTAGGACGAGCTCGCCGCGGCAGAGGCGAAGAAGAAGATCACCATCCAGGCAATCGTCTGGCCGGCCGCAGACAAGGCCCCAATCGCAAAGAGATAGCCGGCGCCGACGAGCAAGATCCCGGACAGAGCGTAGGTCGTGGCAATCATCGGGCGCCGCCCGACGGTGTCGAAGAGTCGGCCGAGCAGCGCCGGGCCGAGGAAGTTTCCGATCGCGAACGGCAGCAGATACCAGCCGACGTGAGCGGCGGGGACGGCGTAGAAGTCGGTCAGCACCAGCGCATAGGTGAAGAAGATCGCGTTGTAGAAGAACGCCTGCGCCGCCATCAGGCTCAAGCCAACAAGCGTGCGCTGGCGCTCGACGCGAAACAGCGTGTCGGCAACCTCCGCCAGCGGCGTGGAGCGGCGCAGCCGTAGGCGAATGACCGGCAGCGGCTCGTCGGCGAGGCGATGGCCGCGAGCGCGGAACGCGGCCTCGATACCGTCGAGCACCGCCTTTGCGTCCTCGACCCGACCATGGGTCATCAGCCAGCGCGGCGATTCAGGCAGCCACAG
>Ga0134063_10000489_pt1 | contig 13363 bp, 9 predicted proteins | sample 15_taG_11_FD_94467 | JGI IMG/M metagenome (GOLD analysis project Ga0134063, IMG submission 94467) | Grasslands soil microbial communities from the Angelo Coastal Reserve, California, USA - 15_D_Rain_20cm_5_09082015 | ecosystem: Environmental > Terrestrial > Soil > Grasslands ... | reverse complement strand
TGTGGCTGTGGGGTGGGCTGTCAGGCGCGTCCTGGGACACCGTGCTCGTAGCCTGCGTCTACTTCCCACTTCCGGTCCTGGTGCTGCTCGCCGCCGCCCGGCCGCTCGACGTTCTGGCCCTGGGTGAGGAGCCCGCTCGCCACCTCGGCGCCGACGTCGAGCCGCTCAAGCGGCGCGTCTACCTCGCAGCGTCGTTGCTCACCGCGGCGGCGGTGGCGGTGTCGGGAGTCATCGGCTTCGTCGGCCTAGTGGTCCCTCACGCGATGCGCGCGCTGTGGGGTCACCAGCATCGCCCGCTGCTCCCGGCCGCCTTCCTGGGCGGCGGGACGCTGCTCGCCCTCTCGGACACCGTCGCACGCACCTTCGTGGCGCCGCGCGAGCTCCCCGTGGGCATCGTGACGGCCCTCGTCGGCGTCCCCGTCTTCGCGCTGCTGCTGCGCCGATGGACCGCGAGCTGATTCTCGACGCGCGCGACGTCGCCTATCGCTACCCGGGGGCAGTCCGGGACGCCCTCGCCGGGGTGAGCCTCGCTCTGCGGGCCGGCGCATTCCACGCGGTGCTCGGTCCGAACGGGAGCGGCAAGACCACGCTCGTGCGGGTGGCGCTCGGCCTCCTGTCCCCCCGCGCGGGGACGGCGGCAATCCTGGGCCGGGCCGCTGCCGCGTGGTCGCGGCGCGACCTCGCCCGCATCGTGGGCGTCGTGGCGCAGCGCGAGGAGAACCCCTTCCCGCAGCGCGTCCGCGAGACCGTGTTGCTCGGACGGTTCGCCCATCTGTCACTCTGGGCTGGCGAGCGGCCAGAGGACCACGAGGCGGTGAGCCGCGCGCTCGAGCGCTGCGACGTGGTGCCACTCGCCGACCGCTGGCTCTGGACGCTTTCGGGCGGCGAGTACCAGCGCGTCCGGCTCGCCCGCGCCCTGGCCCAGGAGCCGAGGCTACTGGTGTTGGACGAGCCGACCGCGAGCCTCGACATACGCCACGAGATGGAGCTGTTCGAGCTGGTGCGCGCGCTGGCGGACCGCCACGGGCTCGCGGTGGTGCTGATCACGCACCACGTCAACCTCGCCGCGCGGTTCGCGGACCAGGTGCTGCTGCTGGCCGAAGGCCGGGCCGTGGCGCGCGGCAGCCCGGCGGCGGTGCTCACCGCAGAGACGGTGCGGCGGGTCTTCGGCTGGCCGGTTGCGATCGCGCCATTCGAAGGCGCCCCCCAAATGATCCCGCTGCGAAGCGGAAAGGACGGTGTCTGATGCGACGCTGGCTCGTAGCCTGCAGGGTTACGCTCGTCCCCGGAGCGCTCGCCTCCCAAGCGCCCACCGATACGCTCGACGTCACGCCGGTGGTCGTTACGGCGACCCGGCTCCCCACGCGCGTCGACGCGGTGACGGTCGCGGTGACGGTGCTCACCGGCGTCGAGCTCCGGGCGCTGGGGTTACACACCGTCTTCGAGGCGCTCCGGGACATCCCGACCGCGGCAGTGGTTCAGACCGGCTCGTTCGGGGGGCAAACGTCGCTGTTCCTGCGTGGCGGGCAAAGCAACTATGTGAAGGTGCTGGTGGACGGCGTCCCGGTGAACGACCCCGGAGGCGCCTTCGACTTCGCGAGCCTGACCACCGATAACGTCGAGCGCATCGAAGTGGTGCGCGGCCCGGGGAGCGTGTTGTACGGGTCGGATGCGGTCACTGGGGTGGTGCAGATTCTCACCCGTCGGGGCATCGGGGTGGCGGGCGCCGATGCGAGCGTCTGGGCCGGGACTTACGGCACGTTCGACTCGGACGTGCGGGCGTCGGGTGGCGGCGCACGGGCCAGCTATTCGTTCGCGGCCTCCCGCTTTACGAGCGGCGGCACATACGCGTTCAACAATCACTACAGCAACACCGTGGCCTCCGCGCTGGTACGCGTCGCGCCCGACGATCGCACGGACGCCACTCTCTCGCTGCGGTACGACGACCACACCTATCATTTCCCGACCGACGGCGCGGGCAACCCTGTGGACCACAATCAATACAACTACGGAAGCGGTCCCACGATCGGGCTCGACCTGGGGCACTACTTCACGCCACGGATCGAAGCGCGGCTACTGCTCACCGACCACGCGACCAGGGGCGGCTTCGACGACCGGCCCGACAGCGCCGCGGACAGCACGCTGTTCCACAGCCTCGATCGGTTGCGGCGAGCGGGCGCCGACCTGCGCCTCAACCTCCATCTCCCGGCCGGCACCGTGCTGACCGCCGGGACGGCCGTGGAGCAGGAATACGACGCGAGCTCGAACGTGTGCCAGACGAGCTTCGGCGACTGCAGCTCTCCACCCATCGACACGTCGCGCTGGAACGGGGCGATGTACGGGCAGGCGGTCGCGGACGTCGCCCGGCGAGTGTCCCTCACAGCTGGCGTGCGGCTCGAGGACAACCAGCGCTTCGGCACCTACGCCACCTACCGCGTCGGCGCGGTGTACCGGGTCGCGCGCGGCACGCGCATCCGCGCCGGCGCGGGGACCGGCTTCCGCGAGCCGACCTTCTTCGAAAACTTCGCGACCGGATTCTCGGTCGGGAACCCGAATTTGCGACCCGAGCATTCGCGGAGCTGGGAGGTCGGGGTGGAGCAGGCGATCCATGACCGGGCGACGCTCGCGGCCACGTTCTTCGAGCAGCACTTCGTCGATATGATCGACTACAATCCCAGCGCGCCGTCTGGCACGCCGAACTACGCCAACGTCGGAGGCGCCGTCGCCAGTGGCGTAGAGCTGACCGTCGGTCTCCCGCTCCGGCTCCTGTCGCTCGCTGCGACCTACACCTACCTCCACACCGACGTCACGAATCCCGGCTTCGACGCGACGCCCGGCGCGGCGCTCGCACCCGGCCAGCCGCTGCTGCGGCGGCCCCGGCACTCCGCGCGCGTGAGCGCCGCCCATGGCTTTCCACGACGTGGCAGCGTGACGCTCACGGTCGCGTACGTCGGAGCTCGAGCGGACCAGGACTTCTCGACGTTCCCGTTCCCCCGTGTAACGCTGCCGTCGTACACGCGAGTCGACGCGGCGGGCGAATGCGACCTGGTCAAAGCGCGCGGGTCGCGCCCCGGGCTTACGCTCAGCGGACGGGTCGAGAACCTGTTGGACCAGCGCCACGACGAGGTGAAAAACTTCCCCGCGCGACGCCGCACCTTATTATTCGGCGGACGCTTGACGCTCGGCCGGTGAGGACCGGGAAGAAGGGAGAAGGGGAAGGGTGAGGCGACGCGACGCGTGGTTGGTTGCGGTGGCCCTTGCCGCCGCCGGGTGCAGCGACGCGCTCGAGCAGACGAGCTCGTCCGGGCAGGTGATCGCCGTCGTGAACTCGAACCACACCGTCTCGTTTGTCGCGGCGGCGGATCTATCGGTTCGGACGGTGGACCTGCAGGCAGGCGGCGCAGCGATCACTGCGGCGGGTCGCGGCAGCACGGTGCTCGTGCCCCTCGGTTCCGCGGACTCGGTGGCCGTGATCAACAACGCCGGTCTCTGCACCACCGGCTTGTGCGTGCGCCCGGTGGTCGTCTTGCCGCTTGCGAGGGGATCTGGCGCTACGGGTGTGGTGATCCAGGACGACTCGATCGCCTGGGTCGCGAACCCGAAGCTCAACACAGTTACGCGCCTCAATTTCCTCTCGGGTGACACCGCCAGCTTTCACGTGGGCGTGTACCCGCAGGCCCTCGCCTTCGTGCGGGGTCGCGTCTTCGTTGCGAACGGCAATGTCGTGAACGGCGCGCCGGCGGGTCCGAGCTGGCTCAGCTCGATCCCTTGCTGCGGTGGCCCCTCGGTCGACTCGATTCCGCTATCCGGGGCGAACGCTCGCTTTCTCACCGTCGGAGACGACAGCCTGCTGTACGTCGTGAACTCCGGCTATCCGATGCGCGGCGACGGCAAGCTCTCTGTCGTCGACCCGGCATCTCGCACCGAGCTCGTGGTCATCAACGGGCTGGGCGAGGCCCCGGGCGCCGCAGCCTTTCATCCGTCGGGCCGCGTGCTGATCTCTTCTATCAGTGACGGGATCCTGGAGGTGAATACCCTGACGCGGTCCGTGACGCGGGGGCCGGGGCAGGGCTTGAAGCCCGGCGGCGACGGCGTCACCGGGCTGGCAATCGATCAGGGGGGCCGGGTATACGCGCTCGACGCCGGTGCCTGTACCAGCCCCGGCGTCGTGCATGTGCTGTCGGCGCCGCCCGACTACGACGAGCTCCGGGCCGTCGCGGTGGGCGTCTGCCCCTCCGCCACCGCCCTGGCGGTCGTGCCATAGGCGCGGCGCCGCCGTTAGCTTTGACCCCATGGCGCTCGTCACCACCCCCGCGGTCGTCCTCCAGACCTATCGCTACAGCGAAACCTCCAAGGTGGTCCGGCTCGCGACCCGGGAGCTGGGCGTGCAGAGTGCGATCGCCAAGGGAGCGCTGCGGCCGAAGAGCCGCTTCGGCGCAGGGCTCGAGCTGCTGAGCGAGGGGACGGCGCAGCTCTATTTCCGCGAGACGCGCGAGCTGCACACGCTTGCCGCGTTCGATCTCGCCAACTTGCGGCGCGACCTGGCGGCCGAGGTCGGGCGGTTCGCGGGGGCGACGGCGCTCGCCGAGGTGATGCTCAAGATGGCGCCTCCGGCGCCACTCCCCGCGGCGTACGACACATTCACCACCGCGCTCGACGCGCTCGCGAGCGCGTCCCCGGAGGCGATCGACGTCGCCGCAGTGCGGGGGATCTGGCTGCTCCTGGGCGTGTTGGGCTTCGAGCCGTCCCTCGTGGCGTGCGTACGGGACGGCACTGCCATCGCCTCCGACGGCCAGGACCCTGTGCCGTTCAGCATCGCCGACGGCGGCGTCGCTTGCCCCCGCTGCACCCCGACCCAGCCGTTCACGCGGCTGCCACGGCAGGCCTATCGCGACCTGCTCGCCCTGACCGACGCTCGGGAAGAGTTGCCCCGGCTCGACGCGCAGCACGCCGCTGCCCATCGCCGCCTCGTCGCCCGCTTCGTGCGCCACCACTTCGGCGAGACTGGCGCCCTCTCCGCCCTCGATTTCTGGGAGCGTCGCGCGTGGGCCTCCACGCCCCCCACTCCAGTCCCATCCGCCGCTTCGTAATCGGCACCGCCGGCCACATCGACCACGGCAAGACGGCGCTCGTAAAGGCCCTCACCGGAGTCGACACCGACCGATGGGAGGAGGAGAAGCGCCGCGGGATCACGATCGACCTGGGCTTCGCCCCGCTGCCGCTCGGCGACCAAGTCCAGGCCAGCGTCGTAGACGTCCCAGGGCACGAGGGGTTTGTCCGCAACATGCTCGCGGGAGCGACGGGCATCGACGTCGCCCTCCTCGTGGTCGCGGCCGACGAGGGAATCATGCCGCAGACGGAGGAGCATCTGGCCATCGTCGAGCTGCTCGGCGTGCCGCGCGGCATCCCCGTGATCACCAAGCGGGATCTGGTCGAGCCCGAGTGGCTCGACTTGGTACGGTCGGAGCTGAGCGAGCGCCTCAAGACCAGCCGGGTTCGCTGGGAGGATCCGGTCACTACGTCGGCCGTGACGGGGGAGGGGTTGGACGGGCTCCGAGCGGTGTTACGGCGGGTGGCGGAGGACCTGATCGAACGCCCGGCGGCGGACTTGTTCCGGCTGCCCATCGACCGGGTGTTCGCGGTGGCGGGGGCGGGTACGGTGGTCACCGGCTCCACCTGGAGCGGCACGGTGGCCGTGGGGGACGTCGTGCGGCTCTTGCCACTCGAGCGCGAGGCGCGAGTGCGCTCGATCGAAGTGCACAGCCAGGCAGCGGATCGGGCGGTGCCCGGTCGGCGCACGGCGTTGGCACTGGTCGGGGTTGACAAGAGCGAGCTGGCGCGCGGACATGTGGTCGTGACGGGGGCGGGCTGGCGCGCCACGACGATGCTCGACGCCGCCGTCGAGTTGCTCCCCGCAGCCCGCAAGCCGATCGCCTCTCGGACCCGGCTCCGGGTGCACCTCGGCACCGCCGAAGTACTGGCTCGTGTGGTTCAGGTGCGGTCGATCGGGCCAGGCGAACGGGGCGTCGCGCGGCTGATCCTCGAGACGCCCCTGGTGGCCCGCGGCGGGGACCGGTTCGTGCTGCGGTCGTTTTCGCCCGTCACGACCATCGGCGGGGGCGTCGTGCTCGACCCCTTCGCGGCGCCCCGGCCAAGGCTCCGCCAGCGACGCCTCGCGGCGGACCAGCCGCCGGTGGAACGATTGCGGCTGCTCGCACTGGAGGCAGGGCTCGCCGGGCTGCCGGTGGCGACGCTGTCCGTACGGCTGGGTTGTCCCCCGGAGCGCGTGACACCCGTCATCGCTGCGGCGGGGGCGGATCTCGTAAGCTGGGGCGACACGCTTGTCGCGCTCGGAGTCGTGACGGCCGAAGTGGCACGCCTTGCCGAAGTGCTCCGGCGCTACCACGAGGAGCATCCGCTCGATCCTGGGATGTCGCTGCAGGCCCTGCGAGCAGCGGTGGCAGCGCCGGCACCTCCGCCGGGTGTGGTCGATGCCATACTGGAGCTTGGCACCGGGGGGAGGGGGGGAAAGGGGAAGCTGGAGATTGCGGGGAGCGTGGCGCGGCTCGCGGGGTGGCGGCCCGCCTTCGACGCCCGCACCAGCGACTTGAGGGAGACCCTGACCCGCCGCTTGGTGGAGGCCCGCTGGCAGGTTCCGACGCTGGGAGAGCTAGAGCGCGAGTTCCCCGGCGCGCCGATCCGGGCGCTGCTCGCGCACCTGGCGCGCGAGGGCGCGGCCGAGCAGATCGATCAGGAACGCTACGCGGCGCGGCAGGCGCTGGAGGCGTTCCGGACGAGCCTTGAGGCAGCGCTCGCCGAGCTCGGCCAGGCGACCCCGGCCGAGTTGCGCGACCGGTTCGGTCTCACCCGCAAGTACTTGATCCCGTTGCTCGAATGGGCCGACCGCCGCGGCATCACACGCCGCGCCGGCGACGCCCGTGTACTGGCCCGGTTGACAGCGGGGAAAGGCGGCCCGTAGTTTTCCGCCAAGCGCCCTAGAACGGTTCACTCGACAAGGAGTGCGGTCCCAAGGTTCTTTTCTCGTTCGCAGAAGGAGCGGTGGATGAAGCGGTACGCCTGGGCGGTGCTGGGGCTCGGGCTTTGGGTGGCGGGGCTGGGGGTTGTGGCGGGGCCGGCGTGGGGGCAGGAGCCCCGACCCACGGTAGAGCTCAAACAGAATTACCCGAACCCGTTCAACCCGGCGACCACGATCCCGTTCTCGCTGAACGGTGCGTTGTTTGTCAATGGTCACCGGCCGAAGGTCTCGCTGAAGGTCTACAACGTGCTCGCCCAGCTCGTGGCGGTGCCGATCCTGCAGGGGACGGGGGAGGCGCTCGACAACCTGGAGTTGAGCTGCTCGAGCGCCGACGGCTGCGCCTACAGCGCCTACTGGGACGGCAACGTCCGGAACACCAGCCAGCAGGCGGCGTCTGGAGTGTACATCTACCAGCTGGTCGTCGACGGGCAGCGATTCACGAAAAAAATGATCATCATGAAGTGATTCAGCGTGGATGCTGGAGCACGATGTAGCGCACGTCGTCCTTGGCCATCTCCTTCAGCCACTGAATCAGGTCGCCGATTCGGCCCGGCGGCTCGACCCCCTTGTGACCGATGAGCTTGCGTGCGACGCGCAGCACGCGACCCTCCTGGCCGTACTCGGCCGTGTACGTCCCGAACGCGCTGCGCGCTGTGATGTTGGGCGGCAGCTGCGCCCGCCAGCCGTCCGGCAGGGTGAGCTTGAGCTCGGCCGCTTCTTCGTGGGGCCCCGCGACGGCGGCGACATCGATGGGGAAGCGGCGGGGGCCGCGGGCTTCGAGCTCGGCCGCGAGCCCCTTCACGTCGCCGTAGTTGTGAATCGGCAACGTCAGAATGTCGCTGCTTCCGGACTGAGAGGTCGCCTGAGCCTCGCGGATCACGACTGCGATCCTGGGCTCCGCGCGCAGGTCGCGCCCGTCGAATAGCTCGAGGCTGTCGCCCGTGGCTCCCGGGAACAGCATGTTCACCGCGGCCCGTGTGATGCGCTCCCGCTCCGTCGTCCCGAATGGCGTCGCGAACGTCTGCCGCATGCCGTACTGCTGGTCGCCCGCCGCGACGTGGACATAGCGACCGTGGAACACCCCCTGCGGCGACAAATCGCCGGTCAGCACCGCGACATCGCGGTTCGTGGCCGCGGAGTCTGCGGGGAAGGTGACCTCCTCGCCGCTCCCGTCGGCGTGCACCATCAGGCCGAACTCGCCCTGCTCGGCCGGCGGGAGCGAGCCGAACGGGGTCAGCTCTGAGGTCAGGTCGAGGTAGAGGTAGCCGCTGGGACGCTCGACCGCGGCGATCATGTGGTCGAACGCCAGAGCGGACGGCCGGTCGCGCGCGATCCCGCCGCTGCTCGACAGCAGCACCGGATAGGCGCGCAGCCCCAGTCGCCGGGCCAGCGCAATGAACAGCGTCGCCTTGTCCTTGCAGTCACCGTACCGGGTCGCGAGCACCGCGGCGGGGAGGCGCGGCTGGAAGCCTCCGATCCCGAGCGAGAGTGAGACGTAACGGAAGTCTTGCGCCACCCAGCGGTGCAGCGCCCGCAACGAGTCGTCGAGCGTGCGAGCGCCGGTGACCACCGAGCCGAGCGCCGAGTCGAGCCCCGGGGTCACGACGTAGCGGTCCCGGGAAAGCCCACCGTACCAGCGCGCCACGTCCGCCCACTGGACCGGCGCCGCGATGTCGATGTATTGGTCGATGCCATTCGAGTCGGCGGCAAACGGCTCCCGCTCGATCTTCGGCACGTCGGCCGCCGCCCACGTGTACACGCGCCGGCCGCGCGCTTCGACGGTCTTCCGCGGGACGGTGAGGTTAACCTCTTTGATGCGGACATCCAAGGTCGCGGGCACGTCCACGACGTAGCGCGAGCGCCGCGTGAGCCGCCCCGTTGTCACGCGCCATCCGCGCTGGAAGTCACCGGGCATCACCGGCTTCAGCGTTTCGACGGTGTAGCTGTAATCGAGTAGCGTACCCGGCGCGATGCCGCCGCTCGAGACGCGCCGCACCTTCGCGTCCGAAAAAACCGGCGCCTCTTGCGCCACCGGTGCGATCGACTCCTGCTCGTGCGCCGGCTGCGAACTGATGACCTCGCCCGTCGGTTTCACGACGCGGATCCAGTTGAGTGTCAGCCGCTCGCGCCCGCTCACGTAGGAAAACGACTGCTCGCCCCACGTCTCGGCGGCCTCCCGGGTGAGGATCTGCACGACCTGCCGGTACGTCCGGCTGCCGCGGCCGTCGGCCTCCAACCGCACGACCCCGTCGTCCAGCAGGTAGATGTAGTCGTCGTCGGGGTGATCGGCGGGGTTCACCGCCAGGCCGTAGATCGTGTCGTTCCGGACAGTGGGATCCCCCGTCGGGGTAATCCGCGGGGCCTGCGCTCGGGCGGCAGCCGCCACGGCGAGGAGCAGCACCAGCGAGCGTGTCAGCACAGCAAGCATCCTGGAGTCAGGGCCATCGGCGGGAACATCACACGGCCACAGCCAAGCGTCAATTGATCGTTTTCTTGGGCATTTTGACTTGTGCTCTGCCGATTCGGCATCTTTCAGCAGGCACAAAGGTTGCCCGGAGGGCCAGCGGTATGATCAGACCCGAACGATTGACCGTCAAGGCGGCTGAGGCGTTGCAACAGGCGAGCGGGCTGGCGCGCGAGCGCGGCAACCCGGTGGTCAACGACGCCCATCTCTTCCACGCGCTGCTGTCGCAGGACGACGGGATCGTGGTGCCCCTGCTCCAGAAGGCGGGGCTCAACGTCACGCGGCTGAAAGCGGAGACGGAGCGCGAGCTCGACCGGTTCCCGAAGCAGTCGGGAAGCGCCGCCGAGCCGACCCTGTCGCGCGAAGTCACCCGGGTCTTGGATCGCGCCGACGAGGAAGCCAGGGGGTTGGGCGACGCGTACGTCTCCACCGAGCATCTCCTGCTCGGGCTTATTGAAGAGAAGGGGACGACGGCGAAGCAGCTGCTTTCGGCCGTGGGCGTCGATCGCGCTGACGTGATGGCAGCGCTGGAGGGCGTGCGCGGTCCGCAGCGGGTCACCGACCAGGAGCCGGAGCAGAAGTACCAGGCGCTCGAGCGTTTCACCCGCGACCTCACCGAGCAGGCCCGCAAGGGCAAGCTCGATCCGGTGATCGGGCGAGACGAGGAGATCCGCCGCGTGATGCAGGTCTTGTCGCGGCGAACCAAGAACAATCCCGTGCTGATCGGCGAGCCGGGCGTGGGCAAGACGGCGATCGTCGAAGGGCTCGCGCAACGGATCGTGAACGGCGACGTGCCGGACTCGCTCAAGAATAAGCATCTCGTCGGCCTCGATCTCGGGGCCCTCGTCGCGGGGACGAAATACCGTGGCGAGTTCGAGGAGCGTCTCAAGGCGGTGCTGAAGGAAATCACGAGCGCCGAGGGCCGGTACATCGTCTTCATCGACGAGCTGCACACGCTCGTGGGCGCGGGCGCGGCGGAAGGGGCGGTCGACGCCTCCAACATGCTGAAGCCGGCGCTGGCGCGCGGGGAGCTGCACGTGGTGGGCGCGACCACGCTTGATGAGTACCGCAAGCACATCGAGAAGGACGCGGCGCTCGAGCGACGCTTCCAACCCGTGTTCGTGGGGGAGCCGTCCCTCGAGGACACGATCGCCATCCTGCGCGGCCTGAAGGAGCGCTATGAAGTGCATCACGGCGTGCGGATCACAGACAACGCGCTCGTGGCCGCCGCTACCCTCTCGCATCGCTACATCGGCGATCGCTTCCTGCCCGACAAGGCGATCGACCTCGTGGATGAAGCAGCGAGCCGGCTGCGGATTGAAATCGACTCGCTCCCCCAGGAAATCGACGAGGTTGAGCGGAAAATCGTGCAGCACGAGATCGAGCTCGCGGCCCTCGCGAAGGAGAAGGACAAGGCGTCAAAGGAGCGTCGCGAGCGGGTGGAGCAGGAGCTGAAAGAGCTGCGCGACCGCTCCAACGCCATGAAGGCCCAGTGGCAGGCAGAGAAGGACGCGATCACGAAGCTGCAGGCCAAGAAGGCGGAGCTCGAGCAGCTGCGCACGGAGGCGGACCAGGCGACCCGGCGCGGCGACCTGCAGAAGGCCGCCGAGATTAGCTACGGGCGGATTCCGGCGCTCGAGAAGGAGAGCACCGCGCTCGAGAAACGCCTCGCCGAGATCCAGAAGAAAGGGAAGTACCTGAAGGAAGAAGTGGACGCCGAAGACATCGCCGAGATCGTGGCGAAGTGGACGGGCATTCCGGTCTCGAAGATGCTCGAGTCGGAGCGCGAGCGCCTCACCCGCCTCGAAGCCGAGCTCGCCAGGCGTGTGGTCGGCCAGCCCGAGGCGCTGGCAGCGGTGTCGAACGCCGTGCGGCGGGCCCGCGCCGGCCTGCAGGACCCCAACCGGCCGACCGGATCGTTCATCTTCCTCGGCCCCACCGGGGTTGGGAAGACCGAGACGGCGCGCGCCCTGGCCGCGTTCCTGTTCGACGACGAGAAGGCGATGGTGCGGCTCGACATGTCCGAGTACATGGAGAAGCACGCCGTGGCGCGGATGATCGGCGCGCCGCCCGGCTACGTCGGGTACGAGGAAGGCGGTCAGCTCACGGAGGCGGTGCGCCGGCGCCCCTATGCCGTTGTGCTGTTCGATGAGATCGAGAAGGCGCATCCCGACGTCTTCAACGTGCTGCTCCAGATCCTCGACGACGGCCTGCTCACGGACTCACAAGGTCGCACGGTGGACTTCCGGAACACCGTGCTTATCATGACGTCGAACATCGGCTCTCAGTACATCCTCGAGATGGGCACGCAGAATTGGGAACAGGTCGAGACCAAGGTGCTGGAGCTGCTGCGGCAGACGTTCAAGCCCGAGTTCCTGAACCGCGTGGACGACGTGATCATCTTCCGGCCGCTGTCGAGCGAGGATATCGCTCGCATTGTAGATCTCCAGATCCAGCGGGTGGAGCGGCTCGTCGCCGAGCGCAAGCTCAGCCTCGAGGTGACGCCCGCGGCGAAGCAGCTGGTCGTGGCGGAGGGCTACGATCCGGTGTACGGCGCCCGCCCTCTCAAGCGGTCCATCCAACGGCTACTGCAGAACCCACTCGCACTCGCGGTGCTCGAAGGGAAGTTCTTCGAGGGCGACCGGATCCGTGTGGATCGAGCGAAGGACGGTAATTCGCTCACGTTCCAGCGTGTGGCGGCGGGCGCACCGGAACCGGCTCGTGCGTGAACCGGCGGACCTCGCTGGGATCGAGGCGGCGCTTGCCCAGGCCAAGCTCGCAGCCGACCTCGATGAAGTGCCCGTCGGCGCCGTCGTCATTCGCGACGGCGCCGTTGTTTCCAGGGCGCACAACGCCACGATCGCGCGTAACGACCCGACCGCTCATGCCGAGCTCCTCGCCATCCAGCAGGCGCTGACCGCGCTCGGCACCGACCGCCTCGACGACGGCACACTCTACGTAACGCTCGAGCCTTGCGCCCAGTGCGCCGGGGCGATCGTGCTCGCCAAGCTGGGACGCCTCGTGTTCGGTGCGTACGACGACAAGGCGGGCATGTGCGGCAGCGTGGGGGATGTGGTGCGGCACCCCCGCCTCAATCATCGGGTCGAGGTGATCGGGGGCGTGCTTGCGGACGAGTGCGGCGAGCTGCTTCAGAGCTTCTTCCGCGCCAAGCGCTGATGGGCTGCGGGTTCTCAATCTGAGGTCGTGAGCAGCTCGGGACGCACCGTCAGGATGAGCGTGCGGCCGTGCGGGAGCGCCTGAACGTTGCCGAGCACCGCCGTCTTGCCCACTGGAATTGTCACCGTCGTACGAAAGTTGCCTCCCCTCATCGCATCCAAACGCACGTTCAGCTCCACCGTGGGGCTGTCCGCCGAGCCGGCGAGGCGCTGCACACTGGCTGACAGCACATAGGGGTTGGGCGTCGTGGCGAGCGCCTGCGTCACCTCGCCCTTTTCCGTGGCGCTCACCACGCCTTCCGCCACGAGACGGTAGCCCTGGAACCGGAACAAACGCCGCAGCGTCGCCTCCACGTCCCGGATGGCCGGATCGGTCGACGTCGCCCCGTCCGCTTCAATCAGGTGGAACGTGAGCCGGACGAATGGCCGGGGCCGGTCGTATTCGGCCAGCACGCGGGCGATCTTGTCGAGGTTGTCCGGCGTTTCGCGCACCGTGATCGCATTGTCCGATACGCTGAACACGCCTTTGCCATTGGGCCGATCGGTATAGACGTACGGCACGACGATCGGAACGGCGTCCGGACCGCGGAGGTACTTGAGCGCGAACGTGCGCGTGTCGAGGCTCGGACCGTGCGGGGAGCAAGCGGTGAGCAGGGCGAGGGTGATGGCGCGCGACGTACGTGTGTT
>Ga0134063_10000469_pt1 | contig 13593 bp, 9 predicted proteins | sample 15_taG_11_FD_94467 | JGI IMG/M metagenome (GOLD analysis project Ga0134063, IMG submission 94467) | Grasslands soil microbial communities from the Angelo Coastal Reserve, California, USA - 15_D_Rain_20cm_5_09082015 | ecosystem: Environmental > Terrestrial > Soil > Grasslands ... | reverse complement strand
GTGGAATGCCTCGACGATGCCGCGGTTTACGCCCTCGGTCCACCCGAGGTCATCCGCGTTGACAATCAGGTTTTTCACTGCCTGTCCCACTCCATTGTTTTCACCTGTCCATTGGGACAGCTACTTATTTGCGCGAACGCAGAAGTTCGTACCATTGACCCTTTTCGTCCTCAACTCTAGCATGGCGAGGTAGAGGCGAAAATGCAGGTAAAGGTCCGTGAAACCAAGCGTCTTGGATCGCGGCACCACGAGAAGCGCCGTGGCCGCCGGATGAATTCCCGAGTGCCCGTACGGCTCGAATGGGATGACGAAACCAGCAAGCGCGTCACCGCAGAGGCGCATACGCGGGTGGTCAACCCCTACGGATGCATGGTCGTCCTGAAGCACGAGCTCAACCTGGAGCACCGGCTGGCCCTCACCAATCTGATCTCCAATACCAGCAATGCTGCGATCATCGTGTGGAAGGGCAATCAGCGTCCCGACGGCTGGGAATACGGTGTCGAGCTCGTCGCGCCGGAAATGGATTTCTGGGGACTTGAACTGTGAAGCCTTCGCCGTACGCGAAACCCGGTGCGATAGCCGGCGTGCGCCCCACTGGCTCACGCCCCGGGCTGATGCGGCAGCCTACCGCTGAAGAGCGGCGCCGCGCGCAGCGTGTTCTGCTGCGCATGCCCGTGCTGGTCCATATTGCCAATAAGCCCGAGGCTATCCAGGGATTCACTCACACCGTGAGCGCTACGGGCGCGATGATCATTCTCAAAGAGGGCATTCCGCAGGGCACCAAGTTCATTTTGGAAAACCCCAGAACTCAGCAGAAGGTCGAAGTGAACGTGGCTCGTCCGCCGCAAATGAATCAGGAAGGATCACTCGTTCCTGTCGAGTTTCTTTCCCCCGCGCCGCTGTTCTGGAACATTGTCTTTCCGCCAAACCCTAACTGACAATCCGGCAACGGGAGGCAGTTAACCCTCCCCCCTACCCCTGTTTTTCATTAAGTGTTGATTTTAAAGGAAGTCTTTCGTTTTGATGCAGTTTTGCAAGTGTTGATTCTAAGCGGACTTATTTTGCACCAGAATTGTGCAACTCACTTGATTTGTTTTCTGTGAAGGCGCGGGACGTTGAGCCCAGGCTGTGGAATTAACGACAGATTTATCTAACGCAAGAGTATCAGAGAGGCAGACACCTGTCAAGGAAAAGAACTAGAGAGTGAGCCAGTTTGAATTTGACTCCTATTTGTCACGATTAAGAGAATTCAAACGGACCACTGCCGAACTAAACAAGGGGTCCCGGAATTCCAGGACCCCTTGTTTTTCTGTCGGCTGGACCGACAAGTGTTAGTTGATGGTGATGTTGACGGTCGGCGTGGCATTGGATGCGGCCGGCGATGCCTGGATCACAAACGTGGTGGTGCCCTGGAACGTGATATTTAATGCTCCGCTCTGTGAGGCCATCGTATAGGTATCGCCCAAATAGTGTGCGCTGATCGAGTGAGTCCCCGCTGCCAGCCCCGATTCGTTGATCGAAGCTGCACCGTTGACAACGCTAGTGGGCGAACCCAGCGCGGAGCTTCCATCGAAGAGCTGCACTTGTCCGTTCGCGGCAGTTCCCGATGAAGTGACAGTGATCGTGAAAGTGTCGGTCTGCCCCGAGGACACTTTCCCGGTGGAGGCAGTTATCTTGGTGGATGTGGCAAACGGGCCGCTTCCGCCACCTCCGCCGTAGCCACCGCAACCCAAGGCAAAGCTGAGCAAGCACACAAGACCCAAGCCGAGGGCTACACGATAACGTTTGCGTCCCGGCAGGAAGAGGAGAACGAGCGCGGCAAGGCCGGTACCGGCGCTAAGAGTCCACCAGCCTTTGCCTCCGCTCGGAGGAATTGTGCCAGCTGCATAGAGGACGCGGCCGGCGGGCGCTGCCGAGGCTGTCAGAGTTGACGATGGTGCGGTCACGTTTAGCGTCAGGGAGCCGGTCACGGCAGCCGTGCCGGTTACATTGATGGCCAGCGGATTGGGCGAGCAAGTGACGCCCGCAGGCAGTCCGGCAGCCGGGCAAGTCACGTTGACCGTGCCGGTGAAGCCGCCGGTCGGAGTCACAGTAATGGTTGATGTGCCACTGGCCCCTGCCGTAGCCGTTACATCTGTGCCGCCGATGGTGAACGAGCCGGTTCCACTGCCGATTGTGCCTGTGAAAGAAAAATTCAAAACACTCTTGCCGCCAAAGGCGAGTGGGTTCGGGTCCGCCTGACCAAACGAACTTACCATGATGTAGTAAGTGGTTCCCGCATTGAGGGTTACGTTCGTCAACTGGGAGACGGTCACAATGCCGGGATTGATGTCGTCGTTGCAGCCACCGGGAACTTCGGTAAGCGCCGTTTGCGCGGTGCCGGACCACACAGAGAGCACGGAGTCGTAGGTGCTGCCGATGGTATCGATATTGGCAGTCCCCGTACTGGTTGGAACGACCTTGTACCAGATTGTGTTCGAGCGCCCGGTTACGAAAGGAATCTGCGTGCTTTGCGCGCATTGCGGTGTAGGGTCATTCGTCTCGGTCGTCGCACCGGAGCTATCTTTGGTGTCGGTGAACGAAGTGGAGGTGATGTTGATCGCAGCCGCGAAGTTATCGTTGGCCGACGGGGGAGCGACTACGGTGAAAGTCGGCAGCACAACGGGCGGAATTGCGTTGGGATTAGTAAATGTCGCACCGCCTCCAGGAGGCGGATTCTCGACACCAACCGAATTGGTGCTACCGAAGTTCGCCATAAAGGTTGCAGGCACGGTGGCCGTGAGTTGCGTCAAGCTTACAAATGTCGTGGCGATCCTAGTGAAGTTGGTGTCCGGATTAAGGATAACGTTAGAGTTGGTTTGAAAATTCGTTCCGGTCACCGTGATGAGCGTGTCCGGCGAGTTTACGGGAGCGCTGACGGGGGACACACTGGAAATCGTCGGTGGCCGCCCAATCACGGTGAAGGGCAGGGAATTTGTAGTATTCGCGCCGTCCTTGACACTCACTTGAACAACAGCTCCACCGCCGAGGTCACCGGCAGTAAGGGGCGCCGTGAGTTGCGTTGCGCTTACGAACGTCGTCGTTTTCGCAGTGCTTCCCCACATCACAACAGAAGAAGCTGTAAACCCTGTTCCATTCACCGTCAGCGTCGTAGCCGACCCTGGCGCATTGCGAGTAAACGGTGAGAGTTTGCTGATAAGAAAAGCCGGCGTATTTGGTCCCGGGCCCAGATTAATATCCCATACCCCGCGGCCATGCATCGCTGCCCGGAGCGTGCGGGACGGGTTATGAAGGGTCAGGGAAAGGATCTGAGAGTTGGGAAGCGAAGAGGAGGCACCCAACGGGGACCAGTTGAGCCCTCCGTCGGTGGTGAAGAAGGCGCCAATGTCAGTGCCAACGTAGAGCGTATTGTGTGTGTGGTCGTCGGGGTCAACGACAAGGGCGTTGACTGGAATATCCGGCAGTTTGGTGGCCGTTCCGCTGACGTCCACCCAGACTGTGGCCGCGCCAGCGGTACCGTTCACAGTCTTAAAGACGTGGCCTTTGCCATCGCAACCCGTGCAACTGCCAAACCCGGAAAACGTCACATAAGCAACGTCGCCGGTGGCACTCGACGGATCCACCACGATTTGTGTGACGGCTCGTCCAGGCAGGACGCCGCCGTTGGCCGAGATACTTGTCCAAGACGTTCCGGCATTTGAGGTAACTTCGACTTCGCCGGCATCACTGCCCGCATAGATCGTATTGGAGGTGCCGGTTGCAATCGCAATGGTGCTCAGCACAGCTCCTGATTGATTGGAGCAATCCGCGGGGTGCGCAGCGCTGGTCACGTCGGGAGAAATAGCGGCCCAAGTTTGGGCGTTGTCCGCCGTTTTGTAGACGAGGCAAGTGCCGAAGTAAAGCGTGTTTGAATTGTTCGGGTCGATTACGAGGGGCGGAATAAAGCCACCGCGGTCGCCACCATTGATGCCGGTGGTGGCTAGGAATCCATTGACGAGGTCTCCGTTATTGAACGAAGTTGCAATGAGCAGAATCGCGTTGGGGAAGTATTCGCATTCTCCATAAGTAGTGCTGGGAACGGTGAAATCGATGGCCGTAAATCCACCGTCGCAGCCAAGCCCGGAATCCTGCCAGACAAGCGGTGTGCTATTGAATCCCTGATAATCCTGAATACCGTTGTCTTGCGCGCCAGCCATGGCGAATCCGGTGTTCGAGGGATGAATCGAAAGTCCCGGATAAAACTGAGTGATTTGCAGATTTTGGTTCAGGTTGGTCCAAAAGCCAGCAGCGGGAGTCCCCGTAGGGGCCGCCGTTTTCCAGACTCCGCCGTCGTTGCCGACAAACATGGTGGCGCCATTGGCGCTAAAGGCGATCGCGTGCATGTCCACGTGAATGGAGTCAGTCGCACCGGTGACGTCGTTGCGAGAGATTTCCGTCCAAGTTGCGCCGCCGTCCGTAGAACGGATCAGCGTGCCATTGTTTGCGGCGCCACCTATAAAGACATCGTTCGCGCTGACGGGGCTAACGGCCATGGGGATGTCATAGAAGCACTGCGCATTGCAGATTCCACTTATTGAAAGCCGGGTGTCGCCAGTGAGTTGCGTCCAAGTTGTTCCGCCGTTTGTTGTCTTGATGACGCCGAGAAGATTCGAGGAAGTCGTGCTGCTGTCGGCCATGGCGGCGTACACCGCGGCATTTGCACCGGTGCTTGTGGGACTGGGAAAGATTGCCAACGTGATGCGACCGAGTTTTGAGGCCGGCGTGCCCGCGGGGAGAATCTGCGCGGTGAATGTGATCGAGCAGGAAGACACGACGGCGGAAGACTTGTAAATTCCATTGTTGGTTGCGTCTCCGAACGGATTTCCCAAAGCAACCCAGGCGGTACCATCGCTGGCGAATGCCACGTCGGTTCCTGGATCGCTGGCGGATGCGCTCGTTGGTAGGACACGCGACCAAGTGACGCCGCTATCAGCCGAACACCAAATCCCGGATTGAATGGTAGTTCCGGCGAGGCCCCGTACTCCGGCCAGAAGGATGTTGCTCTTGCCCGCCGCGGGATTGACTGCTAGAGCGCCAATCGAAGGGCCGCCTCGAACGGAAGAGAGCGGACTCACGGCATGGAACGTGTTGTCCTGCGTGCAGACAGCCGAGGGCGGCGTGCCGGTGGTAATCGCGCACTTCAAGACACCTTCGCCATAAATGTTCTCAGCGCCGAAATTGCCTTCGCCTGTTCCGACGTATACCGTTGTGCAAACACTCGCGCCGCATGTCGTGGGATCCACTGCAAGTGAACCCACGGCGATAGTGGGAATTCCACTGTTGGCTGGATTATCGGTGAGCGGCGTCCACGTGGTGCCGCCGTCGGTGGTTACCCAGAGGCCGCCGTCCGCCCCGCCAAGGTAGACGTTATTCGCGTTACTAGGATTCATCACCAAAGCCGTAACGCGGCCGGAGGTAGCGCCGCCATTCTGCGAAAAGTCAAAGAGCGTCGTGGCGGTAGGCTGGGGACCAATCGGGAACCACGCTGAAGTGGGTCCAAGGGGAGGTGTCACGAATCCGGGCTCTTTTGTAATTCCAAACTGACCCAGGCGCCCTTCGCGCTGGTACATCTGGATCTTTTGCTGCAACGCGCGTTCGCGTGCGCCTTGCGGGATGAAACCCAGAGGAAATGCGCGTGGCTTGAAAAACCAATCTTGCCTGCGACGCAGAAAGTCGGGCCCTTCCTGAGCTTTCTCCAGACCTTCGTTGTCCCGAGGCAACTTCCTAAATCCCGGCTGCACTTTAGATTGTTTCTCTTGAGTGGCGGTCGTATCCGCCTTGTCTTGTGCGGGCAGACGAACCGTTCCGAGAGCCAGAGTGAGAGTAAGAACGAAAAGGGAATTGCGAAGAATCGAAGATTGGAGTTTCATATCCCGCCCACACCGCAGATTTGAATTCGGTCCCAACGCAGATGCATCCGAGCTAAAAGAGCCGCAACTCACACCGAGGAAGAACTCTTACAAAGGGTTTCTCGCGGACGGGGCCTGGACCGAAAGCGATTCACCATTGACCGGGTAAAGAATATCACAAGCTTTTGAGAGACTCGCTAGTACTGTGACGGCGACCGTATGACTGTTGACGACGGCAGAGCCAGAGACTCAGGACAGCACCCACTTACCGACCGCCGCCATTGTGATGCATGCATGATTCCCCAGGATGCTTTCCGCGCTTCCGTTGAAAGGCGCGCTGCAGTTGTAAGGGTCGCGGCGTTTGCCTTTATTGCAACTTATCCTTCACTAGATTTCTACCGTTTGGATAACTCTTTTATAAAAGTTATTGTAAGGCAATCGTGGCGTGCGTTCGGCTCTCGCGAACATAGTGGAGAAGGGCGGCCGCAATTCCAGGTAGCAGTTCAAACAAGGTCGGTAGTCTTAGCGACGGAAACCGCGCCGGCCGTAAAAGCCAGGGCCCCAGCCCCAGCCGCCATAAAATCCCACGGAGCCGGGATAGGCGTAGCACGGACCGTAGTAACCACAGGGATAGGCATACGGGCCAGGATAAGGATAGCCACCGGCCACGCGGCGCGGGCCACGGCGTTCCAATTTGCCGCCGTCAAAATCCAGCTGCGTGACGGGCTGAAACGCCTGCTCACTTTCGTGGTGTCAACGTGGACGGGATCGACGAGGCGAAAGCTCAATTGCGCTTCCGGCTCCAGAATCGTGGGGCGCCCTCGCGTGAGCAGCACGGCGCCGATGCCAGCGGCTGCGCCCGCTCCTGCCCCGATGGCTGCGCCCGTGCCCCAATCTGCCGCGGCACCGATGAGTGCGCCGAGCCCCGTGGTGGTGCCGATGGTCGCGGCGTCTTGGCCGTGCGAAGTTCCGCCCGAGCCTTTCGATAGTTCAGTGAGAATGGGCACTTGGCGGCCATCGACGACGGTGAGATCGGTAAGCTCGACTCCCAACTCGGAGGTGCCTTTGATGCGGCCGGCTTTGCGCGCTTCCTTGACCTGACCAACCAGCACCTGGCCACGGCGAGCCACTACCCAGCCATTTACCACGAGCGGATTTTCCAGCACGGCGGTGAAATGGTCGCCGATCTGGTTGCGGTCGCTCGAAAGGTAGTCATTGACGCGAACAAGAAGGATTGTTCCGGCAGGAACGGTCAGAGTGCCGGGAACGGATTGGGCTGGGACTGATTGAGCTGGCGGAGGCGGCACATCGGGAACGTTCTGCGCGGGCCTGTCGTGTGAATAGGGCGGCTTGTCTGCGTCTTGCGGGGTGTAGGTTGGCTTAGGCGGTGTAGGCGGAGCATCTTGCGATGGCTGCTGCGCGTCGCTCTGCTGCTGGGCTTGCTGCTCTTGTTCTTGCGCGTAGACGCCTGCACCGAGAACAGCGGCCAGGGCCACAACGCCTGCGACGCGCGAAACTGCGCCAATGCTTTTTAGCTTTGCTGGGTAATGCACCATGAGTCTTGTCTCCCTCGACCTGGGAAACCTTGGAAATCCCTGAACCTATCCACGCTTGGGGAGTTGGATGGTATTTCTTGCCCGATAGGATGCCCGAATGATTCGGAGATTGCCGAACTTACTACCGGCATCGCGCCACGGTGATTGCGAGGTGTGCGCCGTCAAGCCGAAACGCATTGTATAATTCTGTTCCGACTAGATCCACGACAGGAGACGCCATGGCAGAGCCAACATACGAAGAACTCAAAGCAAAACTCGCGGAAATGGAAAAGCAGGGAGGCGCGCGCCGCAGCGGCTCGCTGGAGTTTCGCGTCGGTGAAAAAGGGGGCGTCAGCGTGTACGGGCTGGGACGCTTTCCCGTCACGCTTTATTACGAACAATGGACCCGGCTGCTGGAGGCGGTACCGCAACTGCGCACGTTCCTCGAAGAAAACAAGACTCAGGGCAAGCTGAAGCTCAAGGAAAAATAGGAGTTCGATCCTTTGTCCGGCTACGAAGAATGAAGTCTCGATTTGACCGAGATGATCGGCAGCTTTCGCTCGTGAGTTTCGCGTCCCGCTGAATCCTGCATGCACGATCTCTCATTCCATTGACCATTGCAACTTCCAGGAGTACAGTCCGGCTCAATTGGGTGTAAGCCGAACGGCGATGGATCCCGTTGAACTCCCGGAGGCTCGTATAACCGAGATCATTTCCGGCGTGGCGGCCTATCTGCGCCAGGAGAAGGATCTCTATTTTCGCGCGAGTGAGCCGCTGAGTGCGGGATGGAGAGCCGCCGTCCGAGATTATTTTTCGCCCGCCCTGCTTGATAACGTTAAGACGATCGTTCTCAAAGGCGCCCGCATCCCGCCTCCGCCCTTTTATTCCGAGGCTATGGCGCTTAGCTCCGGTAACTTTCCTGACTTCGTGCACCTGGCTTCCTTTACCTACCTGGACGTGATCGTTTTTCACGACGAAATTACGTTGCGCACGCTTTTCCACGGTCTGGTCCATGCCACACAAATGGCCTTTCTTGGACTCAACCGTTACACGGAACTCTACGTCCGAGGATTTGTGAAGGCTCGCTCCTGGATCGCGATACCTCTCGAAGCGCAGGCATATCAGCTGGACACGCGTTTTGCCATGTCGCCGTCAGTCCGCTTCTCGGTGGAGGATGAGGTGAAATCCTGGGCCGAACTAAACCAGTATTAGGCGGGGCAAGGCGTATCGGACCTCTACTTCTACTTTGAGAGCCGAGAAAGGAGGGCCCCGAGTGCCTGTGGGGAAGCACCCGGGGCGGGGGGAGTGAGGAGGAGCCTGGGCGAATTCTTGGCGGCTACTTCGAAGATTGCGCAGCTAGCAAACAGAGTCTATGTAGCCCTCGCACGTGAAGGCCTTAGCTTATGCCGTTGGCTCCGCTAACCTTCCGCCGACTACGTAGTGCATGTTGCAATCCAAATTTACTGTGGATAAGTGCTGTGCTATCTGCGGTAAAATGTTTGTCCATCCCAGGGTTTTGCATATTTGTGAAAGTTCCTTGCACAAATAGTGGAGCAATTTAGACGCCCGGTCAGGACCCGTGCCGACTTTGAGCGCCAGTCTCCCAAAGATTTACAAAAGGGTTTAAGATAGGCAATCGGTTGGGGTGAGTAATCACCTAGTGGTTAAATAGAGTAAAGACCCTATATCTTTGAGTCGGTGTTTCTGGGAGGTTGTGCCCATTACTGAACCGGACGGCAGAATCCGGACCCCCAATGAAGCTTCGAGTTTGCCGTCCCGTTTGTTTAAAGAGAGGACTTAGAGTTGCAGGCTCCAATGCGGGCGATCTGCCAACCGCCAACAAGTAGCCCAGGCAGAAGATTAGCGTGAGCCCAAGAGGTTGATCATGTCCTGCGAACCGCGTCGCTATAGCGTTAAGGAAGCGGTCAGAGATCACTATGACCGTACGAGCCGGTATTACCGGGACCTATGGGGTGAACACCTCCATCACGGCTATTGGACAAGCGGGGATGAAACCAAAGAACAGGCTCAGATTCAGCTTGTTGAGCATCTCGCGCACGTAGCCGCACTTATGCCGGGGTGCACGATTCTCGATGTTGGATGCGGGTTTGGCGCCAGCAGCATTTATCTCGCGAAAAAGTATGGAGCGCAGGCAACGGGGATTACGATTTCGCCCATTCAAGTGGAAATGGCCCGGAAGTCGGCGGCTGCTGACGGCGGCGTGAAGGCAAACTTCGTGCTAATGGATGCAGAGGAGATGAGATTTGACCAAACCTTTGATGTCGTTTGGTCGATTGAATCCATTTCGCACTACCCGCAAAAACAAAAGTTTTTTGCGTCAGCCGCGCGGTGCCTGGAATCTGGCGGGACGCTAGCCCTGACGGATTGGTTCAAGAAGGAACAGCTCAGCGAACACGAATACAAAAAATCCATTCAGCCGATTGAAAAGGGCATGCTCGTCGAACTGGACACCATGCAAGAGTACGCGGGGTTCGTGAAGTCAAATTGCATGCGAGTCATTTACAGCGAAATTCTGAACAAGAATTGTGCGAAGACTTGGGACCTGGGCCTGGACCTTCTGAAGAACAAGAGACTGTGGCAGGTGGCGAAGGAAAACGGTTCGGAGTTTGTCGATTTTCTGCAAGCCTTCCGCGCGATGCGAGCGGGATTCGCTTCTGGAAATTTCGTTTACGGACTTATTGTCGCCAAGAAACTTTGAGCGGGGCGAGCGCGGCGCAATCTTCACACTGACTGCGAATCCACACAATCGGTTGCAGATGGCAGACTGACTTCACTTCCAGGGAAGGGAAGAAAGGTCCACGTTTCCGCCGGAGAAGATGACGCCGAGTTTTGGCGCGGTGCCGTCGGGGCGCTTCGGCAGATTCAAGGATGCTACAACTCCGGGCCTCAGCAGCGGCGCAATGGCCACGGCGCTTGATGGCTCGATGATGATTTTCATGCGCTCCCAGACCAAGCGGGCTGCGGAAATGATCTCCTCCTCGCTGACCAGGAGGATGCGGTCTACATGCTGGCGAAGGATCGCGAAAGTTCGCGGCGCCAGCGAGGCGCGCAAGCCGTCGGCGATAGTGTCGCTGGAGTCTTGCGATTGCAAAGTGCCGGTGGTGAGCGAACGGTAGGCATCATCCGCGCGTTCGGGCTCGCAGCCAAACACGCGCACGTCGGCGCGAATCCCTTTGGCACCGAGACACGTGCCGCTGAGCAATCCACCGCCGCTGACCGGCGCGAACACCGCGTGCAGGTCGCCAACCTCTTCGAGCAGCTCTTTCGCGGCTGTAGCCTGCCCGGCGATGATGCGGTCGTCGTCGTAGGGATGGACAAGGTGCGCGCCGGTTTCTGCCTGGACGCGGTCGCAAGTGGTCTTCCGCGCCGTCACCGTCGGCTCGCAGAAAACAACTTTTCCACCGTAGCCCTCGATGGCTTTGGCTTTCACAGCGGGCGCATTTCTGGGCATGACGATCCAGGCTGGAACTCCGCGCCATGTGGCGGCGCAAGCCACGGCAGCGCCATGATTGCCGCTTGATTGCGTCACGATGCCCCGGGCCGCTTCTTGCTCGCTCAACGAGAGGATCGCATTCGACGCCCCCCGAATCTTGAAGGAGCCGGTCTTTTGGAGGTTTTCGCACTTGAAGAAGAGTTGAGCTCCGGTCATGGCGTTCAAGGACGTGGACGTCACGACCGGCGTGCGGTGGATTCGCGAGGCGATGCGCGCGTGGGCCGCCAGGATGGCCTCCCAACTGGGCGGCTGGTAGTTGGTGGTTTCGACGGAGAAAGCTGTGCTCATAAGGTTCCAGTTGGGCTCAAAAAAGCCAGCCAATTTTTAAGGGTTTAGCGCGTTCTTTGCCCAGGATAAAGAGGCATTATGGCATGCTCATGCTTATTGCGTCCGCGTTGCGATGGAAGGCGGCAGTACCCGCTGGCTGGTACTGGTACGCATTGGCCATAGAAAGTTTGATACTTGACCGTGCGACTCGCTCTGTTACGCTGGAAGCACCCTCCACCAAGTTCGCGAGAGTCCGCGCTTTACCTTCCTCGCGCGGGGGGAGGACAAAATGAAAGTAACCGAACGTCGGCAACTGGCCCGCCTCAACCTTCGGACGCCCCTGCGTTTCCGAGCCCTCGGCGTAGCTTCGGACAAGACCGAACACTTTACTGAGGCCCTGAACGTTTCGCGCGGAGGCTTCTTCTTCGCGTCATCGGCACCCCTGCAAGTGGGGATGCCTATTGAGGCGACGCTGCGTATGCCCGCCGAAGTGACCGGAAATTCCGCCCAGGAGATGCGCTGCACCGCGCGCGTCGTGCATGTCCGCAACGAGCCTTACGGCGATGGCCGCATTGGCTTCGGGGCCGAAATCGAGAAATTCCAGGCTGTTCCGCCCAAAGACCGTTGGGCAAGCTGAAGTAAATTTCGGCACGCCGTTTTCAGTCGGCAATCCAAACCAGAGGAAAAATTTTTGCTTGAGGTGCTTGCGCGCCGGCTATGCTGTTGCGGGCCCGAGGCTATGGCTTCGCGGCCGGAACGGTGAATGTGGTTTTCGCACTGCCGACATTTTCGAATCGGTCGTAGGCACGCACCGCAACTGTATGTTCTCCGGGTGCCAAGGGTGGCAAGACGAGGCGGTATTCCTCGACAAGCGCATCGCTGATTCCGCCAGTCGGTGCGATAAGTATCCATTCGCCACCATCGATGCTGTATTGGGCGCGTTCGATGCTGCTCGTGTCGTCACGCACGGTAAAGGAAACGGTAACTCCTCGACTGGAGAAATTCTTCCGAGGGTTGTCAATGTATGGCATGGCGAGTGAAGCCATCACAGGTTCAATCACAGGCGGAGTGTTGTCCACTTCGAAGCGTTCGCTTTCGCGTTCTGCCTTGAGTGCCAAGGCGGGGGGATTGGACGGCGCGTCGCTTGCCACAATCTTCAAATAGTACGCACCATCTGGCAGGGCAGTTGTGTCCCATGAGTAGAACTTCTGCTCTAAATTGTCCTTCAATAATTTCCACTCGCGTTCATTTTCTCCCCGAAAGTAAACAGAGTAGCGTAACTCGTCGTCGTTGTCGTCGTGCGCGGTCCATACGACGGACTGATAACCCTTTTGCATGATGCCTTGCGGCGGTTGTTCGAAGCGCGGCGGGGTGCTGCTTTGCGTGACCACCACCCCAGAAACATTTGGCGATGGCGGCATCTTCAGTGTCACAGGCGCCGGTTGCCCTGACGAGATGCCGGCCTGGCTTTGCGCCCGGACTCCGGTTTCTTGCAGGGCGATTCCATCTATTACCGGCGCGACGTTGCGTGGCAAGTACGCGAGGCTAACCCAATCAATGCCGTCGCCGGGGCGGCCATCGTGAATGACCGCCTTCCATTGCACAAACCGCGCCGGCGGCGCTTCCATCGCACTGCCCGATTTCGTGTAAGGGCCGAACCAGCGGGACCACTCGCGGCCGGGATCTTCCGTGTTTCCCGAACGCACGAAAAATTCCAGGCGCGGGTCGTTCGATGGAGTTGAAGATTTTGCCGCGCCAGACGATGGCGGGCTCCACCACTCGATGCGCCCCCAATGCGAGAAGAGCTGCGCGTCAAAGGAGCGCGATTCGAAGGTACCTTCGGCTTCGTACTCCGGGCCGACCGAATAGACCTTTCCTGGGTTCGCGGTACACAGAAAAACTTTGCCCGAGGAATTGCGCGCGATACCCGTGATTTGCGCGGACCCGGACTTCGCGAGATGGGCGAAAACGCCGTGTCCATCAATGGCCAGGAGAGCGCCATTGTTACCTGTCCCTGCCAGCAGGCGGCCATCGGAAGCGAGCCCGAGAGAGTAAACGACATCTTCGCGCGAAGTCCAAAGCTCTTCCGGCGCGCCTTCGTTGCTGATGCGGTAGATGCTGGTGGACACGATAGGAGGAAATGGAACGAAGGGTTGCTGGGGTTGGGCTTGCCCGGGATTCACGACGGGGCCAGTGGTGAACGTTGTGGTGCCTTGCGGCGTGGAAATGACCGTGGTGGGAGCCTGCCCGGTACGCTGCTTCTCACCAATGGCCGAAACGTAGATCGTTCCATCCGGGGCCGCGATCAGAGAAGTAATTTCGCGCCTGGAGGTTTCGTAGAGAACGAAGCCTTCGGCTTTCGCTGCGGCAGAATCCTTGGAATCCCTGG
>Ga0134063_10000458_pt1 | contig 13696 bp, 9 predicted proteins | sample 15_taG_11_FD_94467 | JGI IMG/M metagenome (GOLD analysis project Ga0134063, IMG submission 94467) | Grasslands soil microbial communities from the Angelo Coastal Reserve, California, USA - 15_D_Rain_20cm_5_09082015 | ecosystem: Environmental > Terrestrial > Soil > Grasslands ... | reverse complement strand
GCGGATAGATCCGGTTTGCGCAGGGTTCGCTATGCTTCTACTTACCAGCCGGTAGGATTTGCCCCTCTCGGACCGAACCGTGAACAAAAATTTGTCTCTTCTAGCCATCGGCATCGTGGCAGCGATTTCCGGCTGCGGCGGTGGGAGTTCGCCGGGGCCGCAGTCCGTCTCCGTTACGCTTTCGACTATGCCTCCGGCGTGGCTTGCGACGGCTGGCACGGCGAGCGTGGCGGCCACAGTCCAAAATGATCCGGCCACTCGGGGAGTGAATTGGAGCTGCACTCCTGCGACCGCGTGCGGTGCTTTCAGTCCGACTTCAACACCGAGCAGTAGCATGACGACGTACACCGCGCCGGCAACGGTGCCGACCGGCGGCAGTGTAACCATCGTCGCGACTTCCCTAACCGATGCGTCCAAGAGTGCCAGCGCGGTGGTCGTTATTTCCGGAACCGCGTCAAATACCACGCTGAAAGGCCAGTATGCCTTTTTGATTAGGGCACCAACCGGAAATTCGGCGGACCGGGGTACCACCACGTTTGCCGGGAGCGTGAATGTCGATGGGAATGGGAATATTTTAGGCGGGATGGAGGACATTGTTTCCACCATTTATCGGGATCAAGGGGATCCCATTCTCGCGACCTCCGTTGACCCGGTCTCGTCCTATGCCGTTGATTCGAGCGGGCACGGCACAATGACGATTCACACGCAGAATGGGGAAACTCTAAGCTTCAGTTTTGTTCTTACCTCCGCCTCGCATGCGGTGATCATAGAGACAGGCGGCAGCCCGGGGAGCGGGACCTTGGACTTGCAGTCGGGAAACTTTGCCACGTCACAAATCGTCGGCGGGTATTCCTTCACCGTGGAGGGAGTCGACACTGCGATTCCGCCGACAGCGAAGGTCGCCTTTGGCGGCGTCTTCAGCTCTGATGGTCAAGGGAACATCACCGGTGGAACGCTCGACACCAATATCGGCGGCACCGTTACCTCGCAGGCTTTTACCGGGAGTCTCTACCAAGCACCGGACCCTAACGGCCGCGGGAGATTCACTGTCGTTCCCATGCCGGGGATAACCAGGTCTTTTACATTTTATATGATCTCTTCGAAGGTGCTTCGGCTGTTCGAGGATGACAACGTGGATTTAACAGGTGGAAGCGCCTATGCCCAGGGCGCCGCAGCCGCAACCCTTTCGGGGAAATTTGTTTTCGAACATTCCGGCTGGAGTTCCACGGGGCGAGCGGTAGCAGCCGGACAATTGACCGCAGACGGGGTCGGCAGTATCAGCGGCGGCGTCTCGGACGCAAACGTGGGCGGAGCGGCACCTACGACTCCGAGCGTCGCCCAAGCTGTTAACGGCACCTTTGCGTTTAACAAGAGCCTGGAGGGCACGCTCAATCTGACAGACGCAGCGGGAAATTCTACTTTCAACGTTTACATGGTCGATCCGTCCCTCAATGTTCTCGATCCCAGCTCTTCAAACAGCGGAGGCGGCGCGTTGCTGCTGCAGACGGACGCAAACATCATAGGAACAGGCCGCTTCATTCCTCAAATCTCCTCGACTCCCGCTGCGATTGCGGGAAATCAAGGGCTCAACCTCGAGAATTCGATTGCCGCTTCAACTCCGAATGAACTGGATCTGGTTGGCGTGGTAACCAGCGACGGTTCCGGAAACTTGATCAATGGCGTAGCGGATTTTGATCAAAGCACGTCCGCGAATACCGTCGGGCCCTTCACCGGCACCTTCGCCGCGGACGCTGCCCATCCCGGCCGCTTCACTGGGAGTTTCAACATCCCGACGCCAACGGGCGGGTATCCGTTCATTCCACCGTCGGTGACCACCTTCAACATCTCGTTCTACCAGGTGAGCGGTACGCAAATTCTTCTGATCCAAACCGACAATACCGCGAACGTGTCTGGGTACCTACTTCAGCAGCGCCTACCCTAGATGAGCAGTACGGTTTTCTAGGCGCAGCGAACAGGGCAGACCGCTGGGTCTTCGAAGCGTCTGGGCCCAACCCGGTGTCGCGACGGTATCTTGCGGTAGGATCTTCGAGATACCTCATCCAAAGATGTTTACGTTCAGGAATTCATTGCGGAATTTGCCGTTCGGATCGTAGGTCTTACACAACTCAATAAACTCAGGCATCTTTTTGTAGATGGATTTCAGTTCCGCAGGGGAAATCGTAAACAGCTTTCCCCAGTGCGGACGAGCCTTGAATGGTGCAAGTTCGTTTTCAATGACCGGCAGCAATTTTCTAACCGCAGGCCAATCCTGCTTCCAGGTGAAGTGAATGGTGACGCAAGGTTGTTGGTAGCAGGGGCTCATCCAAAGATTGTCCGCAGCAATGGTGCGGATTTCTGTAATCAACAGATGTGGGCTCACTTGTTCATGGAGTCGCTCAACAGCCAAAATGGCTTCAACGGCGTGATGGCGAGGCACAAAATACTCTGACTGCAATTCCTTCCCGGCGCTGGGGGTGAAACCCATGCGAAAGTGTGGAAGCCGCTCGTACCAGGGGCCCGGAACACCCATCTGCTCGGTACAGTTTTCCGCGGAGAGCGCCGCAATAGGATGAAAATTTCGGGTCGCCCCCTTCGCTCCGAAAAATTCGGGCGCGGGAGCAAAAGCTTGTCCTTCCTCCACGCGGCTTTTGATCCACAACTCGTTGACATTCTTGTTCCGCCAATCCGTGAACAGACTGACGCTGTAGGCGCTGGATTCGATGGCCTCAAAGTGGTCCTTTACTTGATCCAAGGGCATGTTCAAGTAAACGTACTGCCGCATCATGTAGGCCGGCTGAATGTCGAGTGTGACCTTGGTGATGACGCCGAGCGCGCCCAGCCCGACAACGGCTCCTAAGAATTTCTCGCCGTCCTTCTGCCGGGAAAGCTGAATCGTGTCGCCGCCGGCAGTAATCAGTTCGAGAGCCGAGACTGCCGTCGCGAGGTTTCCATTCCTGTCGCCGGAACCATGAGTTGCGGTGCTCGAAGAACCGGCAATGGAAATGTGAGGCAACGAGGCCAAATTGTGTAACGCAAATCCCTGTTCATGAAGAAGCGGGCACAAATGCCCGTAAGTCATACTCCCGTCGACGGTTACGGTGCGCTCCGCCGCGTTGACAGACAGAAGCTCATCCGCGGGCTTTAAGGACAGGAACTCCGTGGTGCTGTCGGCTATCTTGTTAAAGCAGTGACGCGTTCCCAGCACTTTCAACTTCGCCTGTTTCCCGACGAAATCCCGCGCCTGTTCCACGGAGCTTGCGGTGTACATATTTTCGGTGCCGTATTCCAAGTTGCCGGCCCAGTTTTTCAGTTTGCTGTCCGGAAGCAGCGTCAGGAGTGGGGAGACAACGGGTGCTGCAGCCATTCCAGAGAAAAGTTTGATAAACCTTCTTTTGTTCATGGCAAAAGACTCGTTACCGTGGAGTGCGACATCATCGCATTGCCATTCCAGAACGGGAATCCGCGCTCATTGTACACGTGATTCTTTTGCTCGGGAATACACTTGCGGGTGCCGCTGTAGTGATTGACTTGCATGCAGCCATGACCATACTTAGTGCAAAATTTTTCCGGAACGTTTTTCGGGACCTCTTCTACTCGATGCGCTTGATGAGGACCGCGGTGAGGTCGTCTTGCTGCTTCGTACCGTTCGAAAACGCCAGGATGGCATCGTAAAGGCCTTTGATGGTTTGATCCGGCAGCAAGCTGCGCGAGCTGCGAACGGCATCTTCCAGCCGCTGCTTTCCAAATTCTTCCTGCGCTGGGTTTTCAAATTCCACAAAACCATCGGTGATGAGCAGGAGAATGTCGTCTCTTTCGAGTCGGATTTTCGTGGATGGTTGGGAAACGAAATCTGGAAGAATGCCCAAGGGCACGCCTTGCGAATCGATCTCGCGGAAGGAATTTTCAAGTGCGGAGTACAGCAGCAGCGGTCCGTGCCCTGCCGATAAGATTTCCAGTTCCCCTGTGCTTGAAGAGCAGGCGACTCCCACAAAGGTGACAAAACGGCTAGGATCGAGATCGCGGGAAACGCGAGCGTTAATCTGCGTCATCGCGGCGAACAGATCTGTGTGAACGGCAAAGCTGGAACGCGCGTAGGCCCGGCACGCGGCTGCGAGCAGAGCCGGACCGATGCCGTGCCCGGTCACATCGCCAAGCACAATCATGAGGCGGCCGTCGGACATAACGTCCCAGTCGTAAAAATCGCCGCCGGTGTCGTCGGCCGGCTTGTTCCAGCCGGCGATGGCGAACCCGGAAAGGTCCGGCGGCTTTTGCGGAAGCAGCGCCCGCTGGATGTCGCGGGCGGTCCGTAAGTCGTGTTGTACCCGATCGAGCTGGCGGCGCGTTTCTGCCTCCCGCAAAGCAGCTTCGACATGTTTGCGAATCTCCCCGGCAACGCCGCCGGCGATGAAACCGCTCACGAGCAAAATGAACGCATAGAGACTGACGTCGGTTTGCGTGACCGGCGCTGGAGTTCCCGGCCTAGGAGGTACCCAACCAAGGGAAATGGCTGCGGCGAGGTAGGTAAAAGCGGCAGTGATGCCCGCGAGACGACAGATCCAAGGGTCGAGACGCAGAATCGAAAGGATGATGAAAACGAAGAACAGCAGCGTGGCGGGCTGGCCAAGGGACGATAAGCCGAGGCAAAGTCCGTTGTCGTCAGCCAAGCGACTCCGATGGCGGGCACCGCCGTTTCGAGAACCGTACTAGTGAGCCAGAGGAAGCGAGGGAATTCCTGATCCTTGTGCAGTGCGCGGTTGACCAGGTGTAGCATCGCGTACTCAAAAAGGCCGAGCGCCGCGGCCAGGCTGAAATTCCATGCGACATGCGGGCTGAGGACCGTGGTGTGTAGGAGAAAAACGCGAACGGTCAGAGCCACGAACACTACGCCGAGAAACGCAAGCAAGCCGAAGATGCGTACGCGCTCGCTGCGGAGTTCTGCTGCGTAAAATGCGTGCGAGGAGATCTGACTGTGGCCTATTGGCTGCGCAAGCATGGACTCGTTCCGGCGGTAACGGCCTTAACCAGGCACCGTGGTATTGCACGCGAGCTGGTATTGAACAGGAGTGCTGTGGTCATTTTTGGTTAGCAGTCCTCCGGTAAGTCTCCTGTCGCAAAACGATCGCTGGGAGTGAAGTGCCGACGAACCGACCACGAGGAACTCGTATTTTGCCTTCCATTGGAACTTCATCTTGTCTTTATCAAGAGTAAATTGGATTGCTGTGTTGGCTGGCAAAATGGCTTGCTGAGATGATTTTGGCTGGCGACACTCATATTCGGCAGCAGTTGTACGCACCACATACTGCTGCCACAGCAGATTACTAGATGCCTTCTTATTTTCCTTCTTTGTGCCACGCGGGCGGAATTCGTTGAAATAACAGTGCCAGCCGTCGGCTTTTGAGCAGAAACGCTAAGGGAAGCCATCAAACCCCGAATTGCAAGGCTTAATAGGTTTTGATTCATGTATCGCTTCTCTCGCCGTGGGCCTCGCGCTGAACGCTTGGAGATAATTGGCCCCTTTTTCACGGCAAGGCAATCTGCCAAATTTAAGCGTCAGCTCAAGAAACACGCAGCTGTAAGTACTAACAGTTCTTATTTGTCGAGCCGGGATATACGGTCAAGGCTCAGTAGCGCGCATCCGCCGAAAGGTTCCAACCGATGCTTGATACCATCCTTTTTGTGATACTTGGTCTGCTTGCTTTCTGGGTGTTGACTGCCATTTTTGAGACCATAGCGCTAAAAGACCATCCCTACCTGGCACGAGTTTTCGCGGCGGTGCTTACCATCGTTTCGGCATGTATCGGGACTGGATACCGCCATTGGTGGCAGGTATTGATTGGAATAGGCGCTGCTTTTGCCTACCTCCAGATATTGAAGGAGTCTCACCGCAAATCAGCGGAAAAATCACAGTAAGGAACTCCCGTCCGACGCTTGCCGCAGCCCGATAGACCGCCGGCCATCAACTTGATTGGTTCCCGGACTTTGAATACAAGCTGACCAGTCGTGCGACCAGAACCGCCAGGAAAAGTTGCCCGCCAACGCCTTCGACGATTGCAAGGCCCCGAGCTACATCTGTACGCGGCGCGATGTCGCCATAACCGAGCGTCGCCAGTGTGACGAAGCTGAAGTAGATTGCGCTCGTTTGGGAGAATTCGCCGGGGAAGACAAAGGTGCCAGATTTGATCTGTTCGAGAACCCAATACAAGAGACCGAAGCAAGTGCCAGCGAGCAAATAAGCGCTGAGGGCGGCACACAGATGTTCGGTGTCGACCTTTGTGGCATCCATGGCGAAGCGCAGGGCAGCAACCGCTGCAAGTAACCCGATCAGGGTCCAAATTCCCATCGTCATCGCCGATAAGACCCTATTGCCGAGCCAATCAGTAAGCGGACGCGCCAGCCAGGCAACGATCAGGAGCACCCAGAGAGGGGATCGGCTTCTCACCGTGTCGGCGGGTATTACCGCGGCGAGCAGACTCGCGGCTACGAATGACTCAAACAGCGTTCCACTCAATTTTAGGGCGCTAAGAACCGGAGCTGCCACCATGGTAAGAAGGAGCGTACTGAACAAAATCGAGTAGCGACGGCGCAGGTAGTTTCCCGCGAAATCACGCAGGATATTGTTTCGCTCCCTCTTCATGTTGCGCGTCCCGCAAAGAGATACGGGAAAGGAACAGCCAAATGAAACACTCCTTGTGTTTCTGGAAACAACGGCGTGTTTCTCAAATCTTCTGAATACTCGCGGGAGCCCGATCTAGCCAGGCGATGAACAACTTGTAGCCCACCGACAAAACGATCGCACCAACGAACAATCCGACAATGCCCAATGCCACGAATCCGCCAATCGCGCCGAGGAATACCACCGCGATGGGAACCGCGGCGCCTCGCCCCAACAAAAGAGGCTTTAGCACGTTATCCACCAGGGCGACGATGAGGCACCAAAACATAAAAATCACGGCTTTCGTAACGCTCGAGACTGCAAACATGTAAATCACGCAAGGAACAAGGATAAGCGTCCCCACCTGCAGCACTGCGGCAATTAGAAACACCGTGGCCCACAAGCCGGCGCCCGGCAATCCTGCCACGAGGAAACCAAGGGCCGCGAGAAGCGATTGGATCAGTGCCACGCCGAGAATGCCTGTAGCAACGCTACGGATCGTGGAGCTGGCGAGCCGCTCAAACTCCGTCCCCTGGTCGCCAAATATACGGGTGGCGAATGAGTGCGCGGCTCCCGCAGCGCCTCGGGCGTTGGCAAGAAGGATTCCGGCAACCACCATGGAAAAAGCGAATTGCAGCACCGTGAGACCTATTCCCGCGGAAGCCGAGAGCAGCCAAGGGACGACGGCTTTGATCTGAGGAGCAAAACTCCTTAGTGCGGTGGCTATGTTCGTTGAAGCCAGGCTCCATACACTTTTCAAGGGAACGCCAATCACAGGCCAGGTTTCGATGCTGGCAGGGGGTGGTGGGATGATCGGGGTTCCGTCCTTGAGGTGTGCTGCGAGGGTTTGGATACCCCCAACCAGTGTTCCGGCAAGCAAGACCACCGGACAAACTAAGAAAGCCAAAAGGAGAATGGTAATAACGACTGAGGACAGGACTCCGCGGTCGCGCAAGGCGACCTGCAACTTTCTGTAACTCGGATAAACGGAGATGGCGATGATAATACCCCAGGTAATCAAGGGGAGAAAGGGACGCAAGAAAAGGAAACAGGCGGCAACCAACAGAATGACTAAGCCGACGTGGGTGGACACTTCAACACCGCGATTCACATAGTCCCTATTGTCCACCAGTTGTTCCGTCGTCAAGTCGGTATGCTCTTCGCCCCTCTGACCGTTCCAAAGTTAGAGGGCCAAGGCTGGTTCCCCCACTGGCAGAAATGACAGTTAGACAGGCTCCCCATGGACGATTGGTTTGAACGTATTGGGAATGTATAGGTCGAGGGAGGAGCGCTTGATGTACAAAACCTGAACTCAGTTCTCGAGGTGTTTATCAAAACGGTATCGAAGATGCCTGGATACATGAGGTGCCAGCCCCGATCCAACATCAAGAGCTTCCGCAACCGTGGGTTAGCGCGAGCATGCGACAGTTAAGCCTGCCCGGGCGTATCCTGGCACTGATTCCGCCATGCCAGCGCAACCCCAATGGAGAAGTGGGAGAGGGATCCGGCCCAGGACTTTGCGTGAGCCCGCGTGAAGCGATAGGGAATCGATGCAGGTGTTGACCTGAGCTGAAGATACTTCCAAAGCAGAACGCCGACGTAGTATGGTATTCGCGGTTGTGCAATTTCAATCGGTCGAGGAGGGTCCTTGATGCGACCGATCATCTGCCGATGGCTTCCGGCCACCGCAATAGTGTTGTGCCTCCCTCCGCTGGGTGCCTGGCAAACGCCGTCGAACCCACCAGAGAAACCGGTAGACTTCAACCGCGACGTTCGCCCCATTCTCTCGGACGCCTGCTTTGCCTGCCATGGCCCCGAAGAGGGCAGCCGCCAGGGCAACTTGCGGTTGGACACCCCAGAAAGCGTGTTTGGAGATCGAGACGGGTACCGGATCATCGTGCCCGGCAACAGCGCGGCCAGCCGACTGTACCAGAGGATCAGCGCTAAGGAACGACGCATGCCACCGGCATCTTCCGGTAGGACGCTGACGCCCAAGGAGATCGAATTAATCCGCGACTGGATCGATCAGGGCGCCAAGTGGCAGTCCCACTGGGCGTTTGATCCGCTGAAGCGACCGGCAACACCAGAAGTCAAAGACAGAAACTGGCCAAAGAATCCAATCGACTATTTCACTCTTGCGCGCTTGGAAGCCGAAGGGCTGAAACCTTCCTTCGAAGCGGACAAGGCCACGCTGCTGCGACGCGTTGCTTTCGATTTGACCGGGTTGCCGCCCACCCCTGCCGAAGTGGATTCCTTTATGGCGGACCACTCTCCCGACGCCTACGAAAAGAGAGTGGATCAGTTGCTCGGGTCGCCACACTACGGTGAGCGCATGGCCATGCAGTGGCTAGATCTAGCGCGTTACGCCGATACTCATGGGTATCACATCGACAGCTTGCGCGAGATGTGGCCGTGGCGGGATTGGGTAATTAACGCCTTCAACCGCAACATGCCTTTCGACGAGTTCACGATCGAGCAACTGGCCGGTGACCTGCTTCCGGGCGCAACGGTCGAGCAGAAAATCGCGAGCGGATTCAACCGCAACAACATGATCAACTTCGAAGGCGGCGCGATACCGGAGGAATATCACGTGGAGTATGTGGTGGACCGCGCGAGCACGACGGCAACGACCTGGCTGGGACTCACCATGGGTTGCGCCCGCTGTCACGATCACAAGTACGATCCGATCAAGCAGAAGGATTTTTATCGATTTTTTGCGTTCTTCAATACCGTCCCTGAGCGCGGCCTCGACGGGTACGAGGGAAATGCCGACCCGGTGCTGCCGTTGCCCACTTTGGAGCAAAAGCGACAGCTGGACGACCTCCATCAGCAGATCGCCAATGTTTTGGCGGCCATGCCTGAGAAAGAGGTTTTGGCTCTGCGGAATGAATGGCAGAAGACACACATCGCCACATTGCCCGAGCCGCCGAGCGATGGGCTCGCGGCCCACTATACGTTCAACGGCGACCTGTCAGACGCCTTGTTGAAACACGATGGAAAACTCGTGCGAGGCGAAGTTGTCTATGAAGACGGGCCAACCGGCAAGACCGCTGAATTCAGTGGCGAAGCGGAAGTCCGCCTGGAGCAAGCTGGAGATTTCGACGCGCGCGAGCCGTTTGCGCTCGGCGTGTGGGTAAATCTCTACGGGTTGAAGAGCAGCGAAGTTCTTCAGAAAAAAGATTCCTCCGAGCACTGGGCTGGCTATGAGCTTGGTTTTGACGACGTCGCGTACACAGGCAGGCATCAGCGGAATCTTCGCGTCGTTGCACGGTTCGCGGAGCGCTGGCCTGATTCCGCTATCGAAGTGCGCACCAAGAATCGTGTGCCGATGGATGGCGCACACCACGTACTGGTTAACTATGATGGTTCGGGCAAGGCTGCGGGCTTGAAGATCTGTGTGGATGGCAGGGTTTGGGAAACCGAGATAGCCAAGGATACGCTCAGCGGCACCTTCCGGACTTCCGCGTCTTTGGAAATTGGGAATAAGGATACCGGGGGCCTGTTCCAAGGCCAACTCGATGACCTGCGTATTTACACGCGCACGCTGACCGACACTGAGGTCGAGAATCTCGCCGTGCACCTGCCTGCCCGCGTGCTGTTGACCGAGCTTGCCGGTGCTCCTGCGACGGAAATTACGACGCTCGAGCCCGACAAGCCGCCGCAAGAAGCCGATATCGGAGAGCTGGCCAAGGCAGAGAGCAAGGAACAGAAACAGGCGCGGCTCGAAAAGCAGCACCAGGCCCGCTTGACCGAATACTTTCTGAAGCACGACGCCCCGGAGAAATACAGACAGCTTTACTCTCGCCTGGCAGAACTGCGAAAAGAGCGCGACAAGCTCGAAAAGTCCATCACCACGACCATGGTGATGGCGGAAATGTCGAAGCCGCGCGACACCTTCATTCTGGGCCGCGGTCAATACGACAATAGGGGTGAGAAGGTCACGCCCGGTGTTCCCTCGTTTTTGCCTCCGATGTCGCGTGATATGCCCGCGAACCGTTTGGGCCTGGCAAAGTGGATCCTCGACCCCTCGAATCCGCTCACCGCGCGTGTTGCGGTGAATCAGTATTGGCAGCAGTACTTCGGAACCGGGATCGTCAAGACCGCCGAAGACTTTGGCTCGCAGGGTGAACCGCCAAGCCATCCTGAGTTGCTTGACTGGCTGGCCACCGAATTCGTGGGCACGGGTTGGGACATCAAGGCGATGCAGCGGCTGATAGTTACCTCGGCGACCTACCGCCAGTCTTCCATGGCATCGCGCGAGCTCATCGAGCGCGACCCGGAAAACCGGCTTTTGGCGAGAGGGCCGAGATTCCGCCTGCCGGCCGAGATGGTTCGCGACAATGCGCTGGCGATCAGCGGATTGCTGAACGACAAGATCGGCGGGCCGAGCGTGTATCCGTACCAGCCAAAGGGCTTGTGGGAGGAGATGGCGTTTGGTGAGGGCTATTCGGGCCAGAGTTACACGCAGTCTTCTGGCTCTGACCTATACCGCCGCGGCCTGTACACCGTTTGGAAGCGCACCGTCCCCCCGCCGTCGCTGACTCTGTTCGACGCGCCTGACCGCGAAAAATGCACAGCCCGGCGAACGGTGACCAATACGCCGCTGCAGGCCCTGGCGCTTCTCAACGATCCTACCTACGTTGAAGCTTCGCGCGCGCTGGCGGAGCGCACGTTGCGCAATGGGGGCAAATCCGATCGTGAGCGCATTGATTTTGCTTTTGAGCTGGCCACGGCGCGAAGGCCCGATCCACGGGAACGCGCTCTGCTTCTGAACTCGCTCAGGGAATTCCGCTCCACTTACCGCCAGGACCAGGTGAGCGCAAGTAAACTGCTAACGGTTGGCGAAACGAAGGCAGATTCAAGCCTGGCTCGACGTGAGCTCGCAGCCTGGACGACGCTAGCGAGCATGATCCTGAATCTCGACGAGACGATGACCAAGCAATAGCAGAAGGCGAGGCAGAGTATGGGTGACATGTTGACTCCGGAAATGAGCGCGGCAATGACGCGCCGGCAGTTTTTCCGGCGGAGTACTGCGGGAATCGCCATCGGCATTCCGGCCCTGGCGACGCTGCTCTCAGCGGACGGCTTTGCCGCGGATACTGCAACCGATCCGAAAACCGGCGGACTCGTGGGGCTGCCGCATTTCCCGCCCAAGGCCAAACGCGTCATCTTTCTGCACCAGTCCGGGGCGCCCTCGCAGATGGAGTTGTTCGACTACAAGCCTGACTTGGTCAAATTACAAGGTACGGAGTTGCCCGATTCGGTGCGACAGGGGCAGCGCATCACCGGCATGACCTCCGGGCAGTCGTCGTTTCCGGTGGCGCCATCCATTTTCAAATTCAGCCAATACGGAAGGTCGGGTAGCTGGATCAGCGAACTGATGCCCCACCACACGAAGATTGTGGATGACATTACCATCATCAAGTCGGTCTACTCGGAAGCCATCAACCACGATCCTGCAATCACCTTCCTGCAGACCGGCTTCCAGCAGCCCGGGCGTCCGAGTATGGGGTCATGGGTTAGCTATGGTCTAGGCAGTGAAAATCAGAACCTGCCGGCGTTCGTAGTGTTAATTTCACAGGCTAATGCATTGAATCCGGACCAGCCGCTGTTTTCGCGCTTGTGGGGAAGCGGGTTTTTGCCGTCGCGCTACCAAGGAGTGAAATTCCGCGCGAGCGGCGACCCGGTGTTGTATTTGTCGAATCCGCCGGGCGTGCCGCCTACGACGAGGCGCCGCATGCTGGACGGCATCGCGAAATTAAATCGCCTGCTGGCAGAAAAATATGCCGACCCGGAGATTGACACGCGAGTGGCGCAATACGAAATGGCATATCGCATGCAGACCTCGGTGCCTGATCTGATGGATCTTTCAAAGGAGCCGGAATCCACGTTTGCATTGTACGGGCCGGATTCGCGCAAGCCGGGGACGTACGCGGCCAATTGTCTGTTGGCGCGGCGGCTGGCTGAGCGCGGCGTACGTTTTATTCAGCTGTATCATCGCGGCTGGGATCAGCACAACGACTTGCCGCGCGATATTGCGTTGCAGTGCAAAGGCGTCGACGAGCCTTCGGCCGGCCTGATACGCGATCTCAAGCAGCGAGGTATGTTGGATGACACACTGGTCGTTTGGGCCGGCGAGTTTGGCCGGACCGTCTACTGCCAGGGCAAACTTACCGGAACCAACTATGGCCGCGACCATCACCCGCGGTGTTTCTCGATCTGGATGGCGGGCGGCGGAATTCAGCGTGGTTTGAGCATCGGCAAAACAGATGATTATTGTTACAACATTCTGGAAGATCCGGTTCACATCCACGACTTACAGGCGACCATCCAGCACTGCCTCGGAATCGATCACAAGAAGCTGACGTATAAGTTCCAGGGAAGATACTTCCGCCTGACGGATGTGGGCGGATTCGTCGTGAAAAAGGCCCTCGCCTGAACGTCCATTGCAGGGTCTCACCTTATGAGGGCCTCTGTTCCTGCCTGCAGCGTTGGTCTCACCGTTGGTCTGCTTCTTCTACAAGCCCGTCGAATCAGGCTCACAGTCTCTTGAGGGCCCGTGACAACTCGGGAGAAGCGAGCAAAGCTCGACATTGAGAGTCGTTGCTTGGGCACACTTGTTTCCAAACGATTCGCCAAGAATCGTGCATGTAAGGGCCGGCACCTCTCGTGGTGACCGGTGTCACAGAAAAATCTTCGCGTCGGACATAAGAAGAGCCCCAAGAGGGTATTTCCGATGTCCCACCATCATCTTTCCCAAACAAGAGCCACCACACGCACGACGGCTCACGACCAGTTTGCTATTCAGGGGCATGTCAGCCCGGGCTATGAGGCCGTGCGCGAGGCATTCGCCGAGAATTTTGCTCGGCGAGGCGAAGCAGGAGGAGCCTGCTGCGCCTTTCTCCGCGGCGAGAAGGTCGAGCAAGCGGCGATTGCTCAGCAAAACTTGCTGAGGGGCTCGAGTAGCTTTTCGCGATAGCTGCGGCTAAGAGTCAATTCGGTCCCGTCATTGAGCCTGACAAGGTAGTCTCCGTGGAAAATGGG
>Ga0134063_10000450_pt1 | contig 13801 bp, 14 predicted proteins | sample 15_taG_11_FD_94467 | JGI IMG/M metagenome (GOLD analysis project Ga0134063, IMG submission 94467) | Grasslands soil microbial communities from the Angelo Coastal Reserve, California, USA - 15_D_Rain_20cm_5_09082015 | ecosystem: Environmental > Terrestrial > Soil > Grasslands ... | reverse complement strand
CCTCCAGTTCGCCTGGCTGCGCCGGATGCAGTTCGACGACGGGATCTCGGTGCCCACCCACTACCTGAACCCCGACGCGAGGTTCAGGCTCGTCCCGGTCGGGATGAACTGCACCGTGCCGCCGCTGCCGGCGCCGGAGCGCGCCTACCACGTGGGCACCGTCCTGCGCGACGTCCTCCGGGCCTATCCCGGTGACGATCGCATCGCCGTGATCGCCACGGGCGGGCTCTCCCACGAGCCGGGTGGACCGCGCTACTTCTGGATCGACGAGGAATTCGACCGGTGGTTCCTCGACTTGCTCGCGAAGGGCGACCACGAGACGCTCCTCGCCGAGTGCACGCTCGAGCGCATGGAGGCGGCGGGCTCCGGCGGAACCGCCGAGCTCCTCTCCTGGTTCCTCGTTCTCGCCATGACCCGCGGCCCTGCGGACGTGCTCGCCTACATGCCCGCGATCGCCTGGCGCTCCGGCACGGGCATGGTCGCGTGGAACGAGATCGCCCAGGACCCGGCGCTCGCGATGGACTGAGGCGATGGGCGCCACGCACGCGCTGAACTGCGACACGGCCCGATGATGCTCGATCGCCTGGACCACCTGGTGCTGACCGTCGGCGATCCCGCGGCGACGTGCGATTTCTACCGCCGGGTCCTCGGTATGGAGATGGTGACCTTCGGGCAGGGACGGCTCGCGCTCCGGTTCGGATCGCAGAAGATCAACCTGCACGGGACCGGGCAGGAGTTCGAGCCGAAGGCGGAGCGGCCAACCCCCGGATCTGGCGACCTCTGCTTCCTGACGGACGAGCCTCTCCAGACGTGGGTCGGGCGTCTCGCCGAGAACGGTGTCCCGTTGCTCAAGGGGCCCGTCAAGCGGACGGGCGCGCTCGGCCCGATCGAGTCGATCTATCTGCGCGACCCCGACGGCAATCTCCTCGAGATCGCCCGCCGGCTCGAGACGGACCGCGACGGCTTCGCGCAGGTGCGCGAGTGGCTAGGCGCCCTTCAGGCGTGCGTCAGGGCGCGCGACTTCGACGGCGGACGCCGGCTATGCGCTCCCGACACGATCGCCTTCGGCACGGTCGCCGACTTCGTCGAGGGCGTGGACCGGATCATGGAGCGCCAGTGGCGCCGCGTCTGGCCGAACATTCGCGACTTCACGATCAGGATCGACGAGGCGCGCGGCGCGGTCCAGGGCGACCAGGCCTGGGTCGCGGCCCCGTGGGACTCGCGCGGCGTGCATCCCGACGGCACGACGTTCCCGCGGCCGGGGCGGCTCACGGTCGTCCTCGCGAGGCGCGAGGGCCGATGGCTCGCCGTGCACACCCACTTCTCGCTCACACCGTCGTCCACTCAGCTGTGAACCCCTGAGTCCGAACCCGGAGGAGGGCGCGATGCACATCGGCGTCTGCATGTTCAACACCGACTACGCGATCCGGATCGAGGAGCTGGCCCGGGCGGCGGAGGCGAGTGGCTTCGAGTCACTCTTCGTCCCCGAGCACACCCATATTCCCGCGAGCCGTCGCACGCCGTTCCCCGGCGGCGGTGAGCTGCCGCGCGAATACTCCCACACGCTCGACCCCTTCGTCGCGCTGGCCCATGCCGCGGCCGTGACGACCCGGCTGAAGCTCGGCACAGGGATCTGCCTGATCATCGAGCGGGACACGATCACGACCGCTAAGGAGGTGGCGAGCGTGGACTTCGTGTCGAACGGGCGGTTCCTGTTCGGGATCGGCGGCGGCTGGAACATCGAGGAGATGGAGAACCACGGCACCGACCCCACGACGCGCTTCAAGCGGCTCGGGGAGCAAGTGCTCGCGATGAAGCAGATCTGGACGAAGGACGCCGCCGAGTTCCATGGGAAGTACGTGAGCTTCGATCCGATCTGGATGTGGCCGAAGCCGGTACAGAAGCCCCACCCGCCAGTCCTCCTCGGCGGCGAGAGCGGTCACACGCTGCAACGGGTCGTGGACTTCTGCGACGGCTGGTTCCCCCGTGGGCGGGCGGGCGACGCGATCTTCACGGGGCTCGCGGACCTGAAAGCGCGCGCAGCCCGCGCGGGGCGCGACATGAAGACGATCTCCGTCTCCGTGTTCGGCGCCAAGCCCGAGCACGCCGCGCTCGACCGCCTCAGGGAGGCGGGAGTGACGCGCGCGATTCTGAGATTGCCGCCGGAGCCTCGCGACCGGGTCCTACCGCTCCTGGATCAGTACGCCAAGCTCATCCGGTGAGCCTGGACCTCCCGGCGTGGGCCGCCGAGTTCCTCCGTGAGAGCCGTGTCGCGCGGCTCGGGACGGCGGACCGCGCCGGGCGGCCGCTCGTGGTCCCGGTCTGCTACGCCTTCGACGGGCACGCCTGCTTCTCGGCGATCGACGCGAAGCCCAAGCGCGTCGCCGCCCGCGCCCTCCGGCGGGTGCGCAACATCGAGCAGAACCCGCAGGTCTCGCTCGTGGTGGACCGCTACGACGAGGACTGGGCGCGGCTCTGCTGGGTGATCGTCGAGGGCCGCGCCGACCTCCTGACGGAAGGGCCGGTGCGCGCGACGGCCGTGGACCTCTTGGTGAGCAAGTACGCGCAGTACCGCGCGATGGGTCTCGATCGAGAGGGGGCGACCGTCATCAGGATTGCGCCCGAGCGGGCGCTCGCCTGGAGGTACGCTGGCTAGCGCTTCTGGAACTCGAGCTTGCTCGGCGTCACCAGCACACCAGCCTGGCCCGCCTGCCGCATCGCTTGGGAGAGCCCCATCTTCTCGAGGACCGTCCGGAGCCCCGAGTCGCCGTGGGCGTCGAAGAACTCGAGCATGATCGTCACGAGGTAGGCGACCTTGCCCTGGTTGTCCTGGAGCTGGAGGACCTGCGCGTTCCCCTGGAGCTCGTGGAAGTCGTAGATCGTGCACATCGGGAACTCGCGATGCAGGTACTCGCGCAGCACGGCGATCTTCCCGTCGTGGTTCACGGGCTTCTCGAAGAACTTCCGCCATTGCGGTGCGAGCTCGCCATTCGGTGGGAGCGTGACGACGTCGCGAAGCGGGGGCTGTCTGCGGTCCTCGCGCCCTTTCGGCTCCCCCGCCAAGCGCTCTTTCGGCTCCCCCGCCAAGCGCTCTTTCACCTCTCCGCGTCGCCCCGCCCCCCCATTGCGGGAGGGCCCCGAGTGCGAGGCCGTCGGCTGCTTCTCGGGCGCAGGGCGGGCGGTCTTCTCGGTCGGGGTGGCAGCGGGGACATCCTCGGCGGCAAGCTTCTCGAGGAACTTCTGCCACTCGGGATTGTCGGCGAGCTGGCGGACGAGACCGGCGTCGTCGGTCGGGGTCGCCGGCTGCGACGCGACCTTCCAGGGCGCCGCCATGGCCGGGGCGCCGGCGCTCGGCGCGCCCGACGCCGCGACGGGCGCCGGAGACTCGGCCCGCCCAGGTGAGGGCTCGGCCGTCGGCGTCTCGCTCGGCCGCTTGAGGAGCCCGAACCAGTGCGACGGCTGCGTGTCCCGGGTGACCGCGGGCGCAGCGTCCTCAGTAGCGGCGCGCTGTGGCGCCGTCGTGGCCTCGCGCCGGACGTCATCGGCGAGCCCGGCCTCCTCAGCGCGAATCACCGGCGAGGCGGCGGCAGAGGGCTCGCTCCGCGCCCAGTCGACGGCGTCGAGATAGAACCCGGCTGCGCCGTTGACGTCGACGCACCGGTACTCGAAGCAGTTCACGGCGGGGAACGTGAGGAGCCTGATCTTTCTCAGGAAGGACTCGGGCAGGCGCTCCGCGATGAACACGACGCGCGGCGGCCAGCCGTCAGCGCCACCCTCAGCCGGCATGAGACGCCGGACGGACTCGGGGTACTCGAGCGACCACGCGTAGGCCTCGACGATCCTGAAGAGCATCGCGTCGTCGCCCGTGAGGCCGAGCGCGACGAGCGCGGGCGTCCCGCGCCCATCCAGGCCGACGAGCTCGACCGTCGAGCGACCGAAATTGACTGTGCTGGCGAGGACGCGGAATCCGGGTTCGATTGCCTCGGCGTGTTCGGTGACGAGCATCTCGAGCTGAGACAGGTCCTTGACTTCGCGGCGCCTGAATGTCAGTTTCATCTGGAGAGGAATCGAGCAACCGGTGTGCCAGCGGCGGTAGCTCCCTTCGGCCCGCCGAATCAACACGTTACAATGGGCGGAGGCTCCGGAAACTGTCAGGAGTCGGTCACACTGACACTCGCGCACGCGATCGCGTGCCATGGAGCGACGCGCCGATGGGATCGGCTAGAATTTGACCAATGTTGCTGGCCGGTCAAGATCTAGGCATACGAGTTGGGGCGGATCCCGACCGCGGGCTCGAGCGTACTGATTTGGAAAAGGAAAGAGGTATGACGACCGACACCCGGACCGTAGCATCTGGATCGCGCCCTTTTGGGATCCACTGAGACGATGTCGCTTGCGATCAACCTCACTGAGGCGTTCCGGGACCTCGTGCAGATCGGCATCGCACTCACGAGCGAGCGGGACCTCTCCACCCTGCTCAACAGGATCATGGCCGAGGCGCGGCGCTTCACGCGCGCCGAGGCGGGTACGCTCTTCCTGCGCGAGAATGACGAGCTGCACTTCGCGGTCGTCCAGAACGACCGCCTTGCCCGCCGGCTGGGAGAGGCCGAGATGCAGCGCCTGCTCCAGGCCGAGCCGCTCAAGGTTTCCGACCTGAGCCTCGCCGGCCACGTCGCGATGATGGGCGAGGTCGTCAACATCCCCGACACGTACACGATCTCGCCAGACCGCCCCTACAACTTCAATCCGCTCTTCGACGCGCGGTGTGACTACAAGACCCGGTCGGCCCTCGTGGTGCCGCTGCAGGACCCCGCCGGGCACATCTTCGGGGTCCTCGAGCTCATCAACGCGCTCGACAAGACCGGGTGCGTCGTGCCGTTCGACATCGAGTACGAGGCGCTCGTGCGTGCGCTCGCCTCGCAGGCCGCCGTCGCGATCCGCAACGCCCGGCTGGAGGACCTCTCGTTCAAAGATGCGCTGACGGACGTCTACAACCGGCGGTACTTCGTCGTGCGCATCGAGGAAGAGTCCCGGCGGCACCTGCGGTTCGCGGAACCGGTGTCGCTCGTCCTGCTGGACCTCGACCGCTTCAAGGACGTGAACGACCGGTTCGGGCACCGCGCGGGCGACGAAGCCCTGCGCGAGGTCGCGCGGCTGCTCCAGAAGCACTCGCGGAACTTCACTGTCGTCACCCGGTACGGAGGTGACGAGTTCGCCGTGCTCCTCGTCAACACCGCCAAGGCGGGCGCGGTCGCGTACGCGGAGCGGATCCGTGAGGTCATCGAGCAGCACGAGTTCGCGCACGGTATCGTGACGGTCAGTCTCGGCGTCGCGAGTCTCCCGGAGGATGCCGCCAGCGGCGACGACCTGGTGGTCGCCGCAGACAAGGCGATGTACGAGGCGAAACGACTGGGCCGAAATCGAGTCGCCGTGGTCTAACGGTCCCGGCCCTCAGGAGGATACGCTGCCGCATCCGGAACTCAACCTCACCCAGGCGTTCAAGGAGCTGGTGCAGATCGGGATCACGCTGACCAGCGAGCACGACCTGGCCATCCTGCTGGAGCGGATCCTGAGCGAAGCCCGGCGTTTCACGCGCGCCGAGGCCGGGACGCTGTTCCTCCGCGAGGGTGACCACCTCCGCTTCGCCGTCGTCCAGAACGACCGGCTGGCGCGAGAGATCGGCGAGCCGGAGATGAAGCGCCTCTTCCAGGAGCAGCCGCTCAAGCTCCGCGAGCTGAGCCTCGCCGGGCACGTCGCGCTCACAGGCGACACCCTGAACCTTCACGATCCCTATATGATCCCGCCCGACCGGCCCTACAGCTTCGACGCCCGGGTCGACGCGCGCATGAACTACCGGACCCAGTCCATCCTGGTGGTCCCCCTCCAGGACCCCCCGGCCAACATCCTGGGCGTGCTCGAGCTGATCAACGCGATGGACCGGGGCCAGATCGTCCCCTTCGACTCCCAGTTCGAGTCGCTCGTGCGCGCGCTGGCGTCGCAGGCCGCGGTCGCCATCCGCAACGCGCGGCTCGAAGACCAGTCGCTCAAGGACGCGCTGACCGACGTGTACAACCGCCGGTACTTCATGATCCGGCTGGAGGAGGAGGTCAAGCGTCACTCACGCTTCGGCGAGCCGCTGTCGCTCGTCATGCTCGACGTCGACCACTTCAAGGAGATCAACGATCGCTTCGGCCATCGGGCCGGCGACGAGACGCTCCGCGGTATCGCCGAGCTCCTCCTGAAGCACTCGCGGAGCTTCAGCGTGGTCACCCGGTACGGGGGCGACGAGTTCGCCATCGTCCTCGTCAAGACCCCCAAGGCCGGTGCCCTGACCTATGCCGACCGGATGCGGAGCGTCGTGGCGCAGCACCAGTTCAGCCACGGCACGGTCACCGTGAGCCTGGGCGCGGCCTCTCTCCCCGAGGACGGCGCCTCCGGCGACGATCTCGTGGTGGCCGCCGACAAAGCGCTCTACGATGCGAAGCGCCTGGGGCGGAATCGAGTCGCGGCACCATTGACGTAACGGTCATGCTCGACCGAACCAGGCTCCTTGAAGAGCTCCTCGAGATCGGGATCGCGCTCACGAGCGAGCGGGACCTCGGCGCACTCCTCGAGCGCATCCTCGAGCAGGCCCGGCGCTTCACGCGTGCCGAGGCCGGCACGCTGTTCCTGCGCGACGGCGACCACCTGCGCTTCGCGGTCGTCCAGAACGACTTCCTCGAGGCGCGGCTGGGCAAGCGCGAGATGCAGCGGCGCCTGCAGGCCGAGCCGATGCCGCTCAGCGAGCCCAGTTTGGCCGGGCACGTCGCCCAGACCGGGGAGATCATCAACGTCCGCGACGCGTACGCCATCGGCGGGCAGCGGAGGGTGACGTTCAACAAGACCGTCGAGGAGGTGAACGACTACGCGACCCGCTCCGTCTTCGCCGTGCCGCTCCAGGACCGCAACGGCAGCATCGTGGGCGTGCTCGAGCTCCTCAACGCGCTCGGCGAGGATGGCGCGACCGTCCCGTTCGACCCCGAGTACGAGAAGCTGATCCGCGCGCTCGCCTCCCAGGCCGCCATCGCGATCCGCAACGCGCGGCTCGAGGACCTGTCGGTCAAGGACGCGCTGACCGACCTCTTCAACCGGCGCTACTTCGCGCTTCGACTCGACGAGGAAGCCAAGCGTGGGGCGCGATTCGGTCATCCCCTCTCGCTCGTCTACATCGACCTCGACGACTTCCAGAAGCTCAACGAGGGCAAGGGGCGGCCCGCAGGCGATGAGGTGCTCAAGGAGGTCGCGCGGCTCCTTGTGAAGCACTCGCGCAGCTTCACGATCGTGGCGCGCCGGCAGGACGACGACTTCGCCGCGATCCTCGCGAATACCCCGAAGGCCGGCGCGATGAGCTACGCCGAGCGCATCCGGGGCGTCATCGAGCAGCACCCGTTCCCGCAGGGCCCGGTCACAGCGACCCTCGGCGTGGCCGCCTTCCCAGCCGACGCGGCCGCCGCCGAGGACCTGATGGCGAAGGCCGAACATGCGCTGAACGAGGCGAAGGCGCGCGGTCGGAACCGCGTCGGGCAGCTCTAGACAGGCTCGTCTAGGCCCGGGTCTCCTCGCCCCAGAGCCCGAGCGCGCGAAGCGCGGGCTCGTCGTTGAACTGGAAGAGACAGGCCGGCGCGGACGGCGCCGCGTTCCGGTGCTCCACGAAATGCCAGGGCGGCGCCACGAACGTGTCGCCCTCCTCCCACGCGAGCAGCGCGTCGCCGATCCGTGACTCGCCGCGCCCCTCGAGCACGTAATAGACGGCGCTCGCCGTGCTGCGCGCGGCGCGCGGCGCCTCGCCCGGGCGAAGCCACTGGCACTCGCACCCCATGGTCGGGAGCGGCGGCGCGCCGGTCTTGGGGTTCACGTAGGAGAGCGCCACGGGCTGGTCCGCCGGCGCCGCAGCCGCCATGCTGGCCAGGGCGCGGCGGACGGTGGCCCACGGCCAGCGTACCTGGGGATACCCGGTGTCCGCATAGCGCGACCGCCGCGGCACAAGGCCGGCCGCGGTGAACTCGTCCTGCGACGAGTCGATAGACGTGGACGGCGGCCGCGCCGGCCGCATCTTCGATGCCCAGCTCGCGTCGACGCTGCGCACGAGCGGAATGTCGAGCCCGTCGAGCCACACGACCGGCTCGCTCCCTTCGTGGCCGTGATCGTGCCAGCGCATCGGCGGTGTGATGATCAAGTCGCCCGGCTCCATCGCGCACTTCACGCCGTCAACCGTGGTGAAGGCGCCGCGCCCCTGGACGACCAGGCGGAGCGCCGCCGGCGTGTGGTGGTGGCTGGGCGCGGCCTCGCCGGGCAGGATGATCTGCAGCCCCGCAAACAGGGTCGAGGTAACAGCGTACGCCCCTCCGAGGCCGGGGTTCTTCAAGACGAGCACGCGCCGCTCTGCCTGCTCGATCGGGACGAGCCGCGCCGCTTCGAGCAGAAGCGGCCCGAGGTCCCGCCACCGCCACCGGTGCGGCACCGCGGAGGTCACCCGCTCGTTCGGCAGGAGGACGTGGAGCGCGGTCCAGAGCGGTCCCACGGAGAGCGCTTCCAGCGTCTCGCTGTACGCAGGCGGCAGGCTCGCGTCGCGTGTCGTCAGCATCGGCGTGGTCCGATGATACCCGGCAATGCCGTCTCCCGCGACTCACCGTTGACGTGTATTCTGGTGGACCGAGAAAGGAGCTTCCCATGGCCGAGACAAGCTCGTTCCGCGAGGAGCTCGAAGCCGCCGTCAACGCGCGGCACAGCCGCCTGAACCCATTCACCGAGAAGTGGGTGAGGGGCGAGCTGACGCGCGCCCAGCTGGGTGCCTGGGCGGCGCAGCACTATCAGTACGTGTCGAAGTTCCCGCGGTGGTGCGCGACGGTGTACGGCGAGTGCCCGGACCCGGACGCGCGGGACTTTCTGCTCGAGAACATCATCGAGGAGGAGTCGGGGACCAAGCACGTGGACCTGCTGATCCGCTTCGCCGAGGCGTGCGGCGTGAGCCGCGCGGAGGTCGAGACCGCGCGGCAGCTTCCGACCACGCGCGGGCTCACCGCCTGGTGCCACGAGATGTCCCGCCAGCCGTTCCACGTCGCCGCGGCGGGGCTCCTGGTCGGCCTCGAATCGCAGGTGCCCGGCATCTACAAGCGCAACCTGCCACCGCTCAAGGCGCACTACGGCTTCTCCGACCACGAGGTCGAGTTTTTCGCGATCCACATCGAGGCCGACGAGGTCCACGGCGAGCGCGGCTACGCGATCGTCGAGCGCCACTCGACGACGCCCGAAAAGAAGGCGGAGGCGATCGATGCCGTGCGTCAGGCGACCGAGATGCGCTGGCAGTACATGAGCGGCCTCTACCGCGCCTATGTCCTCAAGGAAGCGACGTAGGGCGAGCCTGTGAGCGTGACAGTGCGAGCCGCAGGCGAGGCGAGCCTGTGAGCCTGGTCAACGTGGCTCGCCTGGACGACCTCCGGGCCGGCCAGCCCAAGCTGGTGGAGGTGGGCGGCGCGCGCCTCGTCCTCGTATGCGTCAAGGACGAGGTCTACGCGTGCGACGACGTGTGCGCCCACCAGGGCGGCCCGCTCAGCCAGGGCAAGCTCTCGGGCGTGCGCCTGGCCTGCCCCTGGCACGGGTGGATGTACGATGTGCGGACGGGCGAATGTGTGATGCCCGGGCGCGGCAACCGTGTGGCGAGCTATGCAACCCGGATCGAAGGGGGCACAGTCTGGGTGCAGGTTCCCTGACGATGGCGCTCACGCTGAAGCGAGCCCACGAGTGCATCCAGCGCGGCGTTGCCAAGGCGCAGACCCTCGGCTTCAAGGTCGCCATCGCCGTCGTGGACGACGCGGGTCACCTCGTCGCGTGCGAGCGCATGGACGGCGCGCTCTGGGCCACCCCCGAGATCGCCCGGGCGAAGGCCAACGCCGCCGCCGCCTTCCGGGCGACGACGCTCGAGCTCGAGGAGCGCTTCAACAAGGGGCGCCAGCTCTTTGCGTCGAACGTCGCCACGCTCGGTGACTACCAGTTCGTCTTTGGCCGCGGCGCCGTGCCGATCGTCGACGGCGGGCAGATCATCGGTGCCGTCGGCGTGAGCGGCGCGGTCCCTGCCGATAACGACCACACGATCGCCGACGAAGCCGCGGGGCACCCCGACCTTCCCAAGGGCCACTAGCCCGCCGAGCCCACGGGGCTGCCCCTCCCTCTGGTTCTGAGGTAAGCTTCCCCCGTGAAGTTCGAGGTGGAGGTCTACGAGAACGAGGCGAGGGAGTGGGTGGCGACGGCCGTCACCTACAACGTGACGGCGACGGGTCGCACCGAGAAGGAAGCCCTCGCCCGCGTCATGGAGGCCCTCGCCCTACACTTCAAGACGTCGCCCCGCACATGAACGGCGCGCTCGCGGGTCTCCGCGTCATCGACTGCTCCCGTCTCATCGCCGGCGGCGTGCTGGCCACGATCTTCGCCGACTACGGCGCTGACGTCGTCAAGGTCGAAACCCCGCGGGGCGGCGATCCCCTGCGCACCTGGCTGAAGGAGCGCGGCGAGCTCTGGTGGAAGGTCTACGCTCGCGGCAAGCGCTCGATCACCCTCAACCTCGCCCATCCGCGCGGCCAGGCGCTGCTCACGCGGCTCGTGAGGGACGCCGACGTCCTCATCGAGAACTTTGTCCCGGGCACGCTCGAAAAATGGGGGCTCGGCTGGGACGTCCTCTCCGCCGAAAATCCGCGGTTGGTTCTCGCGCGCGTGTCGGGTTGGGGGCAGGACGGCCCCTACCGCGACCGGCCGGGCTTCGGCACGATGGTGGAAGCGATGAGCGGCTTCGCCGCGGCGACCGGGCCGGCGGACGGGCCGCCGACGCTTCCCTCGTTCCCGATGGCCGACATGGTCGCCGCGCTGGCGGGGGCCGCCGCGGTGCTCGCGGCGCTGCGCCACCGCGATCAGATCGGGGGCCGCGGTCAGGTGATCGACATCTCGCTCTACGAGCCGCTGCTCTCCGTCCTCGGACCCGCCGCCGCCGAGTACGCGCTCGACGGCAAGATCCGGGCGCGCCACGGCAACCAGTCCGACAATGCGAGCCCACGCGGGACCTACCGGACGCGCGACGGTGAGTGGATCGCCCTCTCGGCCTCGACGCCCGCGTCGGCGAGGGCACTCTTCGACGGACTCGGCCTCGGCGACCTCATGAAGGACCCCAGGTTTGCGACCAACGACGCGCGGGTCGCCCACAACGACCTCGTGGACGCGGCCCTCACGCGCGCGATCGGTGCACGCACGGTCGACGAGATGCTCCACCTGTTCGAAACGATGGACCTCACGGCGGCGCCCGTCTACGACATCGCGGACATCACCGAGGACCCGCACGTGGTCGCGCGCGGCATCTTCATGGACGTCCCCGATCCCGATCTCGGCACCGTGCGCATGACGGCGCCCACGCCCCGCCTCGCCGACACGCCCGCCTCGGTCCGCTGGGCAGGGCCTTCGCTCGGCGCCCACAACCGTGACGTCTATGCGTCGCTCGGGCTCAGCGACGCCGAGCTCGGCGAGCTGAAGAGTGCCGGCGTCATCTAGCTCGGCGCGCACGATCGCCATCGCGCTTGCGCTCGCCGGCCTCGTCGCGGGGTCCGTGACGGTCGCCGTCGCCGGGGCCGAGTACGCGGGACCGCTGATCGATGCGCACTCGCACCTGTCGAACGCCGGGGCGATCGACGCCTACGTGGAGGCGATGAAGCGGCACAACGTCACCAGAGTGGTGCTGCTCGGCGTCGGCGGCGTCCAGAAGGACGACGCGGAGTGGATCGCCGCCGCGGCCCGCAAGTACCCCGACCGCGTGATCGCGGGGCTTCCCGTGCCCGACCCGACCTCCGATGTCGCGGCGCAGCGGCTCGCTGACGATCTCGCCCGCCGCCGGCCGCGCGTCCTCGGCGAGGTGCACCTGCGACAGCTCGGGCGTCGGAATATCGAGCGGGATCCTAACGACGCCGCGTTCGGGAAGGTCCTCGACCTCGCCGCCCAGTACGGCGTGCCGGTGGTCGTGCATTACGAGCTGACCGACACGGCCGCCGCCGCACTCAGTCGCGCGCTCGCGGCGCACCGGAAGGCGACGCTCGTCCTCGCCCACGCCGGCGAGGGCCCGCCCGCGCGCGTGGAGGGGCTGCTCGCGCGCAACCCGAACCTCATGGTCGACCTCTCCGGGATGCACTTCCTGCGCAAGCCCTCGCTCGCGTCCGAGAACGGGCCACTCGATCCTGCATGGAAGGCGCTGATCGAGAAGATGCCGGACCGCTTCCTGATGGGCGTCGATGTGTGGGCGCCGCGGCTCCTCGAGCCGGCGATGCTCGACCGGCTCTTCACGTGGACGCGCCGTGTCCTCGGGGAGCTCACACCGGAGGTGGCGGCGCGCGTGGGGCACCGGAACGCGGTCGCGCTCTTCCGCCTCGAGTAGCCGGCCGTGGTCGCGAACCCGTTCGCAGACACCACCGCCGCCGCCATGCTCGACGCCGTCGCAACACGGTATGGGTCGCGCGAGGCGATGGTGTTCGGCGAGGTGCGCGTCTCGTTCGCCGAGTTCCGCGAGCGCGTGAACCGGCTCGCCCGTGGCCTCGCAGCCCTCGGCATCCGCCACGGCGAGAACGTCGCGATCTGGCTCCCGAACCGGCCCGAGTGGTTCTTCGCCCAGTACGCGTGCGCGCGTCTCGGCGCCGTCGTCATCGCGCTCAACCCGCGCTACAAGGCGCACGAGCTGTCGTACATCCTCGGCCAATCGGAAGCGAAGGCACTCCTCATGACCGACCACCTCGGCGGCATCGATTACTTCGAGACGCTCCATGAGGTGCTGCCCGAGCTGCCCGCGTCGGTCCCCGGCGAACTCACGAGCGTGAGATTTCCCGAGCTCCGCCACGTCATCGTGGACGCCGACGACCCCTACCCCGGATGCCATCGCCTCGCGGACGTCGTCGACCTCGGCGCTGGGTCGGGGGCTTCGGGGGGCGCGAGTGTCGTTCCGAGCGAAGGGAGGCCCCCGCAGCCCCCGGCCCCGACACCGAGGCCGGACGACGTCTTCACGATCCTCTACACCTCAGGGACGACGTCGTTTCCGAAAGGGGCGATGATCACGCATCGCAATTGCGTCCCTCACGGCTGGACCATCGGCGACGTGTTGCGCATGACGCCCCACGATCGAGTTCTCCACGCGCTCCCCGCGGCTGGCACCTGGGGCGGCGTCAACATCCCACTCACGACGTGGAGCCACGGCGCCTCCCTCGTCCTCATGGACGTGTTCGATCCCCTCCGCGCGCTCCAGCTCATCGAGCGCGAGCGCTGCACCGTCTGGAACGCGGTGGACGTGATGGTGAAGGCTGTGCTCGACCATCCAGACCTCGACCGCTACGACCGCTCGTCGCTCCGCACGGGCGGGCTCGGCTCGACCGGCGGCGGCGGGCGCGGCCTCTTCGAGGCGTGGGTCGGGAAGATCGGCGTGCGGCATGGCTACGAGCCCTACGGCATGACCGAGGTGAATGCGATGGCGCTCTACCACGACCTCGACGAGCCGCTCGCGCTCCGGAAGCTCCCGGGCGTCCACCCGGCGCCTGGCCTCGAGGTGCGCGTCGTCCACCCTGAGACGGGCGCGGTCTGCACACCCGGCGAGGAGGGGGAACTGCAGTTCAGGGGCGAGCGCGTCACGCGCGGTTATTACAAGAAACCGGAAGAGACTGCGGCAGCCTTCACGCTAGACGGCTGGTTCTGCTCCGGCGACCTCGGCATCCAGGACGGCCAAGGGCACACGATCTTCAAGGGCCGG
>Ga0134063_10000448_pt1 | contig 13843 bp, 10 predicted proteins | sample 15_taG_11_FD_94467 | JGI IMG/M metagenome (GOLD analysis project Ga0134063, IMG submission 94467) | Grasslands soil microbial communities from the Angelo Coastal Reserve, California, USA - 15_D_Rain_20cm_5_09082015 | ecosystem: Environmental > Terrestrial > Soil > Grasslands ... | reverse complement strand
GAACACGAGAAAGCCGAAGCGGTAGCCTTCGAACTCGACAGACGGCTCTGGAAAGGCGAAACTGAACCGCATGAACCCCCGGCCGTGGCTGGGCGTAAACACTTCGCTGGTAGACGTGAGCGGAAGGATGGGGACGGGTTCGGCGCGTCCCGGCGGGGCCGCTTGGCTCAATCCGGGCGGGAGCACCGCCCCGGCGCCGGCGGCGCCCATGACCGCGAGCCAATCGCGGCGGGAAAGCGAATCGCCCGTGCCGTGCATCGTCGCCTCGCAGGGGAAGAGGCAGCAACAGTACCGCAGGCGGGGCGCCCCAGCCAGCCGCGGCACCCATTCTGCAGCAGTGCGGCCGCGAGCCGATAACCCATCGATCGACTGTTGCGTCACTACGACAGGAGACCCGCTGTGAGCGCACTCAGCAGACGCGACTTCGTCACCGCCACGGTGGCCGGCGGGCTGGCGCTGGCCGGCGCGCGCCGCTCGCGACTCGCCGACTCCCGGATCGACGTGCTGGTGAGCGAGCCGATCGGCACGATCGCGCCGGAGCTCTACGGCCACTTCGTCGAACACCTGGGCGGCGTGGTCTACGACGGCGTGTGGGTGGGTGAGAAGTCCCGTATCCCGAACATCGGCGGGCTCCGGCAGGCGCTGGTCGATGCGTTCCGCCTCATCCACCCGGGCGTGGTGCGCTGGCCGGGGGGCTGCTTCGCGGACTCCTACGATTGGCATGACGGCGTCGGTCCGCGCGAGCGCCGGCCGCGACGCACCAACTTCTGGAGCGACGATCCCCATCTGCGCGCGCTGGGCGACGTGCCGGCGAAGTACGATCCCAACCAGTTCGGCACGAACGAGTTCATGCGGTTCTGCCGTCTGGTCGCGGCTCAGCCCTATTTCGCCGTCAATCTCCGCACGCTCCCCCCGCGCTCGTTCGACGAGTGGCTGGAGTACTGCAATGCGCCGGCGGGAAGCACCACGCTCGCCGAGCAACGGGCGTCGGGCGGCGAGCGCGAGCCGTTCGGGGTGCGCTATTGGGGCATCGGCAACGAGTCCTGGGGGTGCGGCGGCAACTTCACGCCGGAGGAATACGCCGCCGAGTACCGTCGCTTCGCCACCTGGGCCGTGCCGTCGTACGGCCTGGAGCTCGCCTTCATCGGCTCCGGCCCGAACGGCGGGGATCTCGACTGGACGCGGCGGTTCTTCCGGGAGATGGCCGAGCGGCGCGGCTTCGACCGGATGTGGGGCTGGGCGCTCCATCACTACTGCAGCGCGCCGAACGGCGAGGCCGTGGCGTTCGACGACACTGCCTGGTACGACCTGCTGGGGAGCGCCAACCGGATGGAATCGCTTATCACGTCGCATTGGCAGGTGATGGGAGAGAGCGACCGCGAGCGGCGCGTAAAGCTGGTGGTCGACGAATGGGGCGCGTGGCACAAGATGACAACCAACCTCGACCCTGCGCACCTCTTCGGCCAGCAGTCGACGATCCGCGATGCCCTCGTCGCCGGGCTCACGCTCGACACCTTCAATCGGCACGCCGATAAAGTGGCGATGGCCAACATCGCGCAGCTCGTCAACTGCATCCAATCCTTGTTCCTCGCACACGAAGACAAGTTCCTGGTCACGCCGACCTACCACGTCTTCGCGATGTACGCGGCGCACCAGGGCGCGCGCGCCGTGCGCACTGTCGTGGCGGCGTCGCCCGTCGGCTGGGTGGACGGCCAGAAGCGGGACCATTCGCTCTGGGGACTGAACGGCTCGGCGTCGCTCCGCGGGGCAGGGGGAGGGGCAGGCGGAGCACTCACGTTGACGGTCACGAATCCGCACCTCTCCGAGCCGCGCGAGACGGAGATCGCGGTGCGGGGGGCGACGGTGCGCTCGGTGAGCGCCACCACGCTGGCGGCGCGCGACGTGCACGATCACAACACGTTCGAGGCCCCGCGCACGGTGGTGCCGGCCACGGCGACGGTGGCGGTGACCACGCCGCCCCTCGTCTATCGCTTTCCCCCGGCTTCGGTGACGAAGCTCGAGATGGCGCTCGGCTAGTCGGGGTCGAGCCCCGACCGAAATGCCTCGACCAGTGGCGTGGGGTCGGGCCCGCGCCCGAGCGCGTGCGCCTCGCAAGCGGCGTACACCGGTTTGAGTCCCGCGTACACGGCGACGCTCGAGGGATCGGGCCGGACTCGAGCCACCGGCTCCACGAACCCCGCCACGACTTCCTCCCAGCCGATCTCCCGGCCCTGGGCGACCTGCTCGCCGTGGAACGCCCGCAATGCCGCACCTAACGCCGCCGACTCGGCGACCGCAAGCTGCCGCACCTCCGCGCCGTGCACGTCCGCCATGACCTGCAGGATGGCCCGGTTCTGGGCGGCGCCTCCGGTGGCGTGGATCGCCACCACGCGCTCTCCCATCCACCCGGCGTGCCGCGCGGTCGCCAGCATCTGCGCCTCGATCACCGCCCGCACGTTTGCCGCGGCGTCTCCCGCATCGAGCCCGTAGCGTCTCACCCCGGCCTCGAGAACCGGTGGCGTGACCTCGGGCTCGAACCACGGGAGCATGATCGCCCCCCGGTTGCCCGGCGGCGTGTCACGCAACAACCGCGAAAAACCATGCCATTCGAGCCCGTACGCGTCTCGGACGCGCTCGCGGGCGAGCGAGCCGTTCTTGAAGCACACCAGCGCCATGTAGTCGCCCGTCGCCGCACCGAACACATGACTCGCGCCCGCCGGGTCGATCCGCGGAGCTCGTAACAGCCCGAACAGCGTATCGCTCGTGCCGAGCGAGATGCCGATCCGCCCGGGGGTCACGAGCCCCACGCCGATGAGACTGCACGGGTTGTCGCCGCTCCAGGCGATCACGCTGGCGGGCGGCAAGCCGTAGCGCTCCACCCAGAAGCGGGACAACCGGCCGATCACTGACCAGGACGGCGCGAGCTCGGGGAGCTTGCGGTCGAGCCCGGCCGCGGTGGCACGCATCGCGACGCCCGACCACCGCCCGGCGGCGAGATCCATCAGGTTCATGCCCGCGCCGTCGCCCGGCTCGATCGGCGCGTGTGCCCCGATGAGCAGCGACGCCAGGAACGAGCTCACGAGGTGGATCCGCTCGGTAGCCGCATAGCCCGACGGATCCTGCTCGTGGTACTTGCGGATCTGGGGTCCCGTGAACCGCTCGAACGCGCGGGATCCCGTGAGTCGGGCGAGCGCGTCGTTCCCCCCGACGGCGCTGGCGATGGCGGCACACTGCGCCGTGGTGCTCGAGTCCATCCAGATCGGCGCCTCGGCGCGACTCAACATGCCGGAGAGCTGCGCGACGAGCGGTTGCCGCGGATCGAGTCGGCCGAGTCCCGCCGCCGCCGCGATGTTCAGGTAGACGCTCCCATGCTGCTGCGCGGCGCCCGACACGGCGCGCAGCCGGCTGAGATCGACCTTCGAGTCCCGGGCCAGGATACCCATGAATCGGTCCAACGCCTCGGCCCAGAGCAGCGGCGACGACGTCGCGACCAGCGGATCGGCGTGCGGCAGGACGCCGCTCTGTGTTCCGTAGTGGGGAAAATCGCGGTCGAAATTGAGCGACCGCTGAAACACCACGCGACGCTCGGATCCGCCGATCTCGAGCACGATCCCGGTCAGGCTTTGCGTGCTCGAGTCGAAGCCCAGGTACAGGGACACGCAGCTTATGCGCGCAGCCGAGTCACTATCGCGCGCCCACCACTCTGATCCGCGTGTCGAGCCGGAGGTCGGCCGAAGAGGTCCCCACCTGGATGCGCACAGGCTCGGTTTCCACCACCCAGCCGTGGGTAGCGGGATTCCAGTAGGCGAGCGACGACGCCCGCAGCGACAGCTCGACCGTGCGGGTCTCGCCGGCATTGAGGGTGATGCGTCTGTAGCCCCGCAGGTCCTTGTTCGGCCGCTCGACCGCGGAGCCGAGGTGCTGCACGTACAGCTGCACCACCTCGTCTCCGGTTCTCGCGCCGGTGTTCGTCACATCCACGCGCACGGTGATGGCGCCGTCGGACCGAAGCGTCGGCGCACTGGTCCGCAGATTCTTGTATGCGAACGTCGTGTAGCTCAAGCCGTGGCCGAACGGGTAGAGGGGCGACCCGCCGAAGAAGCGGTACGTCCGACCGGCCATGTGGTAATCGTCGAACGACGGTAGATCGTCCACGCTACGATAGAACGTGACGGGCAGCCGGCCGCCCGGGTTGTAATCGCCGAACAGCACGTCGGCGATCGCGCTGCCGGCGGCTTGGCCGGGGTACCACGCCTCCACGATCGCCAGGACATGCTCCTGGGCCCAGTTCACCGCCAGGGCACTACCGTTGAGCAGCACCAGCACGGTGGGCTTGCCGACCGCGCAGACGCGCTCGAGCAGGCGCTGCTGCGATGCCGGCAGGTCGATCCGCGTGCGGTCGCCGCCGCGGAACCCCTCGATCTGGAGCGGCATCTCCTCGCCCTCCATCCGGGCGGTGAGGCCGAGGAACAGCACCACCGCGTCCGCCTGCCGCGCGGCGTTCACCGCCTCCGCGGCGAGCGTCTCGGCCGGGACCCGCGGGCCGCTGTCGGTCATGGGAAAGCCATCGGCGAGGTCGGCGCCGCGGGCGTAGAGTACGCGTGTGCCCGGAGCGACCGCCTCACGCACGCCGCGCAGCGGCGTCACCGGGTCAGTAGGGTCCCCGTTATAGTTGCCGAGCAGCATGCGGGCCTGATCGGCGTTCGGCCCGATGACGGCGATGGTGCGGAGGTTCTTGCGCAGCGGAAGCAATCCACCCTCGTTCTTCAGAAGGACGATGGACTCACGCGCGACCTGGCGCGCCAGCGCGCGGTGGGCCGGTTGGTCGAGCACCGCGTAGGGAATGCGCGCCCACCGCACGGAATCGGGCGAGTCGAACATGCCGAGCCTGAAGCGGGCCAGAAACAGGCGAGTGACTGCCGTGTCGATCTGCTGCTCGGTGATCAGCCCCTGTTTCGCCGCGTCCACGAGGTTCGCGTAGACGCGACCGCACTCCAGGTCGGTGCCTGTTTTCACCGCCAGGGCGGCGGCCTCGGGAGCGGTCTGTACGACCTTGTGCCGCGCGTAGATGTCATCGATCGCGCCGCAGTCGGACACGACGTAGCCCCGGAACCCCCACTCGCTGCGCAGGATCGCCTGGAGCAGCATGTCGCTGCCACAGGCGGCCTTGCCGTCGACTCGGTTGTACGCGCACATGAGCGAGTAGGCGCCGCCGTCACGGATGCCGGTCTCGAAGTGCGGCAGATAGCTCTCGCGCAGATCACGCTCGCTCACTACGGCGTCGAACTGGTGTCGCTCCGGCTCCGGCCCGCTGTGCACGGCGAAGTGCTTCACGGTCGCCACGGTCTTGAGATACTTCGGGTCGTCCCCCTGCATGCCACGAATGAACTGCACGGCCAGCCGGCCGGTGAGAAAGGGATCCTCACCGTAGGTCTCCTGGCCGCGGCCCCAACGCGGGTCCCGGAACAGGTTGATGTTGGGAGACCAAAACGTCAGCCCCTGATAGCGCCGGCGGCTTCCGGTGCGCACGTACTCGTGGTGCTTGGCGCGCGCCTCGTCGGAGATCACGGTCGCCATCCGGAAAATGAGGCTGTCGTCCCAGGTGGCCGCCAGGCCGATCGCCTGCGGGAACACCGTCGCGGTGCCGGAGCGCGCCACGCCGTGTAGCGCCTCGTTCCACCAGTTGTATGGCGGGATACCGAGTCGGTCGATCGCCGGAGCGACGTCCTTCACCTGGGAGACCTTCTCCTCGAGGGTCATGCGGCTCACCAGATCGTGCACGCGCACGTCGAACGGCAGAGCTTCGTTCTGGTAGGGAGGTGTCTGCACCGCTGCTGCCACGCCGATCGCGCGGCACACGAGCATAGCGCCGAGCAGCGGGATTCTACCGGTCGCAACGGAAGCGCGCATAAGACCTCGAGCGGGGCGGGAGACGGCGCGACAGCATAGACTTACGCTAACCGTCGAGGATCCGGAACAGAAGGAGAGGGCGTGACCATCTCACGACGCGATTTCGCGCGGGCGGCCGCCTGCGCCCTGGCGGGGACGGTGGTGGAAAAGGTCAAGCCAGGCGTCCGGCCCCATCCGTCCGCCTCGCAGCTCGCCTGGCAGCGCGACGAGCTCGCCCTCTTCCTTCATTTCGGCGTCAATACGTTCACCGACCGCGAGTGGGGGGACGGCCACGAGGACCCGGCGATATTCGACCCGACGCAGCTGGACGCGCGTCAATGGGCCCGCACGGCCAAGGCCGGCGGCGCCCGCGCCCTGATCCTGACCGCCAAGCATCACGACGGCTTCTGCCTCTGGTCCAGCCGGCTCACCGAGCATTCCGTGGCGCGCAGCGCGTGGCGCGGCGGGGCAGGGGACGTGGTGCGGGAGTTCACCGACGCCTGCCGGAGCGAAGAGCTGCGCGCCGGCCTCTATCTCTCGCCGTGGGATCGGAACGCCCCAGTCTACGGCGATTCGCCGCGCTACAACGACTTCTACTGCGACCAGCTCACCGAGCTGCTCACGCGTTACGGGCCCATCAGCGAGGTGTGGTTCGACGGCGCCAACGGCGAAGGCCCGAACGGGCGGCGCCAGGTATACGACTGGCCGCGCGTTTTCGGCCTGGTGCGCCGGCTGCAGCCCCGGGCGGTCATGTTCTCGGACGCCGGCCCCGACGTGCGCTGGTGCGGCAACGAGGCCGGAGTGGCGGGCGATCCGAACTGGTCCAGCGTGGACCCTGCCGCTGTTCCCTACCCGGGCGCCTCGGGCGGGGCGGTGATCGCCGCCCTGCAGCACGGCGATCCCCACGGCGCGGTGTGGCGGCCTGCCGAGACCGACACCTCGATCCGGCCGGGCTGGTTCTATCACGCGGCGGAGGATGAACGGGTGAAGCCCGTGGATCAGCTCGTGGGCATCTGGCTCACGTCGGTGGGACGAAACTCGAAGCTGCTCCTCAACGTGCCGCCGACGCGCGACGGCGTGCTGCACGCGACCGACGTAGCGCGCCTCGCGCAGCTCCGGGCGCAATTGACCTCGTTGTTCGCCGAGGACTTCGCAGCGGGTCGGCCGGTCGACTGGCGGGTGACCGGGAGGCGCACCGCCGTCGCCCACGTGGACCTGGGCAAAGCGGTGACGATCGGGCTTGCGCGACTCGAGGAGGACATCGCCCGCGGCCAATGCGTCGCGCGCTACGCCATCCAGGGCACCGCGGACGGTCGAGATTGGCGCGAGCTGGCGCGCGGCACTACGGTCGGCTATCGGAAAGTCGACCGGTTCGAGCCCACGGCCGCCCGGAACGTGCGCGTCGTGGTGGAGGACGCCGTGGCGACCCCGCGGCCGCTGCGCTTCGGGTTGTATCGCGGCGCCTGACGGTGGCGCATCGCTGCGAACGGTGGTAGCCTCTCTGGCACATGCGCGCATCCGGTTGGTTGCGATTGTCGGCGGTTATTCTGTCCCTCGCCGTTGCCGCTGCTCGGGCGCCGGCGCAACAGACAGCGCTGGGTCTCTTCCACGGTCAAACCGACGTCGGGCAGGTGACCAAGCGGGGCTCGGTCACGTATGACGCCGTGCGGGAGCGGTACACCATCGCGGGCTCGGGCGCGAACATGTGGTTCGACCGCGACGACTTTCACTTCGTGTGGAGGCGCATCCAGGGGAATTTCCTCTTGCTCGCGCGGGCGCAGTTCGACGGGCCGGGCGTGGAGCCGCATCGCAAGCTCGGGTGGACGGTCCGATCCGACTTCGCGACCGGTTCGCCCCACGTGACGGCCGCGGTCCACGGGGACGGCCTTGTCGCGTTGCAGTACCGCCGCACGGGCGGGGGCGCGACCGAGGAGGTCCGGTCGCCCGTGACGGGCGACGTCATTCAACTCGAGCGGGCGGGGGACGGGTACACACTCTCCGTGGGCCGCTTCGGGGACAGCCTGGCGCCGGTACGAGTGGGGGACCTGGCGCTCGGCGACACGGTCTACGTCGGGCTGTTCGTCTGCGCGCATAACGACACGGTGGTCGAACGAGCCACGTTCCGCGACGTGCGCATCACGGCCCCCCCGCGGGACGGGTTCGTGCCCTACCGGGACTACATCGGGAGCAATCTGGAGATCCTCGACGTCGCGACGGGGGAGCGCACGATCGTGTACCGCTCTCCCGAGTCGCTCCAGGCGCCCAACTGGACCAGGGACGGCAAGGCGCTGATCTACAACAGCCAGGGCCTGTTGTATCGCTTCGACCTCGCCGATCGGCGACCCGTCGCCTTGAACACCGGGTTCGCCACCAGCAACAACAATGATCACGTCCTGTCCTTCGACGGGCGAACGCTAGCGATCAGCCAGCAGAGCGCGGAGGATCACAACGCCTCGATCGTATATACGGTACCGGTGGGAGGCGGGACACCGCGGCGGGTCACGCAACTGGGCCCGTCGTACTTGCACGGCTGGTCGCCGGACGGGAAGTTTCTGGTCTACACCGGACAGCGGGGTGGGGAATTCGACGTCTATCGCATCCCGGTGGACGGGGGCGACGAGACGCGGCTCACACACGCGTCGGGACTGGACGACGGCCCGGAGTATTCACCCGACGGCACGTACATCTACTTCAACTCCGTCCGGAGCGGGACGATGCAGATCTGGCGAATGCGGGCGGATGGCAGCGCGCAGGAGCAGATCACGAACGACCAGTACAACAATTGGTTCCCGCACGTGTCCCCCGACGGTCAGTCGATCGTCTTCCTGTCATTCATGAAGGACGTGGCGCCCGACGACCATCCGTTCTACAAGCAGGTGTACCTGCGGATGATGCCTGCCGCGGGCGGCACGCCGCACGTGGTCGGCTACGTCTACGGCGGTCAGGGGACCATCAATGTGCCATCCTGGTCGCCGGACAGCCGGCGGGTGGCGTTCGTCAGCAACACCGACCTGCGCCGGGTGCCATAGCGTCCGATGCGCGTGTCCGAGCTGCGCGGCGCGCTCGAGGACGCCCTCGGCCCGACCTATCGAGTCGAGCGCGAAGTGCGCCCCGTCGGTGAGTGCCGTTTGTTCGTGGCCGTAGGGCCGCCGACCGATCCCGAGCTGCTGGTGAAAGTGCTGCCGGCGGAGCTCTCACTCGCCGTCGATGCGGCGGTATTCGAGCGCGAGGTGCTGCTCCTGGGCGACCGCCTGGGACACGCGCAGCTCGTGCCACCCCGCGGGTCCGGCCGGGCCGGCGCATTCGTCTATCACGCGCGACGCTTCGTCGAGGGCACCACGCTGCGCGCCTGGCTGGCGAACCACGGCGAGATGCCGCTGCGCCGCGTCATCGAGGTCCTGCGCGACGTCCTGCTCGCCTTGGCGCATGCGCATCGCGGGAGCATCGCCCACGGCGACCTGCGGCCGGAGAATGTGCTGCTCACCGCGGGACGCGTTCAGGTCGCGGACACGGGAATCGTGGACGCCGTCGGCCGCGCCGTGCCGAGCGCGCTCGCAGGCGGCGTCGGCGCGACGTTGTGCGCGCCCGCCTATCTGGCGCCCGAGCGGCGCAAGAACGGCGGGGCCGGCGGGCCGCGCGACGACATGTTCGCCGTCGGGGTGCTGCTGCACGAAATGCTGACCGGCGAGCTTCCCGCCGTGGAAGGGGAGTCCCTCGAGGAGGTGCGCTCGCTGCCGCCGTGGCTGGCCGAGCTGGCGCGCCGCTGTCTCACCCCAGAGCCCACCGCGCGGTGGCCCGACGCCGCCGCGGCGCTGGACGCGGTCGGCCGCTCGGGCGCGGGGCCCATGTGAGCAGCCGCCCCGTGCTGTGCTATCACAGGGTCGGCGGGCCACTCGAGTTGGGCGTCACGCGCGTGGCCCGCTCGGTGTTTGCGCGTCAGATGACGGCGCTCGCCCAGGCCGGTTGGCAGACGCTCACGCTGGCTCAGTTTGTAGAGCGACGCCAACTCGGTACCTCCGCATTCCGCACTCCGCCCTCCGCATTTCTCTTGACCTTCGACGACGGCTACGCCGGCCTCGCCCAGCACGCCTATCCGGTCCTCGCCGATCTCGGCTTCACCGCCACGACCTTTCTCATCACCGACTACGTCGGCGCCAACAATACCTGGGACATGCGCTATACCTGGCGCCCGCTGGCTCACCTCGACTGGCGCACCGTGGAGCAGTGGCGGGCGCGCGGCTTCGACTTCGCATCGCACACCGCCTCCCATGCACGCCTCACCTGGCTCGGGGACGCCCGCGCGGCCGACGAGCTGGGTCGGGCCCGGGAGACGCTCGTCCGCCGGCTGGGCGCCTCGGCGGGACGCGCCGTCGCCTATCCCTTCGGTGCGGCGGACGCGCGGGTCGAGCGGCTGGCGCGGAGCGCGGGCTACGAGCTCGGCTTCGGAGGTGTGCGGGGAAACGGCGGCGCGATGCACGTGCCACGCATTCCGGTCTACGTGTGGGACGCCTGGAGGGTGCCGCTGGGGCTGGAAGACGGCGGGCTGGGCGCGCTGGGACGGTTCGTCGCACACATCGCGAACCGGTGCGCGGTCGGGACGAGCTGGATGTTGAAATTGCGACAGGAGCACAGAGCACACAGCAGTTCTTGACGGTGCACCCTTGAGTACTGCTCCCCGCTCTCTGCTCCCGCTACAGCAGATTTCCCGCCCCCACCGCCATCCCCATCGCATGGTACCCCTTATCCACGTAGATCGTCGCCCCCGTGATTCCGCTGCCGAGCGGGCTGGCGAGGAACGCGGCGGTGGTGCCGACTTCCCAAGCGGAGAGTGGCTCCGTGAGGGGAGCGTTGGCGCAGTAGTACTGCACCATCTGCTCGATCTTGCCGATCGCGCTGGCGGCGCGCGAGGCGAGCGGGCCCGCCGAGATCGTGTTCACCCGCACGCCGTACTTGCGCCCGGCCTCGAATGCGAGCGTGCGCGTGTCGCTCTCGAGCGCCGCTTTGGCGGACGACATCCCACCGCCGTAGCCGGGGACGACCCGTTCGCTCGCCAGGTAGGTGAGCGACAGGAATGAGCCGCCCGGTCGCAGCAGTGGTCCGAGACGGGCGACCAGCGAGACCAGGGAATACGCGCTGACGCTCACCGCCGTGAGATAGCCCGCGCGACTCGTCTCGAGCAGCGGCTTCTTCACCTCGGGCCCATTGGCTAACGAGTGCACCACGATGTCGAGCGACCGCGCCCCGAAGTCCTGGGTGAGGCGCTCTGCCAGGCCGGCGATTGAGAAGTCCCCTACGTCCTTGTACCGCTTGTTGGCGCGCACGTCGTCCGGCGCGTCCGCGAGCGTGTCGTACGCGGCATCGAGCGGGTAGATCTTCTCGAAGGCGAGCAGCGAGCCGTCGGCCATGCGGCGCGCCTCGTCCATCTTCCCCCGCTCGAGCAGGTTGAGAAAGATGTTGCGGGCCGGAGGCCACGTTCCCGTGCACACCGTCGCCCCGGCTTCCGCCAGCGCCTTGGCGATTGCAAAGCCGTACCCGCCGTCGTCGGCCACCCCGGCCACCAATGCTCGTTTGCCTCGGAGATCGATGTTCAGCATCAGATGAAAAACCTCGCCGCCACCGGGATCAGCTGCGGATGCTGCACCAGAGCATGGGCGAAAATCCGGCCGAGCGTGCGCCGCTCCGCGGGAATCGCGTTCACCGTCCGGGCCAGCGCATTGAAGAACGCGTCATCGACGCTCTCGAGCGCCCGCTTGATGCGGTAGTACTTCACGTGATCCTGGCCGAGCAGCTCCATCCAGGCGTGGTGGTACGCGGCCAGGCGTCGCGCGCTCGTATCCCCCGCACGGATCGCGGCCGCCACGGTGCAGCCGGCGAGGCGTCCGGCCTTCATCGCATTGACGATGCCGCCCCCCGAGAGCGGGTTGATCATGTGCGCCGCGTCGCCCGCCACCAGGAGACCGTCGGCATAGGTCTGCTGGACCGTCGTGTGCACGATGACGCCCCCCACCGTGTAGCCGGTCCGGGCGCCGTTGGGATAGCGCCGGTCCATCCACGCGTCGAGATACTGGCGCGCGTTGCGGCCGTCGCTCTTCAGCGCCACCAGCCCCAGTCCCACGTTGGCGATCCCCACGCCCTTGGGAAAGATCCAGGCATACCCACCCGGCGCGACGGCGTCACCGAATTGCAGGTAGATCGCGTCGGGGTCGAAATCGATCCCCTGGACCACGTATTGGGCGCACGATTCCATGTCGCGGGCGGGCACGCGCGTGTCGAGTCCCGCCCAGCGACCGACCATCGCCTCCACGCCGTCCGCCCCGATCACGACTTTCGCCCGATAGGTCGACGCACCGCGCAGGCCGCGCACGGCGACGTGCCAGCGCCCGTCCGGGGTCCGCGTCATCCCCGACGCTTCCGTGCCCACGAGCAGCTCGGCGCCCGCCGCGACCGCTTCGGCGGCGAGATGGGCGTCGAACCGCGTGCGATCGAGGATCCAGCCCACGTCCCGCTCGGCGACCCTGACCTCCGAGTCGTCAGGCGCGATGAAGATGACACGCGAAATCTTGCGCGCGACCCACGGGGCGCCGTCCGGATTGGCGAACTCGCGCAGCCCGGCGTCCCCGACGCCCTCCGCGCAGCGCACCGGTGCTCCCACCGCGCGATCGCGCTCGAGCAACACCACGTCGAGCTCCGGTGCCGCGCGTTTTGCCTGTGCCGCGGCGACGGCACCGGCCGGGCCCGCGCCGACGACCAGGAGATCGACGTCAGGCATCGACCATGGCGAGCGCGCCGACCGGGCAGGGCGCGACGCACTTCCGGCAGCCGGTACAGGTCTGGCGGTCGACGAGCAGGTCGCTGAGCGCGAGGTGGATCGCTGCAGGAGGGCAGAGCGGCAGACACAGCCCGCAGCGGTCGCACACGGCAAGATCCACCACGGCGACCTCTGCTGCGCGGGCGCGTCGCATCGGCGAACGGTAGCCGCCGCCGGAAGGGCCGTCAAGCATCAGCCTTGATTGAAGTTACGCTTTACATTAGCTTGAGGCGCCGTGCGAGCGCCCGCCTGACAACCTTCACCCGACGACCTCGTGCCTTTTCGCTGGCCGAATTGGAAGCTCGGTGCCTGGAGCCCGGCAAATGAGATCGCCGTCGATCTGGGCACGGCCAATACCCTGATTTACGTGAAGGGCGAGGGGATCGTGCTGAACGAGCCCTCCGTCGTGGCGATCGAGAAAGCCACGGGGAAGATCAAAGGGATCGGGCTCGAAGCGAAGCGCATGTTGGGGCGCACGCCCGACGGGATCCTCGCCGTGCGGCCCCTCAAAGACGGCGTGATCGCAGATTTCGACGTGACCGAGAAGATGCTCCGGTTCTTCCTCAAGACCATCATCGATCGACATCTGTTCCGCGTGAAGCCCAAGGTGATCGTGTGCGTGCCGAGCGGCATTACCGAGGTGGAGAAGCGCGCGGTGCGGGACTCGGCGCAGTCGGCGGGCGCCAAGGAAGTGTACATGGTGGCGGAGCCGATGGCTGCGGCGATCGGCGTAGGGCTGCCGGTCGAGACGCCCACCGGCAACATGGTGATCGATATCGGCGGCGGCACCACGGAGATCGCCGTGATCGCGCTCTCGGGGATCGTGTCGGATACGTCGATCCGCACCGGAGGCGATGAGCTCGACCAGGCGATCGTACAGTTCATGCGCAAGAACTACAACCTCCTCATCGGGGAGCCCACGGCCGAGCAAATCAAGATCCAGATCGGCTCCGCCGCCCCGGTCGGCGAGGAGCGCGAGATGGAAGTGAAGGGCCGGGACCTGGTCTCCGGCATTCCCAAGATCGTGCGCGTGCACTCGAGCGAAATCCGCGAGGCGGTGCAGGAGCCGATCCAGCAGATCGTCGATGCGGTCCGGCGCGCGCTCGAGATCACCCCACCCGAGCTCGCCAGCGACATCGTGGACCG
>Ga0134063_10000441_pt1 | contig 14067 bp, 8 predicted proteins | sample 15_taG_11_FD_94467 | JGI IMG/M metagenome (GOLD analysis project Ga0134063, IMG submission 94467) | Grasslands soil microbial communities from the Angelo Coastal Reserve, California, USA - 15_D_Rain_20cm_5_09082015 | ecosystem: Environmental > Terrestrial > Soil > Grasslands ... | reverse complement strand
TGTTGCACCGGGGACGCCTCCAAGGTAGGTCAGGATTTTTTGGCGAAAACCCTTCTACCACGGATTCCGTCCCCTCCCCCTTATCCGAAACGATAAACCTCCGTCCTTCCATCACTTGCACGCGTTTGCAACAAAAACTCAGGAAGGTCCTGTTCTTGGGAAGCGGTAGTGGGTCGGTTTGAATTTTGACCCCTGCTGTCAGGGTTAAGAAAGTTCAAACCGACCCACTACGTGGAAAGTGGCGACTCGTGATCGGTGATTGCGGGCGTATCTATGCGCGGATAAGAACTGGCTCAGCGGGGGAGGGCTGGGAGGAGAAATCCGGGAGGCGCGGGAGGGCGGCGACGAGTTTCTGCGTGTAGGCATGCCGGGGGGCGCCAAATATTTGCGACGGGGGCCCGCATTCGACGATTTCGCCGGCGTTCAGAATGGCGATGCGATGGCACAGCGCGGCGACCGAGAGCAAATCGTGGGAAATATAGAGGATACCCATGCCGAGTTCGCGGTTGAGTTGAGCGAACAGGCCCAGGATTTCGGATTGCGTGATGGTGTCCAGAGCGCTGGTGGCTTCATCGGCGATGAGCAAGGACGGGCGGTGGAGGATAGCCATAGCGATGATAACGCGCTGGGCCTGGCCGACGCTGAGCTGCCCGGGGAGGCGACGCAGAAAGTCGGCGTCGTTAGGGAGGCTCACGCTAGAGAGCGCGTTACTGATGGCTACGGAGCATACTGATTGCGTGCCGGTGGCGTGAGCGCGCCATGCTTCGCTGAGTTGCGAGCCGATGCGCAGAGCTGGGTTGAGGGAGGACAAGGGGCTCTGCAGGACGATACTGATTTCGCGGCCGCGGAGCGAGCGCATCTGCGCCTCGGTCTTTGCAAAGAGGTCTTCGCCCTTGAAGAGCAGATCGCCGCGGGCGATGCCGCCTTTCAAATGAAGGAGACGCAGAATCGCCAGCGACAGGGTGCTTTTTCCGGAGCCGCTTTGCCCGACGAGGCCGAGGATTTCACCGGGCTGGATTTCAAGCGAGACATCGCGCAAGACTCCGGGCTTGTTGCGGTAGTCGACGGAGAGCCGGAGCGAAAGAAGTGGAGAAGCCTCGGTCACTTCTGTGCCCCCAAGGCGGGATCGGGACCGAGGCGGAGAACTTCCACGTTCCAGAAAGCATGGGGATCGAGGACGGACGGCGCTGAGCCGATGACGGCGGGAGAAACGGCGGACATGGCATTCTTATTGACGAGATAAATGAAGGGTTGCTGCTCGAAGATGATTTGCTGCACGCGGTCCCAATCGGCTTTACGTTTTTTGTCCGAAGTTGTGGAGGCTTGCGCGCGCATCAGGCGATCGAGCTCGGCTTCCCACGCGGTCGCAGGCTTCGATTGCTTGGGATTCCACTGATGATTTTCCGCCGAGCTAAGCCACACGTTCATCTGGCTATTGGGGTCGAGGTCGGTGTTCACCAGGCCGAGGAGGCAAGCTTCATAGTCGTACGTGCGGGTGATGCGCTCGATGAGAGAAGGAAAATCGAGAGTGACGAGATTAACCTTGACACCGATCTGCGAAAGATCCTGCTGAATCATGGCGACCATTTGCTCGCGGGACCGATTGCCGGAATTGGTGATGACCGTGAACTCGACGCGATTTCCAGAAGAGTCGCGCAGGGTATCGCCCTCAAGATGAAAACCTGCCTGAGAAAGGAGGCGAAGCGCGGCGGCGGAATCGTACTGCGGAACGGGAAGAGAAGAATTGAACCAGAAATGGCTCGCCGGCGAAACAGGGCCGAAAGCTGGTTGCGCGTGTCCGCCAAAAACGATGCGGGACAAATCGGCGCGGTTGATGGCCATGGAGATCGCTTTGCGAAATTCCGTGGAGCGGAACCAGGCCTTCTTGCTTTCGACAAGCGGCGCAGTGGGAACCTGGTTGAACCACATGAATTCGGAATCGAGGCCCGTGCCGGCATCGTGAGCCACTGCCGGCATTTCTTTCTGCAGACGGTCAAAGTATTCGGCGTCGAGAACATTAATCAAATGGATTTCACCGCGGCGGAAACGCAGCAATTCAATGTCGCGATTGCGCTGAATGTCGAGGCGAATGGAATCGACATAAGGCAGAGGCTTTCCTTCCTTGTCTTTTTTCCAGTAATTCGTGTTTCGCCGCAGAAGGACGGAGGAGCCGGGCGTGTAGTCCGCGACATAGAAGGGGCCAAGGATGGCCATCTCCTTCTTGGGAGAATGAGCGGAGAGAATCGCGACCTGATCGAAGAGGCGTTCGAGTCCCGCCACAGGAGCGGGAAAAGTGACAATGACGGAGTCTGCGGAAGGCGTTCGGACCGCAACCTGACCTTCGCCGGAGCGGAAAGAGTCTCCCGTAGGCGAGTGCAGCTGCGGATCCATTAACGCCTTCATCGTGTAAGCGACGTCTTCAGAGGTAAACGGCGTGCCGTCGGAGAAGTGCAGCCCGGTGCGGAGATGAAATCTAATGCTACGGCCGTCAGCGCTAACCTTCCAGGAAACGGCCAAGCCGGGCTCAAGAGCTTGCGTTTGCCGATTCAAGCGGATCAATACGCCGCCCGTGAGATAGCGAATGGTCTCGGAAGCATCCTCTTCCACGAGCAGGGGATTGAAAGTTTTCGGTTCGCCGCGGAGACAGAAGTGGAGTTCGCCGCCGGACTGGACAGCAGATTCGGCGCTAGCGAAAACAGGCCAGCACAGAACGAGGATAAGAGCGAGAACAAAGGAAACGCGGCGCATTACTGTGCGACCTCCTGCAACGGCAGAACCAGTTGAAAGCACATGACCACAATCACGAGAAGAACGAGGGGGACGAGCCTCCAGGGATTTGCCGAAAGCGTTGAAAAATCCTCGAAGCCGCGCATCAAGTTTCCCCAGGAGGGCATCGGTTCCATCACGCCGAGACCCAGGATGCTTAGATTTGCCTCGGTCAAAATGAAGAGCGGGATCGAGATAAAAAATTGCGCATAAAAAAGCGGGCGCAGGTTTGGCGCGACGTGGCGCACCAGCAGGCGAGCGGGTTTGCAACCGGAGGAACGCGCCAGCAACAAGAAGTCAGAGTCGCGAACGCCACGCGCCGCAGCGCAGATGAGGCGGACGGAAGCCTGCCAGCCCAGCAGGCCCATCATCAGGAAAGCGATGACGACGGACACCAGCGGTGGAACGTCGAGAGGCAACATGGCCCGCACGACAAGAAGAAGAAATAGCCAGGGCAAAGCGAGAGAGAGGTCGGTCGCCGCGAGAACAATGCGTTCGAACCAGCCTCCCAGAAGGCCGGCAACGCTTCCCAACACGGCAGCGATCAGAGTCGAAAGAAGAGCGGCGGCCGGCGCAAGAAACAGGGAAACGCGCGTGCCGTAAAGCAATCGAGCCAAGAAATCACGGCCTAGCGGGTCGGTCCCAAGAGGATGCCCCGACGAAGGTCCGGCATTGGGGATATCCCTGAACTGCCGTGCATAGTGAGCGGGCAAGAGAAAGGTTGCAAGCACCATTAACGCGAAGATTGCGCACAGGATGGAGGCGGCCACTTTCTGCAGGAGCGTCATGACGGGCTCCCCGCAAAAGTGCGCCCGGCAAAATCGGCGAGCGAATTCGCCGCAAGCATCACGAGAGCAACCATCAAGGTGACATTGACGATGAGCGGCAGATCGCGGCTGAGCGCTGCGTGCCAGGCAAGCTGGCCAAGGCCAGGTGAATCACAGAGTGCTTCGATGGGAATGGCGGCGCCGAAAGAAATGGCGAACGAGACACCGAGAAGCGCAAGAAGCGGCGGAGCCGCCAATGGCAGCACATGACGAAACAAGATGGCGCTGCTCCCCAAGCCTCTCGCGCGAGCCGCGAGAACGTGGGGCTGGTCGTAAGCTCGGACCAGCAGGTTTCGGACGTAACTATAGAGCCGGGGGAATACGACTATGGCGATGGCGAAAAAAACAGGCGTTCGCAAGTGAACGGCGAGCATAGCAACGACGGCGGACGGCAGAGACAACAACAAACTGTTCAAGGCAGTAGTCGAAGCTTCAAAAAGCCAACCGCGAAAGGAAAGTCCTATCGAGGCCAAAAGCGCCGCAGCCACCCATGCCAAACCAAGTCCTCGAATGACCGAGTTGCCGGTTACCGGGAACCTTTGGCGAAGAAGTTCGCGAACCGGCCGTTTCAATGAATCGGACTCCCCCAAATCGCCGTGAACAAGCGCCGAAAGATAGTGGAAGTAGAACGAAGGCAGACTTTGCTGAAGCGCCTGCTTCTGGCGCAAGGCTTCCACACTGTTCGCGCTCCATCTTGGATCGAGTTCCCGTTCTGCAACGCCGTATCCCGGCGCAAAACGCACCAGGGTTGCGCTGGCGAGGGCGCCGACGAGTCCGAGACAGACAAGGCACACCAGCCGCCGCACGCCAAGCCGAAGCAAATTCCTGGATTTTTTGTTCTCGATCACTTTTGGTCCGCGCTAAAAGGGTCTGCCCCCTCCCTCAGGTCAGGAGGCTGACTGAATCTTCGAATAGTGCTTCTCTTTGACCTGATACATGCTGCGGTCTGCTTCCGAAAGAAGTTCTTCCGCCGAAACGCCGTCGTCCGGATGAAAGGCGCTGCCAACGCTGACGGAGACGATCGTGTCCCCGCAAACACTGTGGCTCGCCTCGCGCACCGCGCGCGACAGCCGTCTTTCCATCTCGGTAACCACATCCTTGGTCACTTCAGGCAAGACAAAGACGAATTCATCTCCGCCCAGCCGGCCGACCTGGTCGTATTCCCGGCAAGACGATTTAAACTTTGTGGCTACTTCCTGAAGCAGCTTGTTTCCCGTCAAATGGCCGAGTTTGTCATTAACCTTTTTGAACCCATCCAGGTCGCACAAGAGCACCGCAAGAGGCCCCCTGGAGCGACGGAGGCGAGCGAGTTCTTTGTCGAGATGCAGACAGATTGATCGGGCATTGGGCAGGCCGGTGAGATAATCCGTGCTGGCAGTGCTTTGAGCTTGTTCGAATTGGAGAGCGTTTTCGACAGAGAGCCCGAGTTTGGAACTGGCCGCCAGGAGCAAGCGCAGATGATCCTTTGTGAAGCCATTCTTCTCGCGATGGTAAAGAGTAAGCACACCGGCGACGCCGTTGCGGCCACGAAGAGGGACGCACACGGCGGATTGCAAGTTGGTGATGCCCGAGGAAGCGCCGAGATGGAGAGTCTCGGCGGCAGGATTGCCATTGGTTATCGGTTTTTCATTGCGCGCGACCCAGCCGGAAAGGCCTTGCCCCATGGGAATGCGCAATGAGCTGAACAGATCGTAGTCCACGCCATGAACATATTCGGGAATCAGCATCCCGTCTTGGCAAACAAAGAAAACGATGGAGTCGTGCGGAATCATTTCCTTTAATCGGACCGCCACAACGGAAAGCGTTTCCTTCAGGCTCAATGAATTTCCGAGCGTCTGGGCAAGCTCGAACAGAAGCTGGGCCTCCTGGCGCGCAGAAATGATCGAAGACAGGAAGGACGTGGCGCGGATTTCGGCTTCATCCGGCACTTCCGCGAAACCGGACGAAGGAGCAACCTGACGGTCCACTTTCGGAGCGACGTCCAGGCGCACTCGTTCGGTTTCCATGGAACTCACCATCATTTCCAATTCCTGATAGCGGCGCTCCATGACTTCCACAACGCGAGGATCAAAGCTACGTCCTTTTTCGGCGCTTAGGTTGTTCATAGCTTCCGCCGGGGTCATGGCCCGGCGATAGGGGCGCTCGGAAGCAAGAGCATCAAAGCAGTCCACGGCGGAGAGAATACGCGCTCCGATGGGGATTGCTTCGCGTTTCAGGCCGTCGGGATAACCTGTGCCGTCCCATTTTTCGTGATGGGAACGCACGATGGGAACGACTGGATATGGGAATTGAACGCGATCCAGAATTTCCGCTCCGACGATCGGATGAATTTTCATTTTCTCGAACTCTTCGGGCGTCAGGCGCCCCGGCTTGGAGAGAATGTTCTCGGGAACAGCGAGCTTGCCAATGTCGTGCAGCATGGAGGCTGCACGAATGGCATTCAACTGGGCCTCGTCCACGCCGAGGTCCTTGGCAATCTCGATCGCATAAACCTGTACGCGGCGCAAATGATCGTGCGTGGTGTGATCCTTCGCTTCGATCGCCAGCGAGAGTGCCTCGATGGTGCGCAAATGAAGCGCGGCAATTTCCTCGGCGTGTTTTTTCTGCGCCTGGAGACGGCTCAGGTAGGTTTGATACGACCGGTAGATCCAATAGACGATGGGGAAGGCCAGAAGGCCGAACTGCCAGCCGATCAGCCGGTTTACGGCGCTCACTCCACAAGCAATCAGCGCACCGAGCAAGTAATAGGGAAAGGCCCACAGATAGCATTCCTTCCAAACGTGGACAGGATTGCGTCCCTCGGTCATGGCGATGATGCCGGAGACGGAAATGGTGTTGAAGGCGAAGTAGGTTGTGGCCGCCGCGGCCATCAACATGGGCCAGCGAAATCCGACGCCAGCCGCGACTTTGCTATGAAATACCAGTTCCGCGGCGCTAATGGAGAGGGCGAGGTTGGCTAAGTTAAAGAGCCATTGAATCGGACGGGGACGTGGGTTGGCGTGCCACATGGTTTGGACAAGCCCTCCGAGACAACCCATCAGCAGCGTCTCGGAATAAGAGAGGTCCAGGATGCCGACGAGAATAAAGAGGAAATTCGCGGACATCGTGGCCTTGATGCCCGGCAAGTGCACTTTGAGCACGGAGGCGCACAAAGCCACGGTTAGAAAACAGCCATACCGGAAAATATCGTCGGAGTGCCATTTAAGGAGAGCATAGGGCAATAAAGGCAGCCCTCCGACAAGCTGAGTCAAGATAAATGTGAGCGCAGGAATCCCGAGTGCCTTGACGTCACTCCACGTGTTGCTCCAGTAGTTTCTCGCAACAGTTGCTACCACACGCGTTCCTGCTCTCTGCCGATCGGCTTCCGCAGCACTCTTACACGGATATTGAGCGCCCAAGCCTTACGCGTAGACAAACCAGCAAACACCCCATTCGCTAGCTAGAGTGGACCTGTGACCTCTTCGCTGTTCCGGCACAGCAAGCAGCGCGGAACGGTTCCGTATTGGAAAATTTTGATAGTTGAAGCGTGGATTGGGAATAGTACGGCGTGCGATTGTATTGTAAAGGATAATGCCTTCGAGTCTTGACAGGGTTTCGAGGAGTATCGAATAGGACTCTCACACAAGTCGCGGTCGGACCGCTTCTCGGATGCCACGAAGACCAGCTGTCCCTACGTACTACCTTTAGTCCCCCACCTGTACTATCGACGCTTCGTTGGCCAGACCTAATACTCACGGCACTGACACCAACAAGAGTTCGGACCACCTCATCGGGCTGGTCCGGCAACTCGGTCAAGGAGCCCAGTCCATGGCCTTTGCGGCGGAAACACAGCCATCCTCCGATGGCAGCATCCTAAAGACGACAACGACCTGGGGCGCGCGGCTCGTGCTCTTTGCCCTGATCACGTTGCTGGCCTCCGGATTGTCCTTTGCCGACGGCAAGAAACATAAGCTGTCCAAAGACCTTGATGCTCTCAAAGGCGGCCATAACGGCGCCACGGTCGACGTGATCATCCAATTCAATCAAACACCGACCGCTGTCCACCATCAGAAGGTGCAGAACAAGGGCGGAGTACTGAAGACAAAGCTGGACGTCATCAAAGGAGCCCATTATTCCGTCCCGACTGGTTCGCTAGAGGACTTGGAAAACGATCCCGACGTTGCTTACATCTCGCCCAATCGCCCGCTAAGCGGCACCTCAGCGTCAACTCTTGACTATGCCGCCGAAACTGTCAACGCGCCAATGGCGCGGCAGCAGTGGGGCTTGGATGGCACGGGCATCGGAGTGGCAGTCATTGACAGTGGCGTCACCGCCGTTGGTGACCTCTACTGGTGGATTCCGTCGAATCAGACCTACGGTTCACGCGTTGTCTATAGCCAGAACTTTGTTCCCGGCACAACGGATACTTCAGACCAATATGGCCACGGAACGCATGTGGCCGGGATTATTGCCGGTGCAGGTTGGTTTTCCACCGGTTCGAACTTTACCCACACATTCAAAGGGATTGCGCCGAACGCAAACATCATTAACCTGCGAGTGCTGGATCAAAACGGAGCGGGCACCGACAGCAGCGCGATTGCGGCGATCCAGACCGCGATCAGCCTGAAATCTACGTACAACATTCGCGTAATCAACCTGTCGTTTGGCCGCCAAGTATTCGAGAGCTACACCCTGGATCCACTTTGCCAGGCAGTTGAGGCCGCCTGGAATGCAGGCATAGTGGTTGTTGCAGCGGCGGGCAACCAGGGCCGGAGAGACAGCGCGGGCACGGAAGGTTACGGCACCATCGCCGCTCCCGGCAACGATCCGTATGTCATCACTGTGGGCGCCATGAAGACGGCGAACACGCCGACGCGCACCGACGACACCATCGCGAGCTACAGCTCGAAAGGACCGACGGCATACGACTATGTGGTGAAGCCTGATATCGTCGCACCCGGAAATCAGGTCGTCTCCACGCTGGCGCCGAATGCAGCATTACTGGGCTCCCCCACCGACGTTTTTCTGTACGAATATTCCAACTCGACGACAACCACCACTACCTCTGGGGGCAACACCAAGAACAATAAGAAGAACTTCACGTCAAGCCTCTCTACCGTGGCCACGAGTGCGATCTCAACCTTTTATATGCGGCTGAGCGGCACGAGCATGGCTACGCCTGTGGTCAGCGGCGCGGCCGTGCTTCTGTTTCAGCAGAATCCAAACCTCACGCCAGACCAGGTGAAGGCTCGCTTGATGAAGACGGCCTCCAAGAACTTTCCGTCTAACAGCACCGTCACGGACCCGACAACGGGTATCACCTATACGGATTACTACGACATTTTCACCGTTGGCGCCGGCTACCTGGATATTGCCGCAGCACTATCCAACAACGATCTGGCCGGTGCTTCGGCTGTGTCTCCGACTGCGGTCTTCGACCCTACAACACAAAGCGTTTCCTTGCTTACCGGAAGCAGCGTCGTTTGGGGCACAGACGCCGTTTGGGACACCTCCGTGGTCTGGGGCACGAACGTATTCGTAAACGGTACATCCGTGCTTTGGGGTAGCAGCGTCTGCTGGGGTTCGAGCACCAGCGATGGCTTCAGTGTGGTCTGGGGGACGGGCGTCGTCTGGGGTACCTCAGCGAATCAGACGACCTCCACGGCTATGAGTATCCTCGTAGGCGGTGAGAATTGAAAGCGTTGACGCGGATTGGAAGTGGGGAGAGCCGATGACCACTAAAGCCAAGCTCGACGTCGCAATCATGACCGCCCTTGCCGGAGCGATACTTGCCATCGCGGCCTCTCGATGGGATCCGGAAAACCTCGGACACTTCGTCCTGTTCTTCGCGCTTGCGATGGTGGGCTCCGCGATGAAGATTCGCCTGCCGGGCTTTAAGACCACGATCTCCATAAACTTCGTCTTTATTTTGATTGGCCTTGCTTGGTTCAGCTTTGGCGAGACCGTTTTGATAGGTCTCGGTGGAGCGCTCGTCCAGTCGCTCTGGAAAGTGCAGACACGGCCAAAGCCGGTGCAAGTGCTTTTCAATGCGGCATGTCTGACGGTTTGTACCGCCGCGGCATTTTGGACCTCGCATACTGTCCCCGTGATGCTGGGATTGCATTCCACGGCAGCGATGATGGTGCTGGGCGCCTGTGCCTACGTGGTGCTGAACACCGGGCTGGTCTCGCTGGTCATTTCCTTGGCGGAGGGACGTCCCCTCACGGAGATTTGGTCCTCTTGCTACGAATGGACGTTCCCGTACTTCCTGGTGGGAGCGGCATTAGCTGGTCTGGCTAACGCCACCAGCAACGCCGGCAATCTAAGCGTGGCGTTGCTGGTTGTGCTGGCAATGTATTTTGTCTACGTGTACTTCCGAATGCATATCGTCCGCGCCGTGCTCGACAACATTTCCAACGTGAGCCAGGAGAATAAAACGGTACTTGCTGGCGCATCGCGAGGCCGCTGAATCTTCCCTTCTCAGTCCCCGCAGCACTCCTTCAGGCTAGCGGACTTCTTATGTCCGGGCATTATCCTCGGAAATGATGACCTAAGCCCCGACCTCGCTTCCTTTGCCTACAACGCGTGGCGTCTCCGCAAACCGGTGTCATCGGCCTTCGCATCCGCCGCTCTCATTTCTCGGAACAAGTGTAAATTCGACGACATTACCAAGCCGGGGCTCAGGTGCACGGCGGGAGGCAAATGTATTTTGTTGGTGAGTTTATCCGCCATAAGCCTCACGGCAATCTGACCTTGCCGGTGCGGTTGCTGGTAAATCGAGGCCGTGATGGTGCCCTTCTGGAAGTAGGGAGACATTTCTGCAAACAGGTCTGTGGTGATCAGCTTTACTTTTCCGGCGAGCCCCCGCGCTCCCAGCGCACGGCACACCGGTAAGCAGTTCACCGTGTTTACGTATATCCCCGCAAGGCCGGGGACACGAGTGAGAAGGGCGAAAGTTTTCTGGAAACTTTCATCTTCCTCTTCGTGCCCTTCAACGACACTCACTATCTTCCCGCCGGCGCAGTGCCGCGGAAACGACTCCGAAAAGCCATCGGTTTTCTTTCGATGATCTTCGGTAGTGAGCATGCCCGCAATGACCGCAACCTCGGAACCAGAGGGAACCAGCTTGCCCATCAATTCGCCCGCGAGACTCCCGTTCAAGAAAGGTTCTACGCACACGATAGTGGACCGACGGCTCTCAGGGGCGTCGGTGGATACACAGACTACGCGGATGCCCTTTTCCTCGGCGTCATCAATAAGTGGACTCAGGTCTTTTGGATTTCCTGCGGTGAGAATGATTCCGTCGACGCCGCTCCGCACAAGTTCCTTGAACGCCTCGGTATCTCCCTCTCCGAGCGCCTGAACCGGGCGATCCACGAACTGAATCCCCAGCTGGCCAACGCGGCGGGCTTCATCCAGCACTCCGCTCCAAAGCTGGTCGTAGAAAAAGTGAATCTCCCGAGGTATGCACACACCGACACGGGCGCTGGCTTTGGCAAACGACAAAGCACGAGCCGCCAGATTTGGGCTATACCCGATTTGCCGGGCGACTTGCAGAATTCTTTGCCGCGTGGAATCCTTGATTCCTCCGCGTGCGTGCAACGCGCGATCCACGGTTCCAATAGATACTTTTGCCATTTCGGCAATCAGGTGGATTCCGCTTCTCTTCTTGGCCACACCTGACGCCCGCAATTCCTTAGGTTCTCGACTCATAAGATTTGTCCCCGTTTCGCCGTGCAGATCGCAGCGAAAGACAGCAGTTAGCCCTTATCTTACGTCACCCGACAGGGTTCCACGCGGAGAAAGGAACTTCGTCCTCGACCGGGTCCTTCGCGGGTGCGTAAGTCGAAAGAGATGAAAAATCTGCATCCTTGCAATCTAAAATGCGAATGTTACTATAGCACCGACGTTAACGTACACGGTAGCTCATTTCCGTTGATTCATCAGGCTCACTCTTGTTGCGCTGAGGACCTTTCCATGTCCCCCGACGTCGTTCGACTTTCCATTCCTCGTCTTGTGGAAATACCGATTACACTTATGCGCGAGCTCCTCGTCGGCCTGCGATGAAAACGCCGAACTTGCGCATGCTGCTTTGTGTGGGTGTGCTATTCGCGGCAGTGTGCGCAAGTCCCTTGTCTGCTGAATCGACCCATGGTGCCTGGTTGCGGTACGCCCCCATCGAAGGACGTGCGCAGGAAAATTACGCATCGCTTCCAGCGGCCATCGTTAGGTTGGGAGATTCGTCGGTCCTTACAACAGCACAAGCGGAGATGATTCGCGGCGTCAGGGGCATGCTCGGAAAGACGTTGCGCGCCGAGAAGGATCTGCCTCGAGAGGAGGCTATAGTCTTGGGTACGCTCGCGTCGATTCAGGCAGTCGTGCCTGGATTTGGGGCTCGCAGTCCGCTGGGCGAAGAAGGTTTTTGGCTGACGACCGAAAATTTGCGAGGATTTCCGTGCTTCATTGTTACGGCGACAACTGACCGCGGCGTCTTGTACGGCGTGTTCGCATTGCTGAGCAAAATGGCCCGCGACGAGAGTATCTCGGCTTTGAACGAAGTCCAACAGCCGTATGCTCCACTGCGCTGGGTGGACCAGTGGGACAACCTCGATGGTGGGATCGAACGGGGATATGCTGGACGCTCCATTTTTTTTGAAGGTGGCAAGGTTCGTCCCGATTTGACGCGCGTTCGCGAATACGCGCGTTTGCTAGCTTCCCTCGGGATCAACGGCTGCGCTATCAATAATGTCAACGCGAATCCCCACCTTTTGGAAGAAGATTTTCTGCCTCAGATCGCCCGCATCGCTGATGCATTCCGCGAGTGGGGCATTCGAATCGCCATATCTATTGATTTGAGCAGTCCCAAGGTCATCGGCGGCCTGGATACGTTTGACCCTCTCGACCCTCGCCTCAGTCAATGGTGGCGCGAGAGAGTGGACAGCATCTATCGCCGCATTCCGGACTTCGGCGGATTTGTTGTCAAGGCGGATTCCGAAGGCCGGCCTGGTCCGTCCGCTTACGGCAGGACGCCAGCGGATGCCGCCAACGTGATCGCGCGCGCGCTCAAGCCCCACGGCGGCATTCTTTTCTACCGTGCATTTGTGTACGACCATCACCTCAACTGGCAAGATCCCAAGAGTGACCGCGCGCGGGCCGCGTACGATATATTCCATCCGCTCGACAGCAAGTTCGACGACAACGTAATCATTCAGATCAAACAGGGGCCAATCGATTTTCAGGTCCGTGAACCTGTTTCTCCGCTTTTTGGCGGCCTGCTACAAACGAATGTCGCCATGGAGTTGCAGATCACGCAGGAATACACCGGCCAGCAGCGGCATTTGTGTTTTCTGCCATCGATGTGGAAAGAGGTGCTTGACTTCGACCTCCAGTTGAGTCGCAACGGAACTCCTGTAAAAGTCGTTGTTTCCGGCAAAACATTTCGTCGTCCGCTGGGAGGACTCGTGGGCGTTGCCAATGTTGGCATGGACGAGAGCTGGCTCGGCCATCCATTGGCGATGGCCAATCTCTACGGTTTCGGGCGCTTGGCGTGGAATCCAAATCTGAGTCCGAAAGCCATCGCTGAAGAATGGACACGGCTGACGTTTGGAAACGATCCAGCTGTGGTAAGGACTCTTTCTGAAATGCAAGTCAATTCGTGGAGAATCTATGAGAGCTACACGGGCCCACTCGGCCTGCAAACCCTGACCGACATTCTCGGAAGTCATTACGGGCCCGGAGTGGAATCCTCCGAGCGCAACGGGTGGGGCCAATGGCACCGCGCTGATCATGAAGGCGTGGGCATGGATCGCACTCTGGCCACGGGCACCGGCTATGTCGGGCAGTATTCTCCGCCAGTAGCTAAGCAGTACGAATCTTTGGAATCGACCCCTGACGAGCTGCTACTTTTCTTTCACCATGTGCCTTACACATATGTGCTCAAGTCCGGCAAAACCGTGATTCAGTACATTTACGACTCGCACTACGAAGGGGCAGAACGCGCTGCGGACAATGTCCACTACTGGGAATCGCTTAGGGGCCTGATTGATGAGCAGCGTTACTCGGATGTGTTGGCGCGGGTTGAATATCAGGCGGGACACGCCATTGTGTGGCGGGACGCCGTCTGCAATTGGTTCTTTCGCGCTTCTGGCATACCTGATGCGAATCGCCGTGTAGGGAATTATCCTGATCGCATCGAAGCGGAAGTCATGCAACTTGCAGGCTATTCGATCGTGGACGTTGTTCCCTGGGAAAACGCGTCCGGCGGTAAAGCAATCGAGTGCGCGCAGCCGCGAGGATGTACGGCCTCCTTTCGGTTTACGCGTGACGCGGGGTGGTACGAAATGGATGTTGCGTACTTCGATCAGAATAATGGTGATTCGAGTTTTCGGGTCTTCGTGGGCGATCAGTTAGTCGATGAATGGACGGCGAACGACAATCTTCCCGCTAAAAAAATTGGAGGCGACTCTTCGACGCGACGCCGCATTCGTGGCTTGGC
>Ga0134063_10000440_pt1 | contig 14074 bp, 8 predicted proteins | sample 15_taG_11_FD_94467 | JGI IMG/M metagenome (GOLD analysis project Ga0134063, IMG submission 94467) | Grasslands soil microbial communities from the Angelo Coastal Reserve, California, USA - 15_D_Rain_20cm_5_09082015 | ecosystem: Environmental > Terrestrial > Soil > Grasslands ... | reverse complement strand
GCCTCTAAACACACGCAAGACAAAAGACATGGGCACCGCTCTAGCGGGCATCGGCGATGCCGGCCCACTGAATGTCGCCGCCGAGCGTGAGGAACTTCAAGAACGTATTCTCGAACTGGAAGAAGAACTGGCGACATTACGTGGCCGGCTGAATCAACCGGTCCGGCATCGCATGCCCGACACGCGCACTTCGCTCACCCACCGATTCGAGATCGCCGGGCATGAAGGCTACATCACAGTCGGCTTGTACCAAGACGGTCAGCCCGGTGAGCTCTTCATTACGATGTCGAAGGAAGGAAGCACGATCGGCGGGTTAATGGATACCGTCGGCACACTCACGTCGATCGCCCTGCAGTACGGTGTGCCGCTGGAGAGTCTGGTGAAAAAGTTCGCCTATCAGCGATTTGAGCCGAGTGGATTCACAAAGAATCCGGATATTCGCCATGCGACCAGCATTACTGATTATGTCTTTCGCTGGCTGGCGTGCCAATTCATCAAAGGCTACAAGGAGGCGACATCGCCGAATCGAACTCAGCCGGACTTACCGCTCAAGGAAATTGCCGAGATCGAGAAGAAGGCGGTGAACCGGCCGGTATCCGATTTGGCGCGCACGGGCGAGAAAGAGTTGATCGATGTGATCACGAACCATCCGCCCAACGATCCCGCCGCCGCGGGACAGGACGGAAATGGTAGCGGCCATGCGAATCGGGTGACGGTGGCGCTTGGCAGCATCTTTATGGGAATCACGTGCTCGGTATGCGGCAGCGACAAGGTTATCCGCGCAGGCGCATGCGGCGTCTGCACCGAATGCGGCACAAGCCAGGGATGCAGCTAACGGCGAAGCCTTAAATCTCAAGCTCCCATATCCAAACTTGAGGTTATCGCTTTTGAGTCGGAGCCCTCTCTGCATTTTGCCCCTAGGCAAGCCCAGCTGTCGCGGAGAACGTTGGGATTTGGAACGTTTTACGACACGGAGTCACCTGCCCGAGTGGACACGCGAAGTCGGCTGGCTACAGTTCGTGACCCGCTATTTCCCAGGGTGAATTTAATGAACAAACTTGACACACAGCGACAAAAAGAAATTCAGCAGGCAGAGGAACTCCTTTTTGCGGGGCCGCAAGCGCTTGGTTTTGCCAAGGGGCTTTTCCAGGGTCATTTCGTTTCTGATTGGGTGATGCCTTATCCACGGATCCTGGCAGCGCAACAAACGGAGTTGGACAAGTCGCTGGCCGAACTTCGGCAATTTCTCGACGAACATCTCGATCCTGCGGAGATAGATCGACAAGCGGACATTCCGCGCGATGTCATTAATGGTCTTGGACGCGTCGGGGTGCTCGGTGCGACTGCGCCAGTGGAATATGGCGGACGGGGCTTCACGCAGATGGCTAATTGTAAACTACTGGAAGAAATTGGGCGTCGCTGCGCATCTACATCGGTTTTCGTAAACGCGCACCACTCCATCGGCATTCGTGCGTTGCTGCTTTTTGGAACGCCCGAGCAAAACCAGAAATGGCTTCCGAAATTGGTAACCGGCCAGCAGCTTGGCGCATTCGCGTTGACCGAGCAGGAAGCCGGCTCCGATGCGGCAAACGTGCAAATGCAGGCTCGTCCAACTGACGACGGCGCGCACTTCATTTTGAATGGGGAAAAGCGTTACATCACCAATGCGGCGATCGCGCACGTACTGACAGTGATGGCGCGGACGCCGGTGCCCGGGTCGGACAAGACAGCGATCACGGCATTTCTCGTAACACCCGACATGCCCGGCTTCACGATCCTCGATGCGCGTATGCCGAAGATGGGAATCCGCGGCACGGCCACAGGACGATTTGCGTTGCGCGACGTCAAGGTTCCAAAGGAAAATATCCTCGGTCCGATAGGAAAGGGCCTGAAAGTGGCACTGACGGTACTCGATTTTGGCCGGACCACATTCGGCGCGTGTTGCACAGGCGCGGCGAAAACGTGTTTGCGACTGGCGATCGAACACGCGAATACGCGGAAGCAGTTCAATAAAACGCTCGGTGAATTCGACCTCGTCAAGAAGAAGATCGCGCGGATGGCGGCAGACGCTTACGCAATGGAAGCAATGACCACGATAACCGCGTCGCTCATCGACCGCGGGCTGGAGGATTACATGATCGAGACAGCCATGCTGAAAGTTTTCACGACCGAGCGGCTTTGGGAAGTAATCAACGACGCATTTCAGATTTATGGCGGCTCGGCTTATTTTGTCGATCTTCCGCTGGAAAGAATGCTGCGCGATGCGCGGATCAATCAAATCGGCGAAGGCAGTAATGAAGTGCTGACCTCGTTTATCGCGCTCGTCGGCATGCGCGGGCCGGGAATGGAGTTCAAGGAAATTTACGACACCATGATGAAACCATCCCGCGGTCAGATAAGCAGGGCATGGACTGCGGGAATGAACCGCCTTGGCGCGGCTATTCGCGTGTCTGACTTGCCTGTTGAAAGCGAGCAGCTTCGCGCGCATGCGCGGCAGCTCGGCCGCTTGATTTGGCGTTTTAATTTCGCCGTCAATCGCGCGTTGATCGCTTATCGCGAGCCGATTCTCGATATGCAGCTCGTTCAAGAACGGATTGCCGGAGCGGCAATGGATCTTTTTGCCTCGACCTGTGTCCTCAGCCGCCAGGATGCCGAGATTCAGTTCGCGCGTCGAAATGGAGACTCGGCGCCACCAGATCAGTCTGCCGCTGATCTGTTTTTGCGCCAATCCTTCCGCCGAATCCGTCGATTCCTCAGTGGGCTGACGGACAATGACGACAAATCATTGCTCGCGACAGCAAAGTCCTATTTGGCCAAGCAACCCAGTTAAATTTGGCCGCGCGCATTTATACTGACAAAGACGCCGATCTTCGCTGGCTGAAGGGAAAGACATGCGCGGTGATCGGTTTCGGCGCGCAAGGCCGGGCTCACGCTCTCAATCTAAGGGACAGCGGGATTAAGGTAATTGTTGGACTTTATCCTGGCAGCAAGTCCCGTGCGCACGCCAGGCGAAGTGGTCTCGTCGTTTTCGGCACAGCAGAAGCAGCGCAACGCGGGGACATTATTTTTCTCGCGCTCTCAGACACGCAAATGCCTGCCATTTACGCGGAACAGATCGCTCCGAATTTGCGTTCCGGCCGAACGCTACTCTTCGCGCATGGTTTCGCAATCCACTATAGCACCATCGTTCCACCCAAGGATGTCGACGTTGTCATGGTCGCGCCCAAAGGCCTCGGACCAATGGTGCGCCGGGAATTTCTGAGAGGCCGTGGCGCGCCTGCGCTGATCGCAGTTCATCAAAATCCAAGCCGGCGCGCTAGGCAAAAGGCCTTGGCTTGGGCAAAAGGAATCGGCTGCACGCGCGCCGGCGTGCTAGAAACGACTTTCCGGGACGAGACGGAAACGGATCTTTTTGGCGAGCAAGCGGTACTTTGCGGCGGCACAAGCGCGCTCATTCGCGCTGGCTTCGAAACTCTCGTTGACGCGGGTTATCCGCCCGAGCTCGCTTATTTCGAATGCCTGCACGAACTCAAATTTATTGTCGACCTAATCCACGAAGAGGGGATTTCAGGGATGCGCGGATTGATTTCCGATACTGCAAAATGGGGAGAGCTGACCGTTGCCCGAAAAATTATCGATCAAACGGTGCAAAAACATATGAGATTGGCGCTGCGGGAAATCCGTTCAGGCAAATTCGCACAGGAATTTATTCGGGAAATGAATACAGGCCGAGCGCGGTACGCGACCTTGCTGCGCGAAGCTGAAAAGCATCCCATCGAAAAAGTCGGTGCGCGGCTCCGAGGATTAATGAGTTGGAGAATGAAAACAAAAAACCATTAGCCGCGCTGCCGATGGCAGCGTGCCATTTCCGGCGAAATCGTCGGAATTATTATTTCGTCGTCTCCAGACGGTGCCCGAGAATTATCATCGGGTTGGCGGTGGTCGGAATCGCAGCGAGCCGATCGCAAGGTTGGGGAATTGCGGAGCTTGCGGTCACTACGTAGCATACCTTCTTCACGGTCCGTTGGGCCGGCTGATGTGTTGTCGGCTGGACCACGTTGTTGCTCGGATCAGCAAATGCCGACGCGCAAAATGCGAGCGCGAGCACCGCACTTGCACATCGAACCGACCAGCCGGCCAAGCGACTGAGCCTGCTTCCTGTTTTCATGCCTTGATTGTGATCCCTGTTCCTAAATCTTGCAAGTTTATTTGGAGCGATTTTAGGACAGAAAAACGACCCCTTCAGCCATCCCAAATCAATCCGTCCAAAGAAAATGTTCCAAGCGCAGATGGTTGAGATGCGCCTTCGCTTCTTCGCTCCTGCTGCCCCCGGCAGCGGCCAGTTTTTCGTAAATAGCAGCAGCAGATTCCCACTTTGACTCGTCCTCCAATAGCCGCGCCGCGTTAAATCCGGCTTTGTAATACCAAAAGACTTCGCGCCTCCGATCCGGGCGGGCCTCATCCTCCAGCACCTTGTAAAAGATCGCGAGGGCCGAAGTTCGATCGCCTTTCTTTTCCAGGCACAGAGCTTTTTTGAAAAGCGCCTGGTTGCGCCAGTGAATCGGCCCGTTTTTGTCGGATGCTAGCTGGTCATACATTTCGATTGCGCGTTGGTAATTATTCGGGTCGCTTCCGCCCAATTCGAAAAAAATGTCCCCTTTCCCGCAAAGCGCCTCACGTTTCTCAGACGGCCCAGCATCGCTCTTCAAAACTTCATCGTATAGCACGAGAGCATCCTGTGGCTTCCCCAGCTTTCGCTCGATGACAGCCTGTTCATTGCGGGCAGCCCATCGCAGTTCGCCATTCAGTCGAACGACCTGATCAAACAGGACGATCGCCTGATCAAGTGAATGCTCACCCATGCTCGACATGGCCGATTCCGCCGCAAAAAAGAGAGCTTTTTCGCCAAGTGGATTATCCGGATCGTGCTGTGCGAGAATTTCGAACTGCGTCTGTGCGTTTGCGAAATCCTGGTGCCGGTAATAAATCTCCGCTAATTTCATTCGGACCTCCGGAGTAAATGGCGAGGCTCCATATTGCTGAACAAAACGCTTCGCAAGCTCGATGACTTTGTCCTCGTTCCCACCATCTGAGTCCTCAATCCAGATCATCAGATAATCAGCGCGTTCCGCCGCCGCTGCTGTCGGCTTCGCTTCGGCCGCGCGCGCCAGATTCCTGCGTGCTTCATCAAGGCGCGGCGGCGAGAAATGGAAGGCCAGTTCGGCCAGGCTAACCCAAGCCTCAGAGACACGAGGATTTTTAGGAAAATCGCGAATAAATCGCTGCAGCGATTCTGCCGCCTTCTTGTCGCCTTTGGCAGCTTGCATCAAGCCTTCCTCTAATCGCAAGCTGGCGCGCGATTCTTCGTCGCCGCCCTGTTTTTCAAGCTCGTTGTAATCGGTCAAAAAACGGGCGTGATCGCCAAGTTGGAGCCAACCGGCGGACGCATTAAAGAGCGCAACCTTCGCCCATGGTGAAGTGGAATGTGCGATTTGTTCAAATGCTGTCGTCGCCGCCTCAAATCTCTTCGCGAGATACTGCGCTTGCGCGAAGAGCAGATTGATTCGATCGAGCAAGGACGGTTCCGGATGGAGCAAGCGCGCATCACCCAGAATCGCGGTCGCCTCGTCGAAATGCTGATCCTCCACTTCGAGTTGCGCAAACTCGAAGAGAGCAGGCGTGATCGCCGGCGATTGTACGTCAGTGCGGCGCAGATCGTTAAACAATTGCCGAGCTCGCTCTCGGCGCCCGGCGCGAATTTCGAGCCGAGCAAGATACCATCGCGCGAATGTTCGCCGTGGCTGTTCGGGATTGCGCACCCATTTCTCGAGGCCATTGCGTGATGGTCTGTGCTCCGCGCGATAGAGTTCGTCTAATTTTGCAAAAAGGACAGGCAGGTCCGGGTCCGCCGGATGATCATCGATAAACTGCTCAATGACATCATCCCCGGCTTCCGGCGTTTTTAATTGCAGGTGCGCATCGGCAATGCCGAAGAGTGCCGCCATTAAGGTGGCATGAGGCGCACCCTCCGGTTTCTTCAGAAGCGCTTGAAATATACCGATTGCTCTCTCCGGCCGTTGCAAAATGAGCTCCAGCCGTCCACGCAAAAGTCGCCGCTCCGTCCGGTCCGCAACCGATTTTGCTCGCGTCTCATCCAGAACGCGGCGCGCATTGATGGCGTCGGCCTTATCGATGTACAATTCGGCTGATCGGAGCCGCGCTCGGATTGCCCATTCTTTGTCGTACAGGAGAACGGTGAGTTTTGTCAGCGCTTGATCCCGTCTTCCCAACGCGCGCAGCATTTCCGCGGCCCCAAAAGATGCTGGCCCGTGAAGGGGCGAACTCCGATCCGCCGCCAGTTCTTCGTAGAGCGGTAGCGCGTCAGCCCATCGATGCAGGCTGGCGAAGGCTTGGGCGCGCCAAAACTTTGCCCATGGAATGTCGCGCAGCCGCGAATCCGCCAGTAACACGAGGGCCTCCTCTGGCTGCCTTGCGGCGACCTCTGCCTCGGCAAGTTTTTCCGTGACTGCGCGCCACTCTGGATCGGGCAGATTTTTGCTCACCAACGCTTCCAAGCGCGCGACCGCAACCTCCGGCACGCCCTCTGCAAGCGGCGCGCTGGCTTCGGCAAGCTCGGCCGAAATGTCAGCGCGCGCCAATTGCGAAAGCAGGATCGAGAATCCAATAAGGCCCATGCGTCCCATGTGATAGACACTGAATATTTTCATCTCTTCTCCAGAAGCGGTCGCAAATATCTTCCAGTGTGACTGGCTGGAAGGTCGACAATCTCCTCCGGCGGCCCCGCCCCGACTATCTCGCCTCCCTCTTCACCACCTTCAGGGCCCAGATCAATGATCCAATCTGCGCACTTAATCATCTCCAGATTATGTTCAATCACAATCAGCGTGTTGCCCGCGTTGCGCAGTTTCATCAATACCTGCAACAATTTCTCGATATCGGCGAAGTGCAGTCCAGTCGTTGGTTCATCGAGAATGTAAACGGTACGGCCGGTTGCCCTTTTTGCGAGTTCCGTTGCGAGTTTGACGCGTTGCGCTTCTCCCCCGGAAAGAGTCGTTCCGGCCTGACCAAGCCGCAGATAACCGAGACCCACGTCCAGCAACGAATTTAACTTTTCTGAAACGCTCGGCACATTGCGGAAAAACCGCGCCCCTTCATCCACTGTCAGATCGAGAACGTCGGCAATGTTCTTCCCTTTGTAAGTAATCTCAAGGGTCTCGCGGTTATAGCGTTTGCCATGGCACACTTCGCATTCAACGTAAACGTCCGGCAAAAAGTGCATCTCGATTTTGATCAATCCACCGCCTTCACAATTTTCGCAGCGACCACCTTTGACATTGAAGCTGAAACGCCCCGCGTCATAACCCCGCACCCGTGCTGCGGGGAGTCGACTGAACAATTCGCGAATCGGCGCGAACGCACCGGTATAGGTGACCGGATTGGAACGAGGCGTCCGGCCAATCGCGCTTTGGTCGATGACGATCCCTTTATCAATCTGTTCCACCCCGCGAATCGCTCGATAGGCGCCAGGTTTTTCTTTTGAACTGTAAAAATGCCGAAACAGAGCGCGCCGCAAAATGTCATCCACCAGGGTGGATTTACCGCTGCCCGAGACACCAGTCACACAGGTGAGACAGCCAAGAGGGAAAGCGACATCGATTTTCTTAAGATTGTTTTCACTCGCGCCTACCACCGCGAGCCACCCATCGGAGTCGTTATTGGTTGATGGCGGGCGCGGGATAGATCGTGGGCTGACGCGCTGTTTCGGAATCGCAATGCGCGCGCGTCCAGAGAGATAATCGGCTGTCAGAGAATTTTTGGCGCGAAGAACTTCCCCGATGCTGCCTTGAGCAACAATTTCACCGCCGCGCGGGCCTGCGCCCGGGCCAAGATCAACAATGTGGTCGGCGGCCCGAATCGTTTCTTCATCGTGCTCAACCACAATAACGGAATTGCCGAGATCGCGCAGTCGCCGCAGGGTTCCGAGCAAACGCGCATTGTCGCGTTGGTGTAAACCGATGCTCGGCTCGTCCAAAATGTAAAGAACGCCCGCCAGACCAGAGCCGATCTGCGTCGCCAGCCGGATTCGTTGTGCTTCGCCACCGGAAAGGGTGCCGCTCTCGCGATCGAGCGTGAGATAACCGAGCCGACCTCGAGGAGAAATTGCAAGCGTGATCGAATTTCCCGCACAACGTCAGTCACAATCGCCCGTTGCTGCGCAGTCAGGTCGAGGGCATCCATAAACCGTGCGGCCGCTTCAATCGTTTGTTCACTGAATTGATGGATGTTCAATTGGCGTTGATTTTGATCTTTGATCGTAACCGCGAGAATCTCCGGTTTAAGTCTTGCGCCGCTGCACACTTTGCACGGCTCGCGTGTCATAAACGCGCGGATGCGATTGCGCGTAAACTCGCTTTGGGTCTCCTCGTAAAGTCGCTGCATTTGCGGCACGAGGCCTTCAAACGGCTTTGCAACTTTCTTCTCGTCGTTACCGCCCAGGTTCATCTCCACTGGTTCGCCATTTGTGCCGAAGTAAAGCGCTTTTTTAAATTCGCTAGGTAAATCGGCAAACGGCACGTCTTCGGCGACCTGGAAATGTTTCACCAACCCCCTTTGCAGATGGCGGTAATATGCCTGCATTCGTTTCGTCCCGCGCCGCCACGGCGTGATCGCCCCTTCGGCAAGCGTTTTGCTCGCATCCGAAATCATCAACTCAGGATCGACAATTAGTTGTGTCCCCAAGCCGTGGCAGGCCGGGCAGGCGCCCAGATGACTGTTGAACGAGAAATGTTTCGGAGTGAGCTCCCCGAGCGTGAATCCGGTCTCCGCGTTTCCGTAGTCAGTCGAGTAACGGACTTCTTCCCACTCGCTTGTTGGAGTGCTGGAGTGGTAGAATGCTGTGGCTCTGGATTTCTCACTACTCCATTTCTCCATTTCTCCATCACCGCTTCGTTGCCACAAGACGATGACGCGGTTCCCGCCCCACCTCAATGCAGTCTCAATTGAATCAGTGAGGCGAACGCGGATTCCATCGCGCACAACCAGCCGATCGACCACCGCCTCAATGGTGTGGCGCGCATTTTTCTTTAGCCGGATTGGCTGCGAGCGATCCAGTTCGATGATTTGGCCATCAATCCGCACACGAACGAATCCTTCGCGCTTGATCTTTTCGATAACGTCCCGGAATTCGCCCGGCTGGTTTTCAATCAACGGCGCGACCACGATGATTTTTGTCTGCGGCTCGTTGGCGAGAATTTGATCGACAATCTGTTGGGGCGTTTGCCGGTTAAGTGGTCGCCCCGTCAGCGGATCATGCGGCTGACCGACTGCCGAATAAAGCACGCGCAAATAATCGTACGTTTCCGTCGTGGTCGCGATTGTCGATCTCGGATTCGCGCCGGCGCTGCGCTGCTCGATAGCGATGGCAGGGGAAAGACCCTCGATGAAATCGACATTCGGCTTTTCCATCTGATCGAGGAATTGCCGCGCGTAAGCAGAGAGACTTTCGACGTAACGCCGTTGCCCTTCGGCATAAAGCGTATCGAAGGCGAGGGACGATTTCCCCGAGCCGCTCAACCCCGTAATGACCACCAGTTTCTCACGTGGGATATCCAGGTGGAGGTTCTTCAGATTGTGCTGGCGCGCACCACTGATCTTGATGACTTCAGCAGGCATCTTGAGGAGAAACGGCGAACCTTCTACTTAAACACAATGGTCTGGTTTCTCCAGCGAATCTGCTGTAGCTGCCTCACGTTCACGACGGCGGCGGCGGCGGCGGAGAGGTTCCACAACGCGGCGTGAGGTCCTTGATCAGCGCCCTACGAGACGCGGCAACGACCCCAAATCCGCTCGGCACGAGGCCCGAGCTTTAGCGGCGTCGGATCGTGCGTTAGTCGCGTCAAGCGCTGAGACGGCGCCATATCGATTTTCAAAAACACTGGAACTGGGTCGTTGCCGCAGCGGTATTCGACAAAATGGTCCAGTTCCAATTCGCGCCGGAATTTTGTGTACAACGCAGGCGAGCGTGCCGCAAACTTTTGGATCAATGATGATCGCCGAGACGTTAAAAGAAGCCGCGACAGGAACAGTCGAATATCTGACATGAAGAGCGGGTGCCGATCGTGAATGCGTAAACTCCACCGATACTGCTCACAGAACAAGAGCGACCAAGGGAAATCACAAGTGCAATCGAAACTTACGCCCGCGCCGAATTTTTCGGCATTAGCGGTTCGTCAAGTCGTGCTGGCGCGCTCTACCGATCCCGATAACTTGCGCAGGCATCCTGCCGAGGAATGTCAAACCTTTTAGCTAAGCACAGCCGCTCTTTTTCTGAAGCGAATTCACCCCAGCATGGGCGGGATGATTTCAACTTTACAGAAATTCGCCCGGACCTCGAACAGAAAAATCGGCGCTGAAGATAGCGCCGCTGGCGAATCGAGGCATTTCGGGCGATAAAAGCGGCTGCGAATGGAAGCAGCACCCGGCAAGAGGATTTTGATCATCGAGGACGAACGCGATGTCGTCGATCTTCTCACGCTTAGCCTGCGTAAAGCAGGGTTCACGATCTCCACAGCAACCGATGGCGCTGCGGGGTTACAGAAAGCGCGCAGCGAAAAGCCGGCTTTTGTTATCCTCGATCTCATGTTGCCGAGAATGCCTGGGCTGGAGATTTGCAAAATCCTGAAAAGCGATCCCGCAACGCGGCAAATTCCGATCATGATGTTGACCGCAAAGGCTGAAGAGATCGACCGAATAGTGGGCTTGGAATTTGGCGCTGACGACTATGTGACGAAGCCGTTTAGTCCACGGGAAGTGGTTTTGCGTATCGGGGCGATTATGCGCCGAGCCGATGCGAAAGAACTGGACGAACATCTGGCGGTCGGCCCGATTAGGATTGATGCGGCGCGTCACCAAGTTTCTGTCAATGGCAAGCGAGTCAACCTCACCAGCCTCGAATTTAAACTTTTGCAGACGCTCATGCAGCGACGCGGCCGCGTCCAGGCACGCGACCGTTTGCTTAACGACGTCTGGGGCTACGAAAGCGTCATCGACACGCGCACGGTTGATACGCATGTGCGGCGGTTGCGAAAAAAACTCGGCAAGGCCGCTGATGTAATCGAAAGCGTGCGCGGATTCGGTTATCGCTTGCGGGAGCATTAACGCGCGATGTCGTGGCTGCTCCTGGGTCTAATCTGCGTCCTATTCGCGGGGATGGCGGTAGTCGTTTGGCGAAAATGGGTCGCGCCGTGGCAACAAATCGAGCAGCTTGTTGCGCGAATCAGGGACAGTCAACGGCCGAGCACTTTTCTAGTTAATGGCGGGACAGAATCGAAACGCGTTGGCCTGGCGCTGGAGAATATTTTTGCGCGTCAGCAGGAACTTGATCGCCAGATCGCAGGGCGCGAATCCGGCACCCAGACGATTCTTGGCGCCATGCAGGACGGTCTGCTCGGGGTTGACGCGCGCGGCCGCATTACGCTCACGAACCGACCGTTCGAGAAACTGTTCGAATTGCGGAACCCAGCCGTCGGCGCCCCTTTGCTTGAGACTGTGCGTCACGCAACGCTGGATTGGCTGATTGCGGAAACGCTGCGCACCGGCAAAGCAATGCGCAGCGAGTTGAGCCTTGCCGATCCGCGAGCCAGCAGCGAGCGACACATCGAAGTCAGCGCTGTTCCAATCAAGCAAGCTGTCGATGAAACGACCGGCGCGGTCGTACTTTTTCACGATATCACAGAATCGAAGCGGCTGGATCAAATCCGAAGCGATTTTGTCGCAAATGTTTCGCACGAGTTACGAACTCCATTGTCGATCTTGCGCGGCTACATCGAGATGTTGCTCGATAATCCGAAAACTTCACGAGAGGAACTGGCACGAATTCTTGCGATCATGGAACGGCATTCCCAACGGCTCGGGCTTCTGGTCGACGATCTGCTGAGCCTTGCGCGATTGGAATCATCCAACGCAAACCTGGAGCTCAGCGCTGTAAGGGTGGAGGAGTTGTTCAATAACGTCGTTCGTGATTGGAAAGAAAAACTCGCCGCGAAGAATCTGAAAGTGATTGTCGATCTTTCGCCGGACGCGCGGACGATCCGCGCGGACGAAATGCGGCTACAGGAAGTCCTTCATAATTTGTTGGATAATGCAGTAAAGTATTCGCATGAACATGGAGAAGTTCGTCTGCGAACAGCGCTGCAAGGTCTCGAAATGGTTCTCAGCGTGGCCGATAATGGGATGGGCATCACCAAAGATGATTTGCCGCGGATTTTCGAACGCTTCTATCGCGCTGACAAAGCTCGCAGTCGCGAGCTCGGCGGTACCGGTCTCGGGCTCGCGATTGTAAAACATATCGCCCAATTGCACGGCGGCCGGGTGGAAGCTGAGAGCGAGCTCGGGCACGGGACGACCATTCGCGTGGTGCTGCCGGTCGGGAATCCCGAATGACCCGCCTTCGTCGGGCTTCGTGCTTCGTCGTTTTCCAACTTGTCACACAAAAGTAACATTAAAGATTTTGACGCTTCGTCGCGCGCTGCGGCAGGCTGAGCACTATGAAATCTCTCAAAATTAGCCGCAAAATTTTGGCGATTGTGCTCTTAACCGGAGTAAGTGCGACCGCCTCAGCACAGATGATGATTAACGGCGCGGGCGCAACGTTCCCCTACCCGATCTACTCGAAGTGGTTCGATCAGTACGCGAAGGTCGATCCATCTGTCCGATTTAATTACCAATCGATCGGGTCGGGTGGAGGCCAAAAGCAAATCCTCGCTCAGACCGTCGATTTTGGCGCATCGGATGGGCCGATGAGTGACGACAATCTAGCGAAGGCACCGGGGAAACTCTTGCACATTCCAACGGTCGCGGGAGCGGATGTGGTTGCCTACAATCTGTCCGGGAATCCGGCGTTAAAATTCGACGCGGACACGATCGCGGGGATTTTTCTAGGCCAAATCAAAAAATGGAATGACCCAAAGATCACGGCGCTGAACCCTGGAGTCACGTTGCCCGATCAGGAGATTGTGGTCGTACACCGCTCCGATGGCAGCGGGACGACCTACATTTGGACAGACTACCTGAGCAAGATCAGTCCAGAATGGAAGAGGAAGGTGGGCACAAATACCTCGGTAAACTGGCCGACTGGGATCGGTGGCAAAGGCAATGAAGGCGTGGCGGGCCAAATCAAGCAATCCCCGGGTGCGCTCGGGTATGTGGAGTTGGTATACGCAGTCCAAAACAAAATGCCTTATGCGGAGGTGAAGAATTCGTCTGGCAAGTTCGTAAGGCCATCTCTCGAATCTATCACCGCGGCGCTGGCGACGGCGGATATTCCTGATGACTTCCGTTTTTCCATCACTAACGCTACAGGACCGGATGCTTATCCGATCTCCGGCGCGACGTGGTTACTCGTGTACGCGCAGCAAAAAGATGCAACCAAAGGAAGGAAGCTGGTGGAATTTTTAAAGTGGGCGGCGAAAGACGGCGAGAAAATGGCAAAAGACCTCCAATATGCGCCGCTGCCGGAGAACCTTCAGCAACGTGTCCTGAACCGGATAGACGAGATTAAAATGTAATGTGAGCACGCATGGAGATTGCCACGCCTCCAGCAGTCGCATCGGATGATCCGCGATCGGTAGCGCGCGCGATGGCGCCACCCTCACGCTTTGGCGACAAGGCGTTCCAGTGGCTCACCCTTGCCATGGCGATGGCGGTTGTGGTGCTCATCATTTTGACCGGCTGGCAGCTCTGGCTGGGGTCTTCACTGGCCATCCAAAAATTTGGATTCCATTTCCTCACCACATCCACCTGGGACCCGGTCGCGGAGCAATTTGGCGCGCTTCCGTTTATTTATGGAACGCTGGTTTCTTCCCTGATCGCCTTGCTCATCGCTGTGCCGTTGAGCATCGCGACGGCGGTTTATCTGACGGAGCTCGCGCCACTCTTGATTCGCCAGCCTCTGGTTTCATTGATTGAAATGCTGGCGGCGATCCCAAGCGTAATCCTGGGATTATGGGGCATTTTTGTTATGGTCCCATGGTTGCGAGATTATCCGTTTCCATTG
>Ga0134063_10000427_pt1 | contig 14274 bp, 8 predicted proteins | sample 15_taG_11_FD_94467 | JGI IMG/M metagenome (GOLD analysis project Ga0134063, IMG submission 94467) | Grasslands soil microbial communities from the Angelo Coastal Reserve, California, USA - 15_D_Rain_20cm_5_09082015 | ecosystem: Environmental > Terrestrial > Soil > Grasslands ... | reverse complement strand
GAGTCTTTCAGAATGCTGCAGATCCTGACCACATCATCTTCCTGCAGTGTTGGATACATCGGCAGGCTCAGCACCTCGTTCGAGAGCGATTCGCTCAGCGGGAAGGCTCCCTCCACGTAGCCATACTCTTGCCTGTATGGTGTCTGAAGGTGGATCGGCACAGGGTAGTGTACCCCAGTCTCGATTCCATTCTTCTCCAGATGCTTCTTCACCTGCTCTCTCATTCTCGTCCGGATTACGAATAGGTGATACACCGGCTTCTCAACCTGCCTCTCAGAGGGAGGTAAGACGATTCCATCGACGCCTTCGAGATGTCTCCTGTAAAGGGCCGCCAAGCGCCTCCTCGCCTCATTCCAGGAATCCAGCCTTCTCAGCTGGACCCTTCCAATCGCCGCGTTGACACTGTTGAGTCGAGAAGTATAACCTATCCGGCCCATGTAGTACTTGCTGTTCTTGTCCCGCCCACAATCCCTAATGCTCCCCGCAGCCTCGGCAAGCTCCGAGTTGTCCGTGGTGATCATTCCACCGTCTCCACCAACGGTCATATTCTTCGCAGGATAGAACGAGAAGCATCCCGCCTCGCCGATCGAGCCGACCCTCTTACCTCCAAACTCGGCACCGTGAGCTTGGCAAGCATCCTCGACGAGTTTGACGCCCGTCCCCCTGGTGATCTCGAGAAACTCGTCCATTGCGGCCGCATGACCGTACAGGTGGACGGGGATAAGCGCACGGGTCTTTGGACCGATCTTCGCCCGAGCCTTACCCGGACTCAGATTTATTCCCGAGTCTTCCACATCTGCGAAGACAGGCTCCGCGCCTGCATGGAGGACGGCGTTGGCTGTCGCGATGAAAGAGAAGGGTGTTGTGACCACCTCGCTGCCGTGGCTGATGCCGAGGGCTTGCAGCGTGATCGATAGCGCGGCGGTTCCTGAGCCAGTAGATACCGCGTATTTCGTTCCGCAGTATCTGGCGAACTCTTCTTCGAACTTGTGGACGCTCTCGCCCATCACAAGTTTCTCATTCTCGAGTGCAGAGAGCGCTGCTTCCCTCATCTCAGCATCGATGATTGGAGACGCGAGCGGTATTCTCTTCATGAGTTGAAGAGGGGGACCGATTTCTTGTTGGGCCTGCGCAGGCGCCGGCATTGTAGCATGCTCTGTCATAAACTGTTATGCGTTCCTTGGTGAAGCCAGGCGGTCAACCGGCCGTATAATCCTTTTGCCTTTTGAGGTCTCGTTTTGGATCTTCCGGTGGAATAGGATATCTAGGGATTGACGATGCTTCTATGCACTCTCACGCTCAGGGCGATTCTCATCCCTCTCGGCTTTTCGGGACCACCAATAGCTTAAACTTCCGTCTCACTGGCGCTAGACCGCTGGTCCCCCCGGATGACCCTCGTCTACTCGTGCATTGCCCCTCACGGAGGAGAGATAATCCCTGAGCTTGCGTCAAACTCGATGTTGCCAAGATTCGAGGAGACGCGCCGAGCAATGCTAATCCTAGCCCGCAGAATCCACAAGCTTCGGCCCCACACTATTGTCATAGCAAGCCCGCACAATCTGCGGCTCATGGCAAGGATCGCCGTAGTCATCTCCGAGAACTCCTCAGGCCAACTGAAGGGATCTTCGAAGCACTCCGTCTCTCTCAGCGCACTTTGCGACAGAGAGTTCGCGGAGAAGATTGTTCGAGAGTCGGAGGCGGAGCGCCTCCCCGTGGTCGGAGCCAATTACGGAACTGCCTCAGGACCTGCGTCAGACGTCCCGATGGACTGGGGCACACTCGTCCCTCTATGGTTCCTACTCAAGAGGCAGAGAGCGAGGCCGAAGATTGTGATAGTAGCGCCATCTCGAGAGATTCCGATTCGCACAAACTATCGCTTCGGACAGCTCTTGGGCCGGTTGATGAGCGAGGACAGGAGAAAGGGGTTTGTTTTCATTGCCAGTGCAGATCAAGCCCACGCTCACTCCAAGTCAGGTCCCTACGGCTTCAGTCGCGCGGCATCCAAGTACGATAGGTTTGTCGTTGACGCAATACGAGACAACGATCTCAAACGCATCCTACGTCTCGACCCGAGACTTGTAGAGAGGGCCAAGCCCGACAGTCTCTGGCAGATGACTCTGCTGGCAGGAGTAACCGAGGTCGTCCCGTCACGATCTCAACTCCTATCGTATCAAGTGCCCAGCTACTACGGTATGGCATGCGCGGGATATGAGCCTGCCTAATGCAAGACAAGGACTCTCCCACCCTAATGCGAAGTCACGAGAATACTGGGCGAATTGATGACTGAATATGGGTGCTCGGGTTATATGGTTCCAGGTAAACAACTCAATGACAAACCTCCAACTAACGTTCACCGGCGTGCACGTCACCGAGAGACGGATGATTTGCTGATTCTTTGGCCCCGGAGGTCTGGACACAGAAGTAGAGCTAGCGGAGGTTGAAAGCGTAGGCTTGAAGTTCCGCTAAGGGTCGGAGTTTTCATGATTTCCAGCGGGATTCCCGGTTATCGGGGTTATCCGAGCGACCTTACCGTCCACTATGACCGCTTTGACATCTTCACCTATTGCGCCAATGTCTATGTTCACTTCGTCCCCCAGTCTGAACTTCAGTAAAGATAACTCTCCATCCTCATCTTCGGATTCTATCTCCGCCTTCCTCTTCGAAATTCGAACTAGTCTTCCGACTATGAATGTGGCTTCCTTGAAATCCGACGCACTGCTCATGCTTTGTCTCCCGCGAAGGCCCTGAAAACTGGGCCCAACCATGGATAATAGTCGAGTTCAACTCCACAATCAACGGCACGGTGACAGACTCGACCTGATACTTCGACGGTCTTTAGAAATGTTGGGATTGAGACTGACTGGGGTCAGTCTCGAATTCTTAACGACGCAGACCCAAGTGAGAAGCGCGTTCCGGTCCGTACAAATCGCAATCGTATGGAGCAGCGTAGCCAGCCTAGACAAACAAATATTGCGAGTTGGAATAGGAGTCCAATACCATCCTATTCAAGCAGCACACCAAAGCGCTCAAGAGACTGAATGATTATTCTCACTTCACGATCCTGTACACGTCCGTTGCATCAAGCATAGGTGGAAAGCACGGAAACTATGGCATCTGCCAAGGATAAACATAATTTCGACTAGAGCCCACTTCTTCATGGCCAGAAACAGTAAGCCGGAGACGGCCGACATCGTGCAGTAACGATAAGGCAAAATGTCAAATCAACCTCTCTAAATTACCATCTGCACAACAGTCCGGGCTTGTTGTAGTGTCGTTGGTAGCGCGGTGGATGTCTCCTTCCTGGAGGAGATCCAGAGTGTTCATGCTCTGTTCTCTAGCGTTGCTCGGGATCGCCATGACTCAGATTCTCCCCAGCCAGCCCACTAGCCACCACGCGGGCTCAGCATTCACCAACCGACTCGACTCGGTCGCGCCGAACCAAAGACTCGTTGCGGTTCCAACCACGAATCCTGCCATCCAAGGATGGGGAGGAGTCACTCTGGACGAGGCTGCAAATGGGCAGATGCAGGCCACGCTGCAGAGGCTGAACCAGTCGGGCTACGATGCTGTGAGGGTCGGGTTCAGCGGAGGAACGAACATCCACTGCTCCTCCGGAGAACTAGGATCTTGGGATCCCACACTCTTCAGCCAGGTAATACAAATGGCCCAGCAGTATAACATGTGGGTAGTTCTCGACTATCACAGCTACAATGACCTGACAGATCCAACCTGCCAGACTGAATGGTTGACCTTCTGGAGCGGCGTGCTCTCTACTAACTGGAACTATGGAAAGATCGTATGGGAGCCGATCAACGAGCCCGCGGGCTCCGTAGCCTTGCTCTCCTCCGCCTATCAAGCCTGGATTACTCAGGCGAGAAGTCTCGGGGACACTCACTGGATAGCTATCGAGAACTCTTGGAGCAACGGGGGCAACCCGAGTTGCTCCTTCGACATACTCTCTATCGTCGCGTGCTACCCTGTTGCGACTGATCCGCTGAACGAGACTTTTCTATCAATCCATCCGTACTTCTTCTATGACAGTTGGAAGCAGGGAGGCTATGGGAGCTGCAGCCCGAGCGGCACTTATACGTGGGGCAATGATACTGCTGAATGCGTAGCAAACACCTACTACAGTGCGATGTTACAGTCCACTGTCGAATATCATATGCCTATCCTGGATACGGAGGGTGGTGCTGTCTACTACAGTTGCAACAATGTCTGTGATAGCCCGCCAGATGCTGTTGGAACAGACGATGCAAGCTACTCACTTACAACGTTCCACTTCATCCAGCATCTCACCAGCCTGATGCAGTCGAGCAGCATGGGATGGCTCTGGTGGGAGGCTGGCGAAGGGTCCTGCTGCGGTGCCCTAGACACATGGGGAACCCTTCTCTCATTCCAACCAGCTAAGCCTCCAGCGCAGGAGAATCCCCCCTCACTCGAAGCGCCTACTGGTGAGAGTGTCACCGCAGGGTCGACCCTGTCGTTCTGGGTCAATGCTACAGACCCAGACCTTCCCGCTCAGAACTTGACGCTGTCATGCGCTGGCTGCCCAGATGGAGCCAGCTTCCCGACAGTAACAGGTCTGGGCCAGGTCTCTGGATTGTTTGCATGGACCCCGAACAATGGTCAGGCAGGAAGATCCTATAATGTCACTTTTACGGTCTCCGACGGCACCATGAACTCCAACGCGACAGTCTCGATAACAGTCTACGTACCAAACAATCCCCCGAATCGCAAGCCGCCGATCCTCACGATTCCCGGCAATCAGACTGTGATCGTTACTGACGTGCTGCTGTTCAACGTGACCGCTACAGATCCCAACAGCCCGCCGGGGCAGCTAACATTGTCGTGCGTCAACTGCAACGATCTGGGGGCGACTTTCACAACAAGTGGCATGTCTCCTTCGACGGGAAGTTTCAGGTGGGGACCCGGTGATAATCGTCCTGCCCAGGGCTACGCTGCCAGTTTCACTGTAACGGACGGAACCAACTCTTCGAGAGGGACGGTTGCAATAAATGTTATCAGAGCGTTTCCGGCAATCCTAGCGTCGGTCTCTCCCTCAACCCTCACCCTAGGGTCGTCGCCGCTATCCGCGTCTGATACCGTGACCCTCTCGAATGGATTCTATCCAGGTGGAAACATCTCGTTCTCAATATTCGACAAACCCGTATGCACGGGGCCAGCTGTGTTTACAGGCCATTCCGATGTTCGAAATGGCAATGGGGCATATCTTTCTCCACCATTCCAACCTCAAACGAACGGAACCTATTACTGGGTTGCGGACTACACTGGAGATTCGAACAACAATCCTTCTTCTACACAGTGTGGTGCCCCAATGCAAACTTTGGCAGTCTACCCGGCCGGCTCTCAACCCCCATCCCAGCCGCAATCGCAACCCCCCTCGGACGGTTCCTCACCACTCAGCCCAATCGTTCTGTGGCTAACGGGGACTGGGATCGCCGTGTCTGCGAGCACATCGCTAGCTTGGGGATTGCGCAGGTGGAGAAGATCCAAACGCTACACCGAACAGCAGTAATTATCCCATAATTTGTTTCCTGGATAATCCGGAATTTTCCTGTCATGGACAACGAGTAGTAAACCATCAGGACTGGGGCCACGGAAAGATACTAGCTGCTCCCTGGATTCTCATCTCTTTGCCTTCACACGATTGCGAAGTATCGTAATCCCTAGACAGCTCTTTGATACAGTATATCCAAATCACTCGTAAACTGTCATAGGCTCCGCGCAAGAAGCAGATGCCCTGACGATCCAACGCGATGGATCGGGAGAGTGTTGAGGAGTGCTAGTGTGGATTTCTTCTACCTCTATGACATGTAATGGTGCTGACTGGTTATTGCCCGCCTCATAGGGCATGTTTCTCGCCGGAAACAAGGAAGAAGTTTGCTCAATCATCTATCCCGCTATATCGTAAGGTATCATCGGGGGATCCGGATTAAATAAATGATATGGGCGATGTTTCGCATGTTCGTCTACTTGGGAAATGTCGTCGGAAAGTCTAGTGCCGGATCACGTAGCCGACATATCAACTCCCCCAGAGTCTTTGTTCTAATCCTTCTCGTCGTCATCCAAAGTCTCATACTAGCGGTTAACGTCCCACCTATTCCAGCCTCGAGTAGCACTTCATGGAACCCTAAGGTTCCATGCGCCGCCACGTTGGCCGGGGTCAAGGATATTCTCGGATCTTCATACCCTTCCCAGTCCGTATCGGGCAGTTCCTACCAGACTGGTTCTACCAGCGGAGGCGTCCCCAGCAAACGCTCGCTCTCTCCACCGTGCGCAATTACGAATAAGAGCGGCCAAATGATTTCCTCTTTGGTTGAGATAAACAGCGTATACCTCGTGAGCTTGAAATCTGAGGATTGCAGCAGCGTCTACGACGCGGTCAACGGCGGTGGCAGCTATCCCGGAGGAAAAACGTACTGTGATGCCACGGGCAACATATTCCAGATCGGGACCACCAGCGGCTTTATTCATGTCGAAATAGACCGCGACTGGCAAGCCGCAGGCTACTGTGGCACAGGAACGGTCTGCGACAACTACATGCTCGCCGGACAAGTCTCGTCAGGAACCATCTCCCTCGACGTTCAGGGATTCGTATACTGGGATGTTAGCCACTGGGAGTTGCACCCTTTCACAGCTTGGAAACTCTCGTCAAATCCGCAACCCCTCTCAGCAAGCTTCAGCTTCTCTCCATCGAATCCATCGCCCGGAGTCTCGGTCTCCTTTACAGCGATCGCTAGCGGGGGTGTCTCACCCTACAGTTTCAGCTGGAATTTTGGTGACGGCTCAACTGGCTCGGGTAGCTCTGTGACCCACCCGTACTCTGCTCAGGGAACCTACACGGTAAGCCTTACCGTCAAGGACTCGGCGTCACCGACACCCAACACCCAGACGGTAACTCAATCCTTGACCGTTTTCTCACCGACCGCGTCAGGCAAGTACAACCTCTCCTGGCAAGGCTTCGACTGGGATGGGGGTAGGGAACACACCCTCACCCTGAACGGGCAGTTCCTAGCCTCTCTTCCCACAAGCGACACTACGGCGTACGCGAATGTGTATGCAGCGTTTTCTCTCAACATCACATCGTATGTAGTCCAGGGTAGTAATACGCTGTTGTTCACGCATGCGAACTGGGACTGTAGCGTCGGTGACAGTGTCAGGAACCTGCAGGTTGCGAGTGGAGCAACTGTCGTCTACAGCAACTCCACAGTGTTACCCCTCAGCTGCACACAGTCACTTACCTACAAGTTTACGATCGCAGTACTTCCGCCACCCTTGACGAATTCTTTCACATACTCACCAACCGGTCCCGTTATCGGTCAGACGGTCAGCTTCAATGCAACAGCCTCTGGCGGAGCAAGCCCCTACACGTTCTCATGGAGCTTTGGAGACGGTACCTCCGATACCGGTGGCTCAGTCCTGCACGCTTACTCTTCGCGCGGATCTTACAACGTCACTCTAACCACGATGGACTCTAAGGGCCAGTCGGTTCTCGTGGCGAAGACACTTGTTGTTGGTCCGCGTTCTTCGAGCACTTCCGTTACATGCTCTCCGACTTCCGTGATCGTAAATCAGACCACGTTCTGCAGAGCAACTGTTGCGGATGCCTCACTTGGAACTAGCAGTTCTCCAACGGGCACCGTCGCCTGGTCAAGCAGTGGCGCCGGAACCTTCAGCACTCCGACTTGCACTCTATCGTCAGGAAGCTGCTCCGTAACCTACGTCCCCAGCTCGTCCGGGACAGGAACCAACGTGATCACGAGTGGCTATGGTGGCGATATGAACCACGACACTAGCTCAGGCACATTCAACCTAGGCGTCACCCAGACACAACAGCACCCGACCACAACAACGGCCAGCTGCAGTCCCAGTACAGTAGTGGTCAATCAGCCCTCTTCTTGCACTGCGACTGTAACCGACACTTTCTCTGCTCCAACCGCTCCCACAGGCCTCCTGACTTTCACCCCGGGTGGAACTTGCACGCTTGAAAATCCGACCTCTAATTCTGCCAGTTGCTCTATAACCATCACACTAACCTCGACTGGTTCGGTGACTGTGTCCGCCAGCTACGGTGGCGATTCCTCTCACGGTACCAGCACTGGTGTCACCACTGTGACGGTTAACCCGAGGGCTACTTCCACGGTTATTACTTGCTCACCCAACCCCGTAGCTAGCTCCGCGGCCGCCGATTGCGCTGCTACCGTAACTGATACGGACGTCGGCATTGCTAGTACACCGTCTGGCAGTGTTGGTTTTGTTTCTAACTCGACTGGTACATTTAGCGCGACTAGTTGCACCCTAGTCTCGACCAGCACCGCTGGAGTGGCCAAATGTTCAGTATCTTACACGCCCAGTGCGACTGGGCATCACGGGATAACCGGAACCTACGGGGGCGATTCGACTCATGTAGGAAGTAATGGGAGTGCGACTGAGACGGTCGCACCACAGACTGCACAGCCCTACGCTCTGGTCATATCCAATGAGGGGCGCGTCTATACCTATCAGAACGGGACGTTCACACCGATCGGCCAGCCTGTCACGACGTCGTTGCGTCAGGTGGCTTGGAAGCCTGATGGATCCTATGCTCTGATCGTCGGTGACTCTGGGGTTCTCCTGAAGTATGATGGGACCCGGCTCACAACGATACTCACGCAGACGACTAGCAATCTGTACGCCTTGGGGTGGAGGCCAGATGGCTCCTATGCCCTCATTGGCGGCTCAGGGGGTATACTCTTCAAGTATAATGGGACTCTGACCCGGCTCACGAATCCATTCAGCATCGCCATACGCTCAATAGGCTGGAATCCTGCCGGAGACCAGGCGTTATTGGTCGGGTCCGGAGGCGGCGTACTGATCTTCCGGACGACCGGGCAGATCACGCAGATCCCTTCCGGGTCAACCAACTATCTGTATTCCTCGGCCTGGAACCCCAACGGTCGGTATGCGTTGATAGGCGGCGTAAACGATACAATTCTACGTTATGATGGAACGACATCCAGCGTGCAAGCCTTCAACGTCACGGGTCTCAACATCTCTCCGACCATCGTTATTCGCGCCATCTCCTGGAGCCCGGACGGTAGCTTTGCCCTGCTGGTGGGAGACTCTGGCCTGGTTCTAACCTATAATGGGAGTGTGCTAGCCCGTCTTACAAGTCCGGTGGGAAGCAATTTCTACTCCATAGGCTGGCTCGGCGGGACGGCGTACATCGCAGGTGGGAGCGGGTCAAGTATGACCTATACGAACGGAGTGATGGCCAAGCTCGCTAACACCACGGCCACCAGCCTCAAAGGCTGGGCCTGGAAACCCAGCTAGCCTCCCCCCCTCTGCTTGGGCCAGAATGACTTTCCAATGCTCGGATTCTTCGACCATCGGAGACTATGATTCTTTCGACCTAAGCTCAGAACCTTCTCAATGTCTCTTCCACTTAGAAACGTCTCGTCTAAACTTGGTCGAATTCCCAGACGCGTCTTCAGAACTCATTACACTGATAGCCCACCCAGATTAGAGCTGTTGATTTAGGTTGTTCCCCGCGAGACACGGGGCAACCTGAGTGTTGTTGAGGATATCTTTGCCATGAATCATAGAGAAGAATGTAGCGGGAACTAATCAAGACATAAAAGAGACGGGCCTTAAGAACAATCAGGGTTGCTGAGGGTAGTGACGATTCCAACTTGCTTAAGTAATTGTCAAACCTGCCCTATTGAAAGATTCGTAAACGAGGATGGGAGGTGAAACGTCAGAAATGAGTAGCCTTCTGGACATAGTAATTTTCGCTGACCTTTTTGTGCTCTGCGTTGTAGCCGTTGTTCTACTTAGAACACTCATGTCTCGCAGGAATCCTTCTGGAACAAGCGCTAGGGTGAAACGACCATTCACACTCCTTCTCCTTATCCTGGTAATCAGTCTGAGTACGTTTGCTTATGCCGCAACTCAGGTAAATGTCTCTAACACTGGCAACATCACAACAGGATACAACCTGTTAATTGCATCACCCTCTTGTGCCGCAGGAGCGTTCTCCTCCGGTGGAATGGGTGGAAATGTTTGCGAATTTCCATCAGGCACATCCTGTGGTCCTACATCTGGCAATTACATAGATTCAGCCCTTGCAATCAACGACTGGTCGCTTCCACAAGGCGGTTCATACACAATCCATGTTTGCCTCGAAAACACTGGAACCGCCGCACACACTCTGAGCATCAAAGGAAATGCCCAGCCTACAGGACTCATATTCATATCAGATCGAGATGGACAGTCAGTCTCGGCTGGTGCATTCATGTTGGTAGGCATGACATTCACCGCGAGTCAAACAATCTCAACGGGAAACGGCCTAAACTTCGGTGACGTCACCATCCAATAGCATGAGCCGACATTGATGAGAAGTCCAATCCTCACCACTTTTCTTTTGATAATTACCTTCCTAACTACTGTCATCGCAGGGCAGTCCCTAGCTATTTCCAACTCAGGAAACATTTTGCCACCTCTAGTCCCTTCATGGAACCCGGACGTATCTTGCATGGCACAAAAAGTAACCGTCCAGGATATCCTAGGGATCAGATATCCTAACCAGTCATTCGTCGGAAGCCAGTATCAGACTGGCAATAATACTGGTGGCATAGGTACAACTTCAAGTGGTGATGCCAACATGGAAAAACGGAGCCTCACGCCACCGTGTTCAGCCTTCAACCTCAATGGCATGCGTATGACGACATTTGTTGAAGTGGACAATGTTTGGATTGGACAGCTATACGTTGAACCGGATGACTGCACGAATTTTACCAGTGGGGTCGTTCCTGATGTTCTCTGTGACAACACTGGCAATCTGTACGAAACAAGCGGTGCGTTAGGAAGTAGCTGTACCGGAACATACGGTGCAATCGCTGACAATACAGCCTCTCACTCAATTGCATGTGTGCATGGCGAGATGGATAAATTCTGGTTTAACGCTGGACAGATAGGACTGACTCCCGAGTCCCCAGTTTGCAGTCTGGGTACGTATTGTGACAATGCCACTTTAGTGGCGATGCTGGCCACAGGTCCTGTTAACGTTGATGTTCAGGGGTTCGTCTACTGGGACGGTACTTGCCAATCGATAACGAATTGCCCGTGGCACTGGGAAATCCACCCATGGACAGCGTGGAGAGTTCACTAAGGCGCTTATTCCAAGCGCGAGTGAGTTATCCCGCTCGATCAAGCTCCATGGATGATCTGTCTAGCCTCTAGGACCCCCCCCGGGCGGATTCAAGGAACCTCCTGCCACTCAATCAGTTGAGGCGAGATGGATTCACAAATTAATCCCGGATTGGTCACAAGACTCCGAGAGGCCCTCCGAGTGGTTTCGTTCTTTCAATTCAAGGGTTTGAGACCGGGGTAGGACTCCCTTCCCGACAAAACACGGTAACATTCTCCCTTTGGCTTACCGAGCAATCTATTAGTTGTGGATGATCGTGCGAGGGTCGCTGACACGTTCGAGAAGAGGGTTCAGCACGATCATTGCAGAAGTGATGATGGTGCTCATCGTGATAATAATGTCAGCAATTGTGTTCGTCTGGGTTGTGCCAACCTTTCAGTCCAACACCGGACAGGACAACTCCGGGGCTGCATATGCGGAAAAATTCTCCACCCTGTGGGGAAACTTTGCGACCTTTGCCCCATCCATCCCGGAGACAGTGAGATCTAGCCCGTCTCCTTGGAGCCCCTACAAAGTATGCTCGGCCTCCTCGCCCATAACCTCACCATACAGTGGGAACATCTTTGTCCCCATCAACGATGTCTGTGTGATTACAGCAAGTGTTGGAAACGTCTTCGCGTCATCAGGTTCAAACCTGACGGTTGTTGGCACGACCATCAACGGTGATCTAGCTGCTAACTACTCGGCCAGCGTCACTCTAAGGAACGCCAACGTTGTCCACTTTACGGGATTGTACAACGACCAAGTCGTGAACATCGTAGGGACCTCGTTTAACACCTCCGGAGATACGAGCGTATGCGGAGACGGATGCAACAATGCCATCTACGAGGGCGGACGAGGCAGCTTCGCCATGATAAACAGCACAGTCAACGGTCAGATAGAGTCTGAAGTCAGCCATCAGGCCATCGTAACGGGCAACACCGTCACGGGCCGAATGGAGATTGAAAGTGCAGACTTCGGCCAGATCATGAACAACAATATCGGTGTTCTAGACCTTGACCAGAATGGCATAATTGTCATCTCCGGGAACACCGTGAATGGGAACGTGCTTTACGGACTAAATCGCTGGTGTGCGGCCGGGAACAATGTCGTGTCTGGAAGCTTTGGCGGAATCTGCGTTGGAAACATTGAGATCGACTTAGCAAACACTGGGTCCATACCAGTCAGCCTTGTCGCTGCCTACATGAGCAACAGTCCAATTGCTGGACCCATCACATGGAAGCTTCTCTCGGGAGGCCAGGGTCACAACTCGCTGCCCATTACAATCCCTGTGGGCCAGAGTGTCAACGTTACCATGCAATGGACTCCTCCAAAGTCATCGTTTGCTATGCCCTGGACGGGTCTCTACTTCATCTTCGTATCCTCGCACCAGAACTTTGTAGACGGGTATCTCTACTTCGGACACAACCCAGCACTCACCATCACCAGCCAATCACGTCCGGAGAATAGAATCTGTCCACCCTGCTACTGAATCTGAGAATCTTGCGTGCTTAGCTTGAGATTTGCCGGGCACCCCGGCGGAAACTAATGCTCGTCTGAGAGACAAGGAATTCCGGAGGGCGATATGTCAGGGTTGAATTATCTTTGCATGCTTCGCCGTCTCGCCATAGCCGAGAGTAGACTAAGTGCTGTCTCTTACAGCCAGGGGACAGCGGGACGATCCAGATACAGAACCTTTCGAGCGTGCGTTTTGACCTAAGAGTTGAAAACCTCGCGCTTGGGTGCAAATTCAAGTTCAATGCCTCACATCGCGGTTCCCCTGACATCGACGTCAAGGTCAGCTTCTGACCCAGAAGCTACAATAGGGGTCGAAGGAACTTGCCTTGGGGTTTTGGGACCGCAAGAGCTAATGTATGAGCGGGGGCGCTATTGCCAAGGCCCAAAAGATTCGCGAGGCCTTATGTGGTGCTAATTGTTAAGAGGCATTCTATCCGAGGATTGCGGCCTATACCATTATCTACCTTTGGTCAGCGCACACTTTTATAGAATGGGGAACAGTGAGACTCTTCCGCGTAATTTTGTATGAGAACGCGTCAACCGTTAATCGCCACTATTCTAACGCTCCTTTCCGCGGCTGCCTTATTCTTTCCCGTTCTTCCTCCGCCGGTCGCATCAGCAAGCGGTGTCACCTCTTGGAATCCCAACGTACAATGCACACCCAGCTTGGTGACGATTCAAGACATCCTAGGCCCCTCGTATCCAAGCGAAAAACTGTCAGGCAGCTCTTGGCAGACAAGCTCCACGTCCGGGGGTGTGCCGAACAAGCGGGCACTATTTCCACCATGCACTCTCACGAACATCAACGGTCAAACCATTTCGACCTTCGTGCAGGTCGATAATGTATACTTGAACAGCTCGAACTACCAACCTCTCGACTGCTCGACCAAGTACAACGCCGTCAATGGTGGAGGAAGCTATCCAAATGGCGTCAAGGTCTGTGATGGTGAAGGCAACATCCTTACTATGGGGACGACTGCCGGCTATGTTCACTTTGAGTTTGACCAAGACTGGATGGCTGCGGGATACTGTGGATCTGCCAGCGGACCTTGCAGCAATAGCACGATAGCCCAGTATGTGTCAGCAAGCAGGATCCCGCTCGATGTCCAAGGCTTCGTCTACTGGGATCCTGAGGGAAACGGACACTGGGAACTCCACCCGTTCACAGCGTGGCGCCTGTCCCTGTCAACGAGCTTCAGCTTCAGCCCCTCGCTTCCCGGGCCAGGAGACCCCATAACTTTCACGGCAACCGCGTCGGGCGGAACGTCCCCCTATGCTTTCAGCTGGGACTTTGGAGATGGCCAGACGGCAGTAGGTTCCGGAGTAGGTCACTCATACTCAAAGACAGGAGCCTACACAGTGACGGCAACCGCCACAGACAGCTCAATATCCGCCCAGCAGGCATCGAGCTCTCAAGTGATCGTTGTAACCAGCGATATCATCGCTACGAGGACCAATGTTATCGCCAGTGATGCAGGTGGTGCATACTCCTCTACTGCTACTACGGGGCAAAAGCTGCTCCAAGACTCGTATGGAAAAATGATAGCAGTCTACGTTGACAGCTC
>Ga0134063_10000420_pt1 | contig 14384 bp, 14 predicted proteins | sample 15_taG_11_FD_94467 | JGI IMG/M metagenome (GOLD analysis project Ga0134063, IMG submission 94467) | Grasslands soil microbial communities from the Angelo Coastal Reserve, California, USA - 15_D_Rain_20cm_5_09082015 | ecosystem: Environmental > Terrestrial > Soil > Grasslands ... | reverse complement strand
TCAATGCTGTAAAGATTTTTGCCGGTGACGATGGAGGGGTTGTCAACGCTGTGCGTGGAGTGGCCGATGATCTTGTAATCCTTAGGATCCTTGAGCTTCACGGACTTGAGATCGGGCGCGGGTAACGCGGCTGCTCTTTCCGCGAGCGCACCATAGGTAAGAACGCGTTTCGACGGTTGATGGATGACGCGGCCTGAGGACGTCTGGCATTCGGATTCCGGGAGGGACCAGGTTTGCGCAGCGGCGGTAACAAACATCTGGCGGCACGCGGCGCCGACACGACGCAGCGGATCCCAATTGGTGGGAGTGGACGTGCTGCCACCGGCGCGCTGCGGGCCGAATTTGGTTTCGTCGAGATCGGCTTGCTCGATGCGGACGTCTTTCCAGTCGACGTCGAGTTCATCGGCGATTAGCATGGGCAGATGAGTCTTGACGCCCTGGCCGACCTCGGGATTCTTGCTCATAATGGTCACGATGCCATCAGCGGCAACGCGCAGAAACGCCGTCGGCTGGAAAGCGGTGGGCGGGGCTTGCGGCGCTTGCGCAAAGACTTCCGCGACAGGATCGAAATGGAGAGCGACGAGCATCCCTCCGCCGGCAACAGCGGATACGCGGAGAAAACTGCGGCGATCGAGGAGTGTGGCTTGCACAGGACCTCCTTGTTGCGTCCAGAATTTATGGCGAGCGGGCAGGGTAGCCAGCATGACCGCTATTGTAACGCCATCTGGGTTGATTTGGTTTCATCCTTCGCCGGGGAACGGAATTGCTGCATGAGTTCGGCGATCAGCGGCAATCGGACACTCAATTTCCTGCTTTGGTTTCTATTCTTTTCAACAAACTGGGGAATCTGCTTCTCGTTCAGAGCTATCTCCAATGGCCTCAACCTCGCTCCCAAATGCACGGTTCCGGCACGGCAGCGCACCTGCTTCTGTCAGCCTCTAATCTACATGGAGCAATCTGCTCTTGAGCGAGAAGTCCGCCAAGTAAGCTAGCTCATGCTGGCTAAAAGCTGCCACACCCGTATCGCGCATTCAGCCTCTTAGGTTGCATTGTTTTTGCCGATTACGGATTTGGTCTTGCGTTCTTTTCTCTTGGCCGATAGCTCCGCAGGCGCCAGCTGTGATCTGCGATGCGTCTACATTGTAGCGGAGAGCCGTTCGTCCGGTAAGTGCCTTAATTAGCGGCCTGACCAGACAATCTGACCTCGGCTCTCGGTCTAACTCAGAAAGTTTTCCAACTCTTCCAGAACTGCTTGGGGTGACTCTTCTGGCATGCCCAGCGGGAAGTGGCTTCGCCTTTACAAAACTTACCTGCTTGATACGAATTGAGTACATCTTGGAGCGTCGTGGAGTAGTATGTGGCTGCTGAACCAGGTTCCCCTTAGAATGACGAGGCTTGAGTGGTTTTACAAAATAGACAAGAAAAGCATAAGCGGTGACATGCAAATTCGAGTGAGGCGGAGAGCAGTTCTGATTCTAGCTGCGGTTTGCGCACTTCTGGCTGCGGGAATCCCTGCTCAGGAAATTCGCGATGGCGAGACGCTCTTGCGCGCGATGCATGGTCGTTACCAAAACAATTGGTACGAGACCCTGACCTTCACACAAAAAAGCACGACGCACAACGACGACGGCACAGATAAGAGTGAAATCTGGCACGAGGCGATGCTACTGCCCGGAAACCTACGTATCGACATTGGCCCACCTGCTGACGGCAATGGCATGCTGGTAGCGAACGGCGCCCTGACTTCGTTCCAGAATGGCAAGGCGTCGGACCCACATCCCTTCGTGCACATGCTCTTAGTCCTGGGCTTTGACGTGTTTCGCCAGCCGACACAAGCCACAGTCGACCAGATAAAAGGCCAAGGGTTCGACTTGACCAAGCTCCGCGAGGACTCTTGGGATGGGGAGTCCGTATACGTCGTTGGCGCGGATAAGGGTGACCTGAAGTCGAAGCAATTCTGGGTGGAGAAAAAGCGCCTCCTGTTTGTCCGCATGATTGCGCCGGACCGGCGGGACGCGGCAAAAACGGCCGACTCACGGTTTGCCGATTACCGCCAGCTTCCGGTTGGCTGGGTAGCTGCGCGCGTCGAGTTCTTTGTGGCCGGGAAGAATGTGTTCAGCGAGGAATATTCCGAAATTCAGACGAATCCGAAGCTGGACCCTGCCATATTCGACCGCAGACAATTCAACTCCCAACATTGGGAAAAGTGAACATGCTGCCTGGCCGTCACTGCCGACCTCCGGCTGATGCTCCGGCTGCATGCTTGACGATGGTCACGGTCACCTGGGAAGGATACTGCTTCGAGTGATGAACGGAATCATGTGCGATGACGCCTTTTTCCTCGTCATAATTTTTCCCGCCGGTATTTAGGTTGCGGTCGAAGCGTGGAAAATTGCTGCTTGAGATCTCGATGCGCAACTGGTGACCAACATCGAAGTAGTTGCTGGTGTTAATGGGCTGAAGCGCGACCTTGTACACCTTCCCCGGCTCCATCCAGACCATCGGCTTATCGTAGCCGTCTCGATAGCGCAGGCGCTGAATCGATTCGTCGAGGTTGTAAGCGCGCCCGTCAGGGTAAACATCCAGCACTTTGACCGTAAAGTCCGTGTCCTTCGCGTCCGATGAAACATACAGCATGGGCTCGATAGGTCCACTCAGTTCTGTTCCTTCCTTGAAGGGCTCCGATGTGTAGACGAGGATGTCGTTGCGCGCTTCCATTTTGCGCTGGTCGAAGGCGCCAGCTTGAACGGCCGAGCCTGTGCAGCAAACGTTTCCGCCATAGGAAGGGACGGGATTCATGGGATCGTAGGTGCCTCATGCCGGTAACCGCTGCGGGCTCAATGGGTCGGCGGAACACTTGCGCGAAGTTTACTCGCAGGAGTCTGAAAACCTAAGGTTTTTCGCGGGCGTTGATTTAGACGCAGCGCGATCTTGTCCAGGTCGGATTGCGCGTAGCTGGAGAGGTTATTTCTCTTCGGCAAGTATTGTCGCAGTAACTGGTTCGTGTTTTCGTTCGTGCCGCGCTGCCAGGGGCTGTGTGGATCGCAGAACTAGACTTTCACATTCGTAACCACCGTGAAGGTCTTGTGTTTGGCCACTTCCAGCTCGCGGTCCCAGGTCAAACTCGGGTTTCACACACGACTCTGGCAGGATGATGAAGTGCTTCGCCATCGCCAGATATTCCTCAATAAGCCGCTGCGCGAGTACATGCACCGGCACAAACCCGATCTTGTCACGCTTTCCGTTGATGCGGCCGTCAGCATCGCTATTCGCATGAGGTCTTCCTTCGGGATTCTCCTCAGAGTTACGCTGTACTTGACCGCAGTGAGTTGCAGTGAATGCTCGCAATTGCAAGACCTCTGGATGTTGTGTATAATTTCAGCTAGACCTACACACTCGAGGAAGCCATGAGCGGACCAGCACTCACGCGTACCAATCTCTTGCTTGAGACCGGGAAAGTCCGCCGACTTCGCAGAGCTCTGCAGTCGCGCAGTAATTCCGAGGCCGTGCGGCGCGTAATCGACGAGCGCCTGGCGGCAGAGGCGGGACTTCAGGCTCTGCAGAATCTGCGAAAGCTCGGAGGTCCGGAGGACGTCTTCGGGCGCGCTCCAGCGAAGAGGGAATGACTGCGCTACCGGCCGGACCGCTTCTGTTCGATACTGGCATTTACATCCGGTTCAGCCGGGGAGAGAACTACCTCTGGCTAGGCGAGGATGCTCGAATCTTCCAGCGCACCATCCTGACGGCCGTTGTGGCCGCCGAACTCTATGCCGGTACCCACGACCATCGGGAAAAGCGAGCTCTGGATGAACTTTGCAAGGCGCACCGAGCCCTCGGTCACTTCTCGTCTCCTCCCGCGGCGGCATGGATTGATGCCGGCATTCTGCTGCGCCGCGCGCGGAGTGCCCACGGGCAAATGGATTTCGTCCGCCACTTTCGCGATCTACTGATCGCGCTGGAAGCTGCGCAGGCTGGGGCCACACTCGTGACCGAGAATGCCAGAAATTTCACGCGCTGGAAATCTTTCCTTTCCTCTACCAGGAAGACTCTGAAACTATTTGAGCCATCTAAGACTGTGTAGCTCAGAATCTGCGCAGCGGGTTGCCGCGTTTCTCCGCACTGGGACTCCACGCTTGCTCAGGTGTGCTCTTTGGTTCCGTTGCTTCTTTCTCGGCCGATTCTGAGTTCGGTTCAAGCCGCACGTCTGCGATAGTAGCCAACTTTCAGAGCGCTTCTCCGCCTTGAGCGCGGAAGAGAGCCCGGAAATTGTTAGCTTGTCCTTCAGGGTCCTCTCATCGGCATGCGTTCTAATCCATTCATCAAGAATCGAAACGGCATCGCGATATGGATAGAACTTCTTCTCCACAGGCACGAACTCAGCCACGTGCTCAGTCTGGCATGTAGGCAAGCATTCCTGAAGCGGTTCTTCGACAGCTCAGTTGTGGTTCCGGTCTTTTACACTGACCATCCGTCGTGCTTAGCGAGGGTTTTCGCGTTACTGACTCTCCTTTACGATGCGCCCGTTGAGCGGCTGAGACGACCTGTACCTCACCGGCACTACCTGATGGGCAAGAACATCCCTAGTCATAGCCCCGTTGGGACAGCAAATTATATGCGCGCTGTTAACGTGATGGGTAAGCCAGACCAGCAATACAGAAAACGCTAGGGCTGCGCTTTTGCCAAACCATTACAAGGCTGAATTGAGCCTATTCCGCAAGGCCTGACCGGATGTCCGATAAGTCTTTTAGATTGTGTAGCTTGCTTGGCTATATGTTTCTGTCTTGATTTGTCCCTTTCTAAGAAGTCCCTAGCGAAGCCTACAGTCCCTGGATCAAAGACTGCTAATCCGTAGGGCTGCGTTCCGCAAAACAGTACGGATGACCCATTTTGGAACACGCAGGATTCTTATACAAAGATAGTAAAAGTACTGATAGTTCTGGAACTTAATAAGGGAGACTCCAAGCGCGGCTGGGCAGGTCAACTTGGTAGCGGCTCGATGGAAGTGGCGCGGCACTCAGGCCTGGGGTTGCCACGGATGTCGCGGAGGCGACGGTATGTTGTTAGATACGCTTGACCAGAAGACCGTAGACAGTCTTCCGCACCTGCCGGACGTATATGACGCGTATGGAGTCCAGGTCAATGCGCTGTCAGTCAGCGAAATATTTGCTCTGTACGAACACACCGGTTTCCTGTATCCGGAAAAAGCTGCGCGCCTTTTTCCCCATCTCGCACAAGTTCGCGAGAACTGGCGACGGATGTTGAATGCCGAAGAATCTCTCCTTTATGTTCTGACGGCCGGAGACAAGAAACGAGGGCGCGCATCGCTTGCCGTTTGGCGGACGACACACCATGGATGGATGTCGCAGCACCTCGTTTGTGAAAACAATCCCTCCGCATCGCGCGCCGTGATGCTTGCCGCGGCGGCCGGAGCGATTCGTAGGGGGTCGGACCTATCGGCGCAGAATTGGTTTCGGCCAGAAAACCGGTTTCCCGCACGAGTGTTTGGTTCGATGGAGCAGACGATTGGAGAGTCTCTTTCGTCAGTGCAGCGGCACTCGTATTTCGCACTACCCAGAACGCTATCGCTGTCGACGGAAAAGCGAATTCGCGTCGTACCGTACAGTCCATCGCACAAAGAAGCTCTTTTGGAAATTGCCTCCGCCGCGCGCGGCCGCATTTACGTCGTAGCGGAAGAGCTGGAGCAAGACGTTGAATTCAACGCTGTGGACCAATTGTATCGCGGCGTGGGGCTGCGGCGCACGCGGCATGTTTGGCTGGCTTTTCTGGCAAACAAAGAAGAACCAATCGGTGCTGCGATCGCCTATCGCGGTCCACTGGGGGTAAATTTCAGCTATTTGGAGAACCGCTGCGACCTGCTGCTGCACCCGACTCTTCCGGAATCGGAAGTTTTGGCTGCCGCGGCGGCACTGCTAATGGCATCGTCAGCCGCCTATGAGGATTTCGAACTGGATGAGATTCCGGTAATCGCCGAAGAAATGGCGACGCATGTCCTATTCAAACTGGGAGCAGAATTTCTTCGACACTATTGCCAAGGAATTTGGCTCCAGGACGGACACCCCCGCTTCTATCGGCACGTGGATGGCTTCTATTCAAAATTATTGGCGCGCATGGAGAGGCAGGAGCAGCAAGCAGCGCTCATCGGTCAGGAACGGTGAGGGCCAAAGGCGCGACGGCCTCGCCTGCATCATGCAAGGCCAGCATGAAGCGGTGCGCCTTAGAATTCGCTGGGAGAAGCGCAATGGGAACCAGAACTGAGACCCTCGGGAAAGGTCGATCATGCCGAAGATCCTATTAGTTGAAGACAATGAAATGAATCGGGACATGCTCTCAAGGCGTTTACAGCGCAAGGGATATTCCGTTGTCACCGCCCACGATGGCCAGCAAGGACATTCGCTAGCATGTTCGGAGATGCCCGATCTGATTTTGATGGACATAAGCCTTCCTGTTATGGGCGGTTGGGAAGTAACCCGTCTCCTTAAGACTAACGAGGCTACTCGCAATATCCCCATTATCGCGCTGACCGCGCATGCTTGGGTAACGGATCGCGAGAAAGCGTTTGAAACAGGGTGCGATGATTACGACACCAAACCGGTTGAATTTGGACGTCTAAGTGAAAAAATCGAAAATTTGCTCACGGTGAAGAAATGATGATGAATTCGCGGCCAACCCGGTTGCTCATTGTCGATGACAATGAAATGAACAGGGACATGCTCGCCCGGCGCTTAGAGCGCAAGGGCTATGTCGTCGGACTGGCGGAAAACGCGCAAGAATTGCTGCAACGTGTCAAACAAGATGCCGTGGACCTGGTGTTGTTGGACATTGAAATGCCGGAAATCAGCGGTCTTGACGCCTTGCAAAAGCTCCGCGAATGCTACTCTGCGGCCGAACTGCCGATCATCATGGTCACGGCAAAGACACAGAGTGACGACATTGTTAAAGCGCTGGACTTGGGAGCCAACGATTACTTAGCGAAGCCGATCGATTTTCCGGTCGCAGTAGCGCGGATAGGTACTCAGCTATCACACAAACGAGCGCAAGAGGCGCTGAAGGAGAGTGAAGAGCGCTATGCCCTGGCGGCTCGTGGCTCCAACGATGGCCTGTGGGACTGGAGTCTGTCGGCCAATGTTATGTATTTCTCCGCTCGCTGGAAGGCCATGTTGGGCTATCAGGAAGGCGAAATCGGAGACAGACCTGAAGAGTGGTTCGACCGGATCCATGACGCGGATCGAGAACGAGTCAAAAAGGAGATTGCGGCCCATCAAGAAGGTTTGACTCCTCATTTCGAGAGTGAGCACCGCGTGCTACATAAAGATGAAAGTTTTCGTTGGATGCTGAGCCGAGGGGTCGCCATTCATGACGTTTCCGGAAATGTTTTGCGCATGGCCGGATCACAGACTGACATCACCGAGGGAAAAGTCTCCGACCCACTGACGGGCTTACCCAATCGACTGCTGTTCATTGACCGGGTAGGTCGGCTAGTCGAGCATAGGAAGCGTCACGAAAACCATTTGTTTGCGGTTCTATTCCTGGACCTCGATGGTTTCAAGATGATTAACGACAGCCTGGGGCACCTGATCGGGGATCAACTCCTGCTTGGAGTAGCCAGCCGGCTGGAGAAGTGTCTGCGGTCAACGGATACAGTCGCGCGTTTAGGGGAAACCTTCACGGTCGCGCGCCTAGGGGGAGACGAATTTACAGTTCTGCTCGACGATATTAAAGATCCCAGTGATGCCAAGCGCGCCGCGGACCGTCTGATGAAGGCTCTGGCGTCGCCTTTCCTATTGGGAGGGAAAGAGGTGTTCACCTCGGTGAGCATCGGAATCGCGTTGAGCACCTCCGCCTACGAAAATCCAGAGGACATCTTGCGGGATGCCGATACGGCCATGTACCGGGCTAAGTCTCTGGGCAAGGCCCGTTACGAGGTGTTCGACGCGGATATGCGAGCCGGTGTGATGGCTCGCTTGCAATTGGAAACGGATTTGCGCCGCGCCCTTGAACGAGGCGAATTCCAAAATTTCTATCAGCCGATTGTCGCTCTTGATTCTGGAGAAATTGCCGGCTTTGAGGCTCTGTCACGATGGCAGCATCCCACGCGCGGCCTGCTCGGACCCAATGAATTTATCCCCGTTGCGGAGGAAACTGGCCTCATACGCGAGCTAGGCTGGTGGAATTTGCGGGAGGCCTGCCGGCAAATCAGCGAGTGGAGGGCAGGTTCGCTTGCCAATCGCCATCTAACAATTAGCGTTAACCTCTCCGCCAAGCAATTTCTGCAACCGAACCTGGTCGAAGACATTAGAAAGTTGCTGAATGAACTCGCCCTTCCTCCAGAAGCTTTGAAGTTGGAAATCACAGAAAGCACGGTGATGACAGACCCTACTGGAGCTGTGGAGATGCTACAGCAAATCAAATCACTGGGAATTCGCCTGGCCATCGATGATTTCGGCACGGGATACTCTTCGTTGAGTTATCTGCACCGGTTTCCGCTTGACACTTTGAAGATTGACCGCTCCTTCGTCAGCGGCATGGGGGACGATGGAGAAGGTATGGAAATTGCACGGACCATATTGCCCATGGCCAATAGCCTTCGGTTAGACGTAGTCGCTGAGGGGGTAGAGACTATTCAACAGGTTGCCTTACTGCAAAAACTGCAATGCAAATATGGCCAGGGGTATTACTTTTCCAGACCACTGTCCGCCGAGGGGACAGCGGCATTGTTGGCCGGAGAGCTGGCATGGCAAGCGTGCGAGCAACCCGTGTAGCTTAACAGATGTCAGTACGGGGAGAACATGGTGGAGAGCGCCGCTCGGACGCAGAGCAGTCATGACCGCTGAATTACACAAGCCGCTCTCCGTTCTCCAAACTTGTCGATAGCTGAGCCCCTATGAAACTCGCTTTTGACCAATACGCACTGGATGCCCGCTACAGTCCAGAGCCACGTGTGCCCGAGTTCGCAATGCGAAACGATACCTGCATGGAATCTGACAGCGGCAAACGCGCCAAAGAATCCGGTGTGCGTGACCGGCGGTATTCGATCCGCCATCCTTTCGCAACCGAGGTCGAGATGCTGGAATTGAAATCGGGGAGTCGTGTGAGCGGGGTGACCTCAGATCTTTCTCGTGGAGGATGTTTCGTGTGCACACGCCGCACCCTGGAGGTCGGCGCCCGCGTCCGCGGAACACTGACGCGCGGAGGCCAGAAAGTAGAGATGCTCGCAGTGGTCCGTGTTGTGAAACCGCAAGTGGGAATGGGCCTCGAGTTTCTGGATGTTGATCGAGACTCTCATGCAACACTGCTGACCTGGACCGAAAGTCTTCGCAAATCCCCATGACACATCCTGAGCCATTGGAAGTGACCAATCGACATTGTACGTGATCTCCCACAACGTCGTTTCGGGACTTCCGTGTGGCCGACCATCTGGGAGTTATCGCATCGCCGAGCGAATCGAGATGCAGTCATTCTCAATCTCAATTTCAGGATCAGCGCGAGCTTGGTCATGCCGCGCACACCCAATACTGCCGTCGCGGGAAATGGATCTCGCTAGGACACGGCGCCACACGGGCCTGAGGGGGCTCAATCGTCGTCAAAGGTGTCAAATCTGACGCTTTGCGGTGCCAACTCAGCGACCTTGAGATAGGCCGACGAGTGCGGCTTCGTTTTCCTGGCTGACATCGGAAATGTTGTCGAGCACAGCGCTGGCGATGTGCATCCGGTAGTAGACGTAGACGAAATACATTGCCGGCACAATCAGCAAAGCTACGCCTAGATTGGCGCCGTGGCTCGCGGCGTTGGCCAGACCGGCAACTGCCGCACCGACCAGGAAGTACGGAAACGTCCATTCGTAGCAAGAGGACCAAAGCTCTCTGAGGGGGCGCCGTTCCGCCAAAGAAATAACCAGCGAGACCAGTCCAGTGTTTAGCACCACGTACACGCAGACTCCCAGCACCATCTTCGCGGTCATTGAATTGAAACCCAGCATTGCCAGGGCACCGTGCGAGGCCCAAAATGCCGCCGCGGTACAAACCGTCAGGCAGGCCGCATTGAAGAGCACCTGCACGGCCTTCGGCCGCGTCTGCGTCTTCCAAAGGGACTGGACGAGCGCGCCTCCCAAGCCGATTAGAACGGTTTCGCCAAAACTAAACAGGGCGATGCCGGTCAGAATGAAAACGAAGTTTATCGAAATCGTAGTCTTAAAGCCCGGCAAGCGAATCTTCATCGCGGAGGCCACCATCGCCAGCGCAAAGAACAGGAAGAAGCGGCCAAAGTTTTCAGGATTCCATCGAGAGGCAACCATAGTCAACACGGCCGTGGCAACAGCGGCCATCATTGCGATGTAGGCTTTGGCTAGGCTTGGGATCTTCTTTTCCGTTTTTCCTCTCATCAGTTGCTCTCTGGTGATTTGCGAATGAGTTCGTTTACCAGACATACTCGTTGCCCCAAACCACGGAGTTACCCCAGACTGCAGAGTTACCCCAGACGACAGAATTACCCCAGACAACAGAGTTGCCCCAAACCACGGAGTTACCCCAAACTACGGAGTTACCCCAGATCACCGAGTTGCCCCAGACAATCGGGTCGGCCCAGACTGTGCCAGGAGCCCCGCTGATGGATACTGAGTTGGTGGCCGGATCAAACACCGCCGTGGGTGACATTGCAGACCCCACCGTTGGGGGAGCAAGGTACGTGCTGGAGAGAGCGGCCGCAGCGTCAACAGAGCCGGTGCCCACCGCAAACATGTCCTGTACGATCGTAAAGGTTACGCCGGTACCTAGGTTCGTTGCGGAGGTGTATTGTCCAAAGCCCTGCCACGCCGTCGTCATTAGGCGGGCTTTTACCTGGTCTGGAGTGAGGGATGGATTTTGTTGCAGAAGCAGGGCCGCGACGCCGCTAACCACTGGCGCGGCCATACTCGTGCCGCTCATTCGCATGTAATTCGCTGGGCCGACCTGGGAACCGCAATTGAGCCCCGACGCATCGCAAGGGAAAATCGCAAGTGCCGGATACTCGGTGATTAGCGTGGTATTCGGAGAGGCCAGGAGAGATACAACGGCGTTGCCCGGGGCGACGAGATCAGGCTTCACAATGTGATCGAACGTCGTAGGGCCTTTCGAGCTGTAGCTGGTCACGGTCTGGGCGGATTGCAAACCCGTACCGTGTGTGTTGGTTGCCCCGACCGTGATCACGAAGGGATCGTTGCCGGGCGCGCCGATGGTGGCGTATCCATTCGTGCCGGCCCCATCGTACTCGCCCATGTTGCCTGCCGCGGCCACAACCACGATGCCTGCCTGCCACGCGGATTCCACGGCTTGGCAGAGCGGGTCGACCATGTAACTTTCATAGACGCCGCGAGATAGCGACAGGTTGATAACGCGAATGTTGTACGTGCTCTGGAGACTGATGGCTTGCTGAATCGCAGCGATCACCGAACTGTCGACGCTGGCGCCAGTGCCGTCCAGTACGCGCAAGCTGATGATGTTGGCTCTCGGCGCGATGCCGCGATAGACGTACAGGTAGTTCTGCAGGCTGGTGGAATCGTAAGCATTTCCGGCCACGATACCGGCCACATGCGTCCCATGACCGTAAGCGTCAGCCGTGGAAGCATCACCCGGTACAAAGCTTTGGCTATAAACGACACGAGATGGGTTTGAATTCCCATCGGAATTCAGGTCATCCACAGTGCCAACGCCGCTATCAATAACCGCGACACCGATGCCTGTGCCATCCCAGCCCTGGGAGGTGGCGATATCCGCGTTGACGGCGGTGATGACAGGGGCCATCGCAGCCGTGCCGCGTACCTTGCGGTCCGGTGAGATGTAGGCCACATCAGGGTCGTTCGCAAGGGCATCCAGCGCCTCAACCGGAACGGAATAGTGGGCAGCCTTGATGAAGTCGAATTTTGTCTTCAGCGCCCCGCCCTTGTTCCGGACCTTCTGGTGATGGGCGGCGGTCGGCTTTTGCTTGAATTGGATGATTACGTCTACCGTGGCGCCAGCCTTGCCGCCTTTAAGGGCGTCAAGATCTTTGGACAGCTTGTAGCCCTTGCGGTCTGCAAGGGACAATCCGGCAGTCAGCAGGGTGACCAGGGCCAAGAGAGCAAGGCGCCTACCCCAAGTCGTTGTCGTTAGGATGCGGTCGTTAGAGGGTCGCCGCGTTCCATATGTGGCGGACATGGGCTGGACTCCGAGACTGACGTGAAGGGCCAAAATGGGGACAGGGCCCAATGCCTTGAGTCACGTCAGTGCTGTGAGTATCAGTTCTGCTTGTGATGCCGTCGATAGTACAGATGGGGCCGAAGCGTAGTACCGGCGGACAGCTGGTCTCGGGTCCCACTACAGTGAACTTGGGGACGTCATTTCTTCCGACGGTCCGTCATACTCCCGCAGGTTGGGCCGACGCCTATACGTTCGGAGGTAGCCAAAGTGGCAACCGTAGATGTCACCTCGCCTCTCTACTTTGACGAATGTGTCTGAATTACGGACAACTCTTCCATTACACGTTTTTCGGGAAGGGCTGCCGACAATCCACGAAGCGGATCTTGGTGTTGCCTTGACAGCTACTCCGGCCCAAACGAGTCCCGCCGATGTGTACCGCATCATTCAAGCAAGGAGGTATCAAGCGATGAAGAACATCGTTCTAGTCCATGGTGGCTTTGTTGACGGCGCTGGCTGGGAGGGCGTCTACAAGACCCTGAAGGGGCACGGCTACAAGGTGAGCATCGTCCAGAACCCTACGATATCGTCGGAGGACGATGTCGCGGTTACCAAACGAATTCTTGCAACGCAGGACGGACCTACAATCCTCGTTGGCCATTCCTACGGGGGAGCGGTAATCACTGAAGCCGGAAACCATCCAAAGGTTTCAGCCCTCGTATACATCGCTGCCTTCGCTCCAGACAAGGGCGAGTCAGTGGGATCGCTTATAAAGGACCCGCCACCCGGCGCGCCCGTACCGCCGATACTGCCGCCGCAAGACGGCTTTTGGTTCCTCGACAAGGCGAAGTTTTCCGCTTCTTTCGCAGCCGACGTGGACCCGGAAAAAGCCGCGTTCATGGCTGATTCCCAAGTTCCGTGGGGCATGGGGGCCATTAGCGGCACGATCGGCGAACCCGCGTGGAGGACCAAGCCGAGCTGGTAGCTGGTCACCACCGAGGACAGGATGATTCCACCTGACGCCCAGCGTGCTATGTCCAAGCGCGCGGGTGCTACGGTCGTTGAGGTCAAGGGAAGCCACGCCATCTACGTATCGCAGCCAAGAGCGGTGGCAGATCTTATTGAACAGGCTGCGACGAAGGTGAAGGCCGCCACCGCTTAGAAAGTTCGCTTCGCACGCGCCGAATCTAGGCAAGCAGGATGAGTGTGCGGTCTATGTCGTTTCAGACCTCACGACCGAGGAGCCGGGGAGAGAGCTACGTCTGGCTAGGCGAGGATGCTAAATCGCCCGTGACAACACTTCCAAGGGGAAACGGCAAGCCTGCGAATTAAGGAAGCTCGAAACCCGGAAGGCGCAGTGCCTTTTTGTTCCAATGTCAGGGTGGAAGAACAGCCCGCCCTGGTGCCGAGCGCTGCGATGACCGCATCAGAAAACGAGCCTTGTCCTTCCTTAAGTGCGATCATGGCGGAGAAGACCTCTTGCTCGTTCTCCACAACGAGCACGTCAGCTTGAAGGATGCGCTCGATTGCCGCCACGATTTCATGTACTGCTAGGCGATACGCGCAATCTCGTCGGCCTTACTGCGGGAATCGCGAGCCGCCGGAAGATTGAATTCACTTCCTCAACCGGTAGCCGCATTTTCCCCTCCAGCCACCACATCAGCAGGCCGAAGAGGCCGCCAGCGATAAACTGGACGAGCGCCTCCCCGGGAATGGAGTTGGCGTTGCCCGGAGAACCCGTCGCTTTCACGTCTTCGCGCAACAGTTCTATGAGCAGCTTGTGCAACAGATGTTGAATCAGAACACCACTATCTCCGCCCACCATCACGCGAAACACTTCGCGATGCTCTTTGGCGTGAGTGAACAACTCACGGCTGAAAGCGAATACCCGGTCGTCAACGCTGCTACTGTCGGAGAGTGTTTCGCGTTGCCGTTCTTTCAGGGAGGCTCGGAGCCCTTCAAAACCGCTGACCAGGAGGTCTTCCATGTTGTCGAAATGCCGGTAAAACGTCATTCGGCCTACGTTGGCGCGGTCAACAATGTCCTGCACCGAGAGCGTTTCGAATCCCTTCTCCTGGATTAGCGAGAATAGTGCTCCTTGAATAATCTGTCGCGTTCGCTGTGCACGCTGATCCTTTTTCCTCGCCACGGCGAGACCCTTCACTTTGGGCACAATGAGCCCCCGTTGTGCGAACATTCATCGCGGCGAGCGCCAAC
>Ga0134063_10000412_pt1 | contig 14600 bp, 14 predicted proteins | sample 15_taG_11_FD_94467 | JGI IMG/M metagenome (GOLD analysis project Ga0134063, IMG submission 94467) | Grasslands soil microbial communities from the Angelo Coastal Reserve, California, USA - 15_D_Rain_20cm_5_09082015 | ecosystem: Environmental > Terrestrial > Soil > Grasslands ... | reverse complement strand
TATACTTATTACTTATTATGGTAATTATTTAATAGTTTATTTTAAACTAGAAAAAAAATACCCTAGTTTAGCTAAATTAATTAAAATAAGAAGAAAGCGTCAAAGTTATTATATCTTATTAAATACATTTATTATTCTTGTTGTTTCATTGTTAGGGTTATATGTTTAATTAACTATTTTAAAGCACGGTGGCTAAATATCTAAACAAATCCGAGTGCTGGAAGTCGTAGACAGGATAAATTTAAATCTTATTGATAATATCATGTGGGTTCAAATCCCTCCTCGGATAAGTTATTACACATTTTTTTGCCGGGTAAACAATATCTGTGTTTTTTCAAATATAAATTAAATTTAGCAACAATATAACTTATATTCTAAGTTTAAATAAACTATGTATAATAATAATCATACTTCACACAATTAAAGTTCTACTAGTGAAAACAGTAGATTCTTATTAGGTAATACTATACCGCTTGGGAATTAGCCATATAAGGGAAAACTAAATAAGGTTGAGCAGCTTTTTGTTATACTAAAAGGTGATTTTCCACCAGATAATATTATAAAATATAGGTATCAGATTAAACAGGAAAAAGGGGTTATAACCTACTAATATTTAAATAGTAATCAAATACGAGTTGCTTTATCTTTTTATGAAAATGAACAAAGTAGAGCATACACAACGCAATATTTAGGATCGCAGTCATAAGCACACAACAGTGAGCAATCTTGAACTAGCAATTAAAATTCCAAAACAGAAGATTTGGATCTTACTAAGTTAGACGGAAAATATTATATTTTTTAACGAGGTATTGTATTAATAATATAATTATCTAGGTAATTACGAAAAGTTATTTTTTTTTCAGTAGTTTAAGTTTTTTTTTAGAGTGCCTTATCGCCTATAATTGAATGGGTTGGTAATAAGGGGATATAGTTTAACTGGTAAAACTGCGATTTTGCATATCGTTATTTTAGGCTCGAGTCCTAATATTTCCATATAAAGTTCGAGAAGCTCAATTGGTCGAGCGGGACATTGAAGCTGTTTAGGTTATAAGTTCAAATCTTATCTCGAGCATTGTTTAATAGATGTGCTGAAATTTGGTAACCAGGTTCCGTTTAGGCCGGAATAGTATTTGACTTTACAAGTTCAAGTCTTGTCATCTATATAGTATCATAATTATATGTTGTCGACTAATTGGCAAGTCATAAATTTTTGGTATTTACTATTGAGTGTTCGAATCGCTCCAACATAATAATAGTTAGATATATATACAGACGTGTTAATTTAATGGCTAGAATATTGTAATACGGATGCAAAAAATATGGGTTCGAATCCCTTACACGTTTTAGCCTTCATAGCTCAAAGGTAGAGCAAGATACTGTTACTATTTTGATAGGTGTTCGATTCATCTTGAAGGCTTTCCTTTCCTTTCCAGGTGGATATAGTTCAATGGTAGAACAACTGTATGTGGCATAGTTTATCCTTGTTCAAATCAGGGTATCCTCCCTTTTCATTTTCCAAAGTAATAAAATATAATTTCGAACATAACTGTTATTAAATAGTATTATTTTAATTCATAATATTAATTTAAATTATACAGTTAACGAAGGGTGAGTTTCAAAAATATTAATAAATATTAAATAGACCTTATATAATCTAAACTATTAATTAAAAATTACATATACAATAGTTCTATATATATCGCTAGTTATAAAACAGTTAACAAAGGATTAGTTTATATAATTGAATAGTTACTTAATCAATATTTGTATTAGTACAACTATCAAGAATTAATACAAGAGTTGCTCTATTTAACTATAAACTCAACAATTAAACGTACTATCTATACTTATTTCCAAGCTTAGTCCAAAATGCCTCCCACAATATCTAAATGATAATGACCCAATTACGAGATCTTCATATAATTCAAAATTACCAGTACAATCTATAAAGGATTATGAGATAAATACAAGATATTTACATTTAGATGCAAATACAACTACAGGTCTAAATACTGTAACAGGTACAGTTACAAGTAAAAGTACAGGGACAACTAATAATTTTAATACAGTAGAGCGAGAAAGATTAAGAGTAAGAATAACTAAGATAACGATGTGAAAAGAAAGATGATTTTTATCCTCCAATGCAAAGGATATAGGAACACTCTACTTAATGTTCGCTCTATTTTCAGGTTTAATAGGTACAGCTTTTTCTGTTCTCATACGTCTTGAATTATCTGGTCCAGGTGTACAATATATAGCCGATAACCAGTTATATAATAGTATAATAACTGCTCATGCTATAGTTATGATATTTTTTATGGTAATGCCTGCTATGATCGGTGGTTTTGGTAATTTCTTATTACCTTTATTAGTAGGGGGGCCTGACATGGCATTTCCTAGATTAAATAATATTAGTTTTTGACTATTAATACCTAGTTTAGTATTATTTTTATTTGCAGCTATGATAGAAAACGGTGCAGGGACAGGGTGAACTCTCTACCCTCCGTTATCAGGTCTACAAAGTCATAGTGGACCTAGTGTAGATTTAGCTATATTTGCTCTACACTTATCAGGTATAAGTTCACTATTAGGTGCTATGAACTTCATTACAACCATATTAAATATGAGAAGTCCTGGTATAAGGTTGCACAAACTAGCCTTATTTGGATGAGCAGTAGTAGTAACAGCAGTGTTATTACTGTTATCACTTCCCGTCTTAGCCGGTGCAATTACAATGCTTTTAACAGATAGAAATTTTAACACCTCATTCTTTGAATTAGCTGGAGGTGGTGATCCTATATTATACCAACATCTTTTCTGATTTTTTGGTCATCCAGAGGTATATATATTAATAATACCTGGGTTTGGTATAATTAGTACTACAATATCAGCCAGTTCAAATAAAAATGTATTCGGTTATTTAGGGATGGTATACGCTATGATGTCTATAGGTGTATTAGGATTCGTAGTTTGAAGTCATCATATGTATTCAGTTGGATTAGATGTCGACACACGTGCTTACTTCACAGCTGCTACATTAATAATAGCAGTACCTACCGGTATTAAAATATTCAGTTGGTTAGCGACTTCTTACGGTGGATCCTTGCATTTAACACCTTCAATGTTATTTGCATTAGGGTTTGTTGTAATGTTTACTATAGGAGGGTTAAGTGGAGTTATTTTAGCTAATGCTTCACTTGATATAGCATTCCACGATACCTATTACGTAGTCGCTCATTTCCATTATGTTTTAAGTATGGGTGCAGTATTTGCCCTATTTAGTGCATGATATTTTTGAATACCTAAAATAACAGGTTTAAATTATAATATATTGTTAGGTAAAGTACACTTTATGATATTATTCATAGGAGTTAATCTTACATTCTTTCCTCAACATTTCTTAGGTCTACAAGGAATGCCACGCAGAATAAGTGATTATCCTGATGCATTTGCAGGCTGAAATTTAATAAGTAGTTATGGTTCTTTGATTAGTGTAGTTGCTACTGCATTGTTTTTATATATTCTATATGTTCAACTAGTTGAAGGAGAAGCTTCACAGAGATATCCTTGATTAGCTCCAGAGTTCTATAGTGATCTATTTCAAACTTTATTCAGTAGAAATTATAATTCATTAGAATGAAGTTTAAGTAGCCCACCTAAACCACATGCCTTTGTAAGTTTACCTTTACAAAGTTTTTTCATAAACGGATCTGAATTGTTCTATTTAGAGTGAATGCCGGGTTTAATAAATTCTTTAAGTAATGATATTACTCCAAATACTTTAAAAGTATAGCAAATTTAGATTTAATGAATAAAGTAAATGCTATAGTACCTCTTTTAGTTCGTGGTTTTGACTATATTGTATTTTCTTTAAATAATATTAATAGTCAAGGTATATTTTCTAATGAGTTCATGGCTATGCATGCCAATCTTTATGGTAATAGTAATGAATTCAATAATCATTATTTTACTATTTTACGTAATCTATATGAAACATATCAATCTTTATCTATGTGACATAATGTAACTGAAGATTCTTTTCATACGTTAATTGGGTTTTTTATCGAGAACTTACGTGAGAATTTTTTTACGACATTCTAATTCAATAGGTGATTTTGCGGAAACTTTTAATAGCTTGTCTCAAAATCCAGAATTCTTAGCAAGATTTAAACTGCTTATGAATCTTAACCGAACATTTATAAGCAGTTTAGCTCAATATATGGATACTATTAATGCTCCCCATAATTTATTACAACAAGTACAAAGTATTAATCCTCGTTTTGGATTACCTCATCCTGATGAGGTACCCATAGGGGATCTGCGTGGTTTCTCATAAGATTTTTAAATCCAAATCTAGTTTGAGATCCTTCTATATTTGGATTTATAGATCTTAACAATTATTTAACTCAAGAACTAGTAAATCTTGCTGGCGGTCCAGGTCTAGTTAACACAAGTAGTTTACAAGATATTTTGTTAGCTTACAGCCAAGCTAGACAAAATTTTTCAGCATTAAATTTCCTTGAATCATATACTGGTATTAATCTCTTTGATATTGAAAGGGAACAAGAAGGTAGAGAAAGTGACGAGGATAATGATATGGCTGAGGATAATTATATGAATGAGGATTAAGATGAGGAAAACAATGATTTGTAGAATCAGTAGAAATATAAGCTTTTTTATACGCTTAATTATCTTTAAAGTTATATAAATCGTTTATATGTATCCCTTGCTTAAATTTAATAAGTAGTTATGGTCCTTTGACCAGTGTAGTTGCTACTGGTTTGTTCTTACACATTATATGGGTTCAATTAGTAGAAGTAGACGACCCAGCTAAACCACATGCCTTTGTAAGTTTACCCTTACAGAGCAGAGTTATTCTAGAGGGTCCACCTAAACCACATGCTTTTGTAACTTTACCCTTACAGAGCAGAATTATTATATTTATTATTATAATAAAAAATAATCATAATAAATCTTTAAGGTTATTGTCATTTGTGACATTAATATGACACATAAACTTGATTTAATTTTATTATTTATTGCTTGTTTAAATAATACAACCGAATTTTTATTAGTGCATAGTTGCTATGGTTAAATATAATATATATATTATTGATTCAAATTGATTAAATAGGTATTAATAAAAATACAAATAATACTAATAGAGGTAGCAAGATGTGATACTCGTATTGGTAATAGTATTAGTTGAGGTAGATATACAGCTAAAGCCCCAGGCAGCAGTTCAGGTAAAAATATTGATATTTTTACCGGCCAATTAAAAACTAGCAATAAAAATTAATAATGATCTTTTATAAATCTCTCTAAATAAATATATTAAATTAACTTTTATGTATTTTTTAATACATAAATTTTTCAATACATAAAATTTTACAACTTAAATATATATAAATATAATAGTAAATGGACATAAAGAAGCAATTAAGTGCAAGCGATAGTATATTTACAGTTACCACTACATATAATGACACTCCTATACCTTGAGGTCTATTTTTTCAAGATAATGCCACACCTCAGATGGAAGGATTAGAAGAATTACATAACAACATATTTTTTTATTTAGCAATTATAATGTTTTCTGTAAGCTGAATATTTGCATCAATAATAATAAATTTTGCCAGATCTTATATATCTAATAAATATATAAATCACGGTACATTAGTAGAATTAATCTGAACTATAACGCCCGCCTTGATATTAATATTAATTGCATTTCCATCATTTAAATTATTATATTTAATGGATGAGGTTATTGACCCCTCCTTAGTAATATACGCTGAAGGCCATCAATGATATTGAAGTTATCAATATCCTGATTTCACTAATACAGAAGAAGATACTATAGAGTTTGATTCTTACATTATACCTGAAAGTGATTTAGAAAAAGGTAGACTTAGAATGTTAGAAGTAGATAACAGAGTAATAATACCAGAACTCACTCATACACGTTTTGTGGTATCGGCAGCAGACGTTATACACTCGTATGCTTGTCCATCCCTTGGTATAAAATGTGATGGCTATCCTGGTAGATTAAACCAGTCATCTGTATACTTAAATAGAGAAGGAACATATTTTGGACAATGTTCTGAGTTATGTGGAATATTACATAGTTCAATGCCGATTAGTATTCAATCGGTGGGTTTGACAAAGTTTTTGTACTGGCTTTATGGTCAGATATCTTAAGTCAGTACATTAATACTTATCCTGCTCTTCAGGAATTGGGGTTAATAGAGCATTTAAATGATTGAATAGTTAATCTGTGTTCACCACATTCAAATGTACCAGAATCTATTGACACTGGTCCTGCAATCATGCTATCTGAAAATTCGAATGGTATTGAGGCAGGTAGTACTGGAGAGTCTAGTAGTTCTAGTGGTGCTAATGACCAGCCATCAGAAAATAGCAACAATAACAATGAAGACGATACTGACTCGGAGAAAGATAACGACGGCTCAGTTTTTAGCGAAAATGAATTTGAGAATGATGATGGAAATAGTACTTCTACAGATAGTCGTAGAGAGAATGATAGTGATAACGATGATGAGGAATACATGGGGCCTGTAGAGCGAGATTTTATACGGCGAGAGGCTACTGGACAATTGGTGATTCCAGATGGACAATTCGTATTTGATCCTGAGGTGGGACATTATGTCGAGGTGGAGCAAGAGCAGGGACAGGAGCAGGAGCAGGAGCCGGTTAGCCCTAGTGTAGATCCAATTAATAACCGGAATGATAGAGTAATTCCAACAGTAGATTGATTTAGCTTAGAAGCTAAACCTTGATCAACACGTAAAGGTAATGATAGCGATAGTGATAAAGATAAAGATAATTAATTATTCATCGGATTTGTTATACTTTTTTGTTTATTCAAATAAACAAATTTAACTAATTCATATATTACTTATTTACCTTTAATTTGTAGTGTTATGTATTATGCTTCATAGGTCTAACTTGGTTATATATATATAGTGATTATTATTATGGTTAATTATATCAGTTATCTGTATATTTGAATAGAGAAGGAACATATTTTGGTATATGTTCTTATATATATGAAATATTATATAGGTCAATGCTAATTAGTATACAATAGGTAACTTTGCCAAAATTCCTGTTCTGACTTTATGATCAAATATCTTAGTAGCCAGTGTAGGTATAAATAAAGTATTAGGAGGTGTTAAATGGTTGTAATTATTGTTTATTAAACCCATTTTCACTATAAAATATATCTTAACTAATTAATAGAAGCCTTTATATGATAATCATATGATACTTCTATGCAATATGTAGTATCGGATGCAACCGGGTCAAGTAATATTGCAACTTCAGCTAGTGTAAATAATGATAATACTATAGAGTTCGGTTATACAGGTGGTAAGAATGAAAATGGAAGTAATGCAAATGGTTCATCTAGTTATGAATCATACTCATAAATATTAGATTTGGCTACCTAAATTTAAGGATAATAAAGGTAATGTCAATTAGGGCAATATTTATAGTATTCTTACTTTTTATATTCAGTTTTAAACTTATTAGGTTAAACATAAAGCATAAAATAGACTATTAAACAAGTAATGGTAATAATATTGGTAATACCTTTAAGTATTGTTCAGCGAATTTTTCCATTTAATGATAATTATAAAGATAACACTATATTAAACCATTTGCATTACTAATATTTTTGTTACGAATACCTGTATCTAGATTACCTATTTTACCTCATAAAAATATTATGGTGGCTCTGCTCTTTAATTGTATTTACGTTATTTGTTATACTTTATTGATTTTTATCCAGACCGAGTTGTAGTTAATATTAATAATTGTAATATAATTATGGTTAGTATTACTAGTAATATTAAAAATAAAAATATTTACAATTTTATCGGTAGTAAGAACAATACATAAATATCTACAGTGTTGGTAGTGATAGCAATGATGAACATGTAAATTATTTATTTATAATTAATATTTATCTAAATAAATATATAAAATTTAGATAAATATATATTTTTTAATACATAAACTTTTCAAATTGTAAAATTTTGCGACTTAAGTAAATAATATAAATGCAAATAATAAATGATAAAAATTAATATACTTAATGTAATTTGTTCACAATATTATAAATATAATATAACTTATCAGTTGGATGGATTAATAAACGAATTAAATAATAATGTAATTTTTTGAATAAAAATTATAGTGTTTATTGTCATGTTAACCATTGTAATAATAATAAAACTTGCTATATTTTATATAACTAATAAAGCTATAAGTCATGAGAAATGGTTAAAATAATGAATTTTAATTCTAGGAGTTGGTTTATTTGGAGTATTAAATATAGTTCTATTATATTTATTATTATACTTAATAAACAGCGTGGCGTGATCCATAAATGTAAAATCGTAGATTTATATACTAAATTAAAGTTATTCAAATAGTATCAAATAACATTAACATCACTTTATATAAAATATATAGTATTATCAGAAAAATACTTTATATGCCTGTGGAGCTATTTACCTGTAAGTACTAAATATGGAACTTCACCTGATTATGGAGTTTATTGATATATTATTACATGCTTAAATTGTATTATCGTGAATAGTTTTAGTTTGTTGATTATACTTTTACTTTTAATGGTGCTCCTGTATAGGCTTTAAAAGATAATACAATTTCATACTACTGCATTGGTACGTTAGAGTCGTCAAAAAATATAGGTATATTATTAACATCTTTATTTTTAAAAAACTATTAGGAAAATTTATACTTTTCTTTAATTTAACTATTAAATAGAAATTAGCTTCAATCTTAATAGATGTTTATGCAATATAAAACTAATTAATCTAAGTAGTTATAACATATATAACTATACATGATTATTGGTGAGGTTACTGGTATAGATAAAAACAAAATTAGTTTCTACATAACTATGCTATAATATACTTATTTATAATAATCCATTAAAAATTTACTACTATGGCTACCGGTTAAAAATTATAAATTAGATAATAATATATATAAGCTGACTAGTCCTGGTTTAAGGTTAACACTGTAATTAACTTTAATTCTAATAGTATCTGTCAATTAATGGTTATAGCAAGTTATTTTTAAATCTATAAAATAAGCATAAATAAATAATTTTTATTATTTAAAACTTTCAATCTAAATTATACAAATGTTATGAAAAGTTATTTATAATATTTATTCTTCTCTTAAATAAAACTACCAAATGATTTTAACTTTTCTTTTATTACTTCTAACATCAAGTGGTTTAACAATAAGACCAGATAGCGCCATATTATATTCTAGAATAGGTATAATAATTATATTTTATAGTATTATATCTGCAATAACAAGTTTACATATAACATATTTGCAAAAAGGAATAGGATTATATGGAGGATTATTTAATGTAACATGTATAACACATACTTTTCAAATATTTATATTGTTAATATGTGGAATAATATTAATGTTAACTGGATTTTACCCTAGAAAAAAGTTTAAAGGAGATTCTTCAAGCTTTATAGAAACATTAATAACAAAAAGAAAACAATATATTAAAATAATTAATAAAATGTCAGAACAATTTACTATTATAGAATATGCATTAATAGTAGTATTTGTTATAACAGGTGCAACACTTTTGTTATCATCAGGTGATTTTGGTTCTATATATTTATGTATAGAATTACAAAGTTTTAGTCTATATATAATATCAGCTATGCATAGGAATTCTGAATCATCTACTGGATCTGCTCTTACATATTTTTTGTTAGGTGGTCTATCATCATGTTTTATATTGTTAGGTATAGCTTTAATATATGCAAATACAGGTATAACTAATACAGATGGTATATATTCTTTAATGTCAGACACTGAAAATTATTCATATTTTTCTGCATGATATACTAATATGTATATGTTTTATAGTTTTTTATTAATATCAGTTGGATTTTTATTCAAAATATCTGCAGCACCTTTTCATTGATGGTCTCCGGATGTATATGATGGAGTACCAACAATAGTAACAACATTTATAGCTATATTAGGAAAAATATCAATATTAATACTATTTATGGAATTAGTTCATTATACAACTGCATTATTATATTCAGTAGTACAAGCGTATTCTTGAATTACTAGTTTGTCTATAAGTTGTTTTTTATCCTTAATAATAGGAACTGTATTAGGTTTAACACAAACTAGAATAAAAAGACTTCTTGCATATAGTACAATATCTCATATTGGTTTTATATTATTAGCATTAATTGTACACAATGCAGAATCTTATCAAGCGTTTTTATTTTATATAATGCAATATATTTTAACTAATTTAAATGCCTTTTTAATAGTAATTGCTATAGGTTATAGTTTATATCTGTATTTTACAAATGTATCAGAGACTAACAACTTATATGAAAAAAATAATTCACCTATACAACTTATAACTCAACTAAAAGGTTATTTTTCAATTAACCCTATATTAGCTTTATGCTTAGCTATTACTATGTTTTCATTTGTAGGCTTACCACCTTTATCTGGATTTTTTGCTAAACAAATGGTGTTAACTACTGCCTTAGATAATGGTAAAACTCTTTTAGTTATAATTGCTATATTAACTAGTGTAATAAGTGCAGTATATTATTTAACTATAGTAAAAACACTTTATTTTGATAAAGCAGAATATAAAAAATCTTATGTTTATATTCAAGTATCTTTATCCAACTATTTATCAATTACTATATCTATATTAACTCTAGGTATTTTATTTTTTATTTTAACACCTAATGAACCAATAAATTTATGTAATTTATTATCATTAATATATTCTTCATAAAGTAGATAAACTTATCTTATATTTTAACAAGGTAAAAAAAGTAGTTACAACTTATACTCCCTTTTTTAATATTATTAAAATATAACCATAAGCAATAGTAAATTAATAAATAACTAAATATAAAAAATGCAACTAAGTAATAACATTAGTCAATTACCTATTTGATTTAAAAGTCCTCTAGACCAATTTCTCATAAGAAATTTATTCAGTGTAAAAGCCGATATAGCTAATATACAGGTATCATTAACAAACATAGGGTTATATTTAATTATAGCTACATTTATTATATTTGTTGTGTATATAACTGCAACTAATTATAATTTATCAATACCTAATTATTGATCTTTATCTCAAGAATCGATATATTCAACTATATATAGTATAGTGATAAACCAAATAAATGCAAATAAGGGACAAATGTTTTTCCCCTTTATCTCAGCATTGTTTATATACATATTAATAAATAATCTGGTAGGTATGGTACCTTATAGCTTTGCACCTACTTCACATTTTATATTAACATTTTCAATAAGTTTTACTTTGGTTATTGGTGCAACTATATTAGGATTTTATATACATGATTTAAAATTCTTTTCTTTATTTGTACCTTCAGGGTGTCCATTAGGTTTATTACCTTTATTAGTATTAATAGAATTTATATCATATTTAGCTAGAAATGTATCACTGGGTCTAAGATTAGCAGCGAACGTTCTTTCGGGCCACATGTTGCTAAATATTTTAGCTGGTTTTACTTATAATATAATGACCTCAGGTATATTGTTCTTTTTTTTTGGATTACTACCTTTAGTCTTTATAATAGCTTTTTCAGGCTTAGAAATAGGTATTGCTTTTATACAAGCTCAGGTCTTTGTAGTTTTAAGTTGTTCATACATAAAAGACGGATTAGATTTACATTAAGTAATAATATATTTAAATGTATAAAATTCTTTAACCATTTATTAGTTAAAAATATAACACATATGTACATGACATATTCTTATTCAAGTTTTAGTAGTATTTAGAATAAACCATCTTTATTAACAAATATACCTTTAATTAATTAAACTAGATTAAAAAGACCTTTAATTAATTTAGGTTTTCAAATGTATTATACACACTTAAATAAAGCTCGATTTTTTTTCAAATAAGTTATCTAACTCGACTCCTACTTATATTTTATATACATATGCGGATAAGGATAAATTAACTATTTTAAAAGATAATAGAAATAAACCGGGTATTTATATGTGAACTAACCTAAAGTGAGGAAAGCGATATGTTGGTAGCTCAGTAAATTTAAGACGGAGATTTTTAGAGTATTATAATGTTAATCGTTTAATAGTTAGTAGTAGTATGGCTATTAATAGAGCGTGATTAAAATATGGATATTAGAACTTTAGTTGGGAAATATTAGAATATTGTGATATTAATATGCTAATGTCTAAAGAAAAATATTATTTTGATATATTAAGACCTGAATATAACTTAGCTTTATATCCTGGAGCACCTAGTAGAGGTAAGGGTAAAATAGTTTATTTGGAAACTAGAAATAAAATTAGTAAAGCAGCAAGTAATAGATCACCAGAAATACGTGTTGCTCAAAGAATACAAATTAAAGATCTATTAACCAAGATGGTAACTGTTTACCCTTCTATTAGAGCTGTGGCTAAAACTTTAAATATTGATAAAAGAGCTGTGGAAAATTATCTACATCTTAAAAAAATAGATCCTATTTTAGGTCGATATATTCCTGTGAAAATAGGTAAACCTAGTATTAAAATAAATAACATACAAAAGAGTAATTTAAAATAGAGGTTACGGATATAAAAGCGGGATCTAGAAATATTTTTAAATTAATTGTTAATTAATCTTTGGCCCGTTGACTTTTTTTAGGTTTTTAATTTATTGGCAAGTGTTTCTTTATAAAAGACAAAATAGATTATGGATAATAAGTTTATTTAGAACTTTTAATATAGTAGTAGCAATAAAAATTAATAATGATCTTTTATAAATCTCTCTCTAAATAAATATATTAAATTAACTTTTATGTATTTTTAATACATAAACTTTTCAATTGCATTGTATTGCAACTTTTAAAACTATAAAATATAAAATGTTAAAAATAAAAAAATTTCTTAATGATATCTTAATAGGTATAAAATTTAATTTAAAGTTGCCTAACTTACCAGAATCTGTAAATAGTTTTCATAATTAACCATATGTTCGTATTTTTAGAGCTTTAGGTGGAATGTCATTCATTTTATTTTTAGCTTCCCCTAATTGAATAGGTGATTCTTATCTTTATTGAACTATTTATGGTTTTGCTATGTTACAATTTTTATATATTCTAATTATAAGTATAATTAAATTATGTTATATTGTATATTTATGAAAAAATAGAAAATTATAGGTAAGAAATACACCTTTGAATAATGTTGCATACGGAGCTTGTGTCGCAGGAGCATGGTTTAGGTTTTGGAGCTGATAAGCTATTGGATGAAGCTGGATATCCACCAGTCTTTAAGAAAGCAATAGGTAATCAATTCGGTAAGGCTTTATTGGCTATGGCTTATAACGGTAATAATGAATATATTGAACTAAAAAATAAAATGCTTGAAATAAAAGAAAAAACTAAAAATATTGAACAGCTAAATAAAATTGTTAGTGCTATGAAAAAAGATGAAAAATTTAAAGAGTTTAAAAATGATTTAATAGAATTTAGAGAGGAGTTTATTAAAGAAATTGAAAAAGAAAAAAATATGAAATAAATAGAACAAAGCAAAATTTTATCACAATTGAAAGATATAAAGAAAAACTGAGAATATATATTGCTTTGCAAATATTAGATATATATACCTAATTATAAAGTAAACTTTATTGCTTTATGATAATTCGTATAAATATATTTTTTTAATTTATCTTTGTATTAACTAATTAAATATTCTATTAAATCATTAATTTAAAAATCGAGAACATTTTCAATAAGTTTTACTGTGGTTCTTTGTGCAATTATATTATGATTTTATATACATGATTTAAAATTATTTTCTTTATTCAGGATAAGTATACCATTCTTAATTCCCCGTTTTAATTTAATAAAATAAAGATAGTATATATATACTTTTAATTGTAATTATTAAGTATATTATTTTGTGATAAAAAATGTATTATGTTTAAGTTTAAACATAGGAAAGTCAAGAGCTTTTTAAGTGTATGTATAAAACAAACAAAGATAAAAACCTTGGAATCTAACAGAAAATAATCTTATATAGAAATATTATATAAGGCGAACATTAATCTTATACTTAGCTTTATAAAGCACATACAAAACAAAAACTTGCTTATTTTTATCCAAAAAATAAAAAAGTAATTACTATATATAGTATAGTAATGTATACTATAAAATAAAGTTTAGCGATTGCTAAGCAAACAAAACAGTTTAATGAAAAGGAGTACCTTTTTAGATATATGAATAAAAATATGATACAAGCAGCAAAAATCATTGGAACAGGGTTGGCCACTACAGGGTTAATCGGTGCAGGTGTTGGTATTGGTGTAGTATTTGGTGCTCTTATAATAGGTGTTTCAAGAAACCCTTCATTAAGAGGTCAATTATTCTCATATGCTATTTTAGGATTTGCATTTGCAGAAGCTACTGGATTATTTGCTTTAATGATGGCTTTCCTTTTACTATATGTGGCCTAGTAATGATGTATGTTTATATCACACTACTAGGTAT
>Ga0134063_10000401_pt1 | contig 14862 bp, 15 predicted proteins | sample 15_taG_11_FD_94467 | JGI IMG/M metagenome (GOLD analysis project Ga0134063, IMG submission 94467) | Grasslands soil microbial communities from the Angelo Coastal Reserve, California, USA - 15_D_Rain_20cm_5_09082015 | ecosystem: Environmental > Terrestrial > Soil > Grasslands ... | reverse complement strand
GCCGTATCGTTAGGTGGCCGACCCCATGAGCCAGAATCACGGAGCCAAAGGAGCTTCAAAATGAGCAGTTCAGTCGCACCGCAGCTGTCACCATCACAGCGGGCGTTATCGGATCTGTGGGACGAGCATCTCCGACATGAGTTTGCCACCAAAGATACCGACCGGACGCTGGAGACGATGGTGGAGGATGCCTATGTCAACCATGTTCCAGTGCTGACCGGAGGAACAGGGCATGCCCAGCTGCGAGAGTTTTACTCTAAGCATTTTATCTCGCAGATGCCGCCGGATCTCGAGATCATTCCTATCTCCCGCACGATCGCAGAGGACCGGCTGGTAGACGAGATGGTCGCCCGCTTTACGCATAGCGTCCGGATGGATTGGGCGCTACCAGGTATCGCGCCGACGGGAAGGCGGGTTCTGTTGCCGCTGATCGTCGTAGTTCAGTTTCGGGGCGGTAAGCTGGCGAGCGAACGCATCTACTGGGATCAGGCCTCGCTACTGGTGCAAGTGGGTCTGCTGCACACCGATGGCTTGCCCCTGGTCGGGGTGGAGAGCGGCAATAAAGTGCTAGATCCGACGCTCCCGAGCAACACCCTGATCGCGCGTCTCAGCAAGTGAGCAGGCGGAGGCCACCTAACCAACGCATGCAGCGGACCCGCGAGTAAGCGTCTTGATTGTGTCGCTCTACTTCGGCGACCATCCAGCACGTCTCGGCCTCACGGCTCGTCGCTCGCGGGCCGCTGATGCGCGGGTCGTTAGACAACGGTGATGGAGTTCCGAGGATATCGGCTGACGGACGCCATCCGTAGCTACGTTGCAAGATCAGCGATCGGCGCGTCGTCAGTGCGAGGTCAACCGAGAGGCGTGCTCGCCGCAGCGCGGTACTACGCCGGGAACGTGAATCTTGGAAAGTATTCAACCGACGACGCCGGGCGGTTCGCGCGTCTGCTCGATCGAGATACCGAAGCGATGCGCGCGTCGTTTCCCCGAGCGGCTCAGTTCTGGGGTGTTGCACGTAAGGCCCTGAACTTGTTTCTCCGAGACGCCCTATACAATCACTACCTTCGCCAGTTCTACAAACTCGACTGCGCAGAGCACTTGTACGAGGTGCCGCTCGATTCAGCGGTCGCGAAGGCCCTCGCAGACCACTATCCGGATTCTGGGTTACCAGTCTGGCGCACTGTGAAGGGCCTCTCCCAAAACGAGAGCATGCTTTACCAGGACTTCTTGGGTCGGATCGCACGTGAGAAGCGTATCGCGCGCGTACACCTAGACGCGTACTTGTGGACTGCGTTGTCTAACAGCCGGCTGGAGCGGCCCAGTGGTCCGCCGGCCCGAGCTCTCCGACGGCCGGTGACCGCTGGCCGCTCAGCCGGAAATCGTTAGGCAACTCGTGAGCATGCAGAAACTCAACGCAACGGCGCGAAGATCCCTACGGCCGAACCTTCGCGATGCCATCCTCGCAAAGACCAGCGCCCGATGCCACGTCTGCGGAGGCCCGCTTCGCGGTGAGTGGGTCGCAGATCACGTTCGACCACGAGCCCGCGGTGGCCGAAGCGATCCAAGGAACTACTTGCCGGCGTGCTACACTTGCAACGGAGCCCGGTGGTACCGGGATTCCAAGGTCATCCGACGAATGCTGGCAATAGCGGTATGCCTGCTACCCGACATTCGGAACCGAACGTCACTCGGAAAGGACGTGCTGCGTACATATCGCACGCGGCGACAGCAGAACGAAGCGCGGCGACGGGCACGGAAATAAGGGTATGCGGAGGCGTTGGCTAACTCGGCGCTCCAGCCGACCGGCAAGGCCGGCGGCTGAGCGCCTTGTTAGGCGGTCAGGTCGATGGACAACGAGCAAGAGCTCGAGGCGAAGCGCGTCGAGATTGTTGGTAGAATGAAGGCACTCCGTAAGCAACTCGAAGCCGGCAACACCACCGATGTCCTTGCATGGATAATCCCCGACGAGTTGGCCTGCGCTCAGCGGCCGCTTCGGCACCATCCTAGATATGGCGGGAGCGGATCTCCGATTCCTCGTGAGGCCACGCCGTTGGTCGTTGAATGGGCCGAGCAAGTCAAACTCGAGGGCGTCGCAAGCATAATCGACTTTATGCATGACCGAGACCTGCGGTGTTATGAGAGCCTTGATCTGCCTGGGGGCAACTTCCGTGCCTTTCTTCAAGACCGCGGCTTCGCCGTCGTTCCTTTGCCGTGGGAGGATCCGGCGCATAGTAGGACCGATCCAGTCCAGAAACGTGCACGGCTCGAAGAGATGCGGAAGCTTGCACTCCGAGCCTACGACGATCTCCCGAAGCCCGTGCTCCTCATCTGCAGCGCTGCGATCGATCGTTCGGCACCAGCGGCGGCGTTCATCTGGAAGCATCGTGAGAAGATACCGCCTAACCCGAAGGAGAACTCGGATGCCAAGGGTCTGGAATAACTCTTACGTCGCTCGGCTCCGGACCTTATCTAGTCGGAGCGGTCAGATGCACACAGCAGCGGAGGACATCCGTCGAGCGGTCGAGCCACTGATCCTGCCCGATGCCGCGAAGCTCCTCACCGCGATCGCGATCGATGTCATGACGGCTGTCCAAAGTCGGAACCATCGAGCGGACGTCAACGACGCCTGCGGCGCGCTGCGGACAGCAATTGCGTTGCTCGAAGCAGTCGACCCGAATCTTGACGGGTAGCCTATTCCGATGCGCAGCGGCATTGCGCCACGCGGTGGCAATCGACGGCAGGTGTGCGCCCGACGCCTAACGTGGCGATGCAGCCGACCGGCTCCGCCGGCGGCTGATCGCCTGGGTCGTTAGGCGGACGAATCGAATGAAGGTCAGATTCCCTGATGGCACTGTCGTCACGGCGTCGGCCCTGCCCGAGCGCTTAGCGGACAACTCCGGTAGGGACTTCGGTCTTTACTTGGATGCTGCGTGGAGGCCCACCTGGGACGCCGAGACTATTGACTGGCCGGACTTTGGTGTCCCCGCGAACCCGCCGACAGCCGTGAAGGCTATTGTAGCTGCGTTTGATCGTGCGAGACGCGGCGATCGCGTCGAGATTGGCTGTCTGGGTGGCCGCGGTCGAACAGGCACAGTGCTCGCGTGTATGGCAGTCCTTGCGGGCATCCCGGTCGACAGCGCTGTGACGTGGGTAAGAGATAGTTACGACGCCAGGGCAGTCGAAACGACGGAACAGCAGGACTGGGTTCGCTGGTTCGCGTCCCAAGTGAAGATCCCCGAAGGTTCAAAGTAGCGATGGTGGAGCCGCAGCAACGAGCCTGGTGCTTCTTTCGGAATGTCGTCCACGCCACGTACCGGGAGATCCGCCACATCGGACCTCTCACGGATAGCGACGCCAAGTTGCACGTCTCCGACAGGAAGTACGTGTCGGCTGCAGAGCGGTGCTCGAAGGGCCGGGAAGTGCTGAAGAGGGCCGACCTCTTCCAGCAGACAGCGGATGCCAGAACTGTGGACGAAGTGCTTCAGTGCTACTACGATGCCACCCACCTACACCTCCAGGATCTCATCACACTCTTCGGGCGACATGGCTGGAGTCGCTCGTATGGAGGCCAGAAGTGGGCAACGATCGCGAGCACTGCGTTGGAGCTTGCCGAGGCACTGCGGAAGGACGATCTGAATCTTGCGCTACCACTGTGCACGCGAATCAAGCTGCTTGAACACAACAGCGGCCCCTTGGTCCCGTCCGCTCGCGACTGGCGCTCGAACAAGTACCTGCAGGAGAAGTGGCCTCAGCCATGCGAATGATCGGCATCACCGGGTCACCGCCTAACCCGCGCTTGCAGCGGACGGCGCTGCGCGCCGCCGCTGAACCGCCGGGTCGTTAGCTGGCGAAGACAGACCATGGGATGCGTTCTCAAGGGCGCGCGGGTAGCGACGGGGCCACGCACCGGGAGCACGAAGAGCGCGATCTCATCGAGCCATCGAGCAACGCCTCGAGGCGGCCCGGCAGGACCCGGGCGGCGACGGCCAGGCCGGGTGCCAGAAGCTGCTGAGCGCGGAGCGGCTGCGATCAGGGGACGGAAGGGCAACGAAAATCCACCCTTGCTGTCACGCGGCCGCCCGACGTAGCCTAGTTGCGAGATGGTCGGCATGCGGCGCGTCGTCGAGGGATGGGGCGATGCTAGGCCGGCCGCGATCACGCGGGCCCCGCGACCGGCGCTGCGCCCCTTCATCAGCGTCGTCTGGGTGTCGGACGAACACGGCGCCGCCGACGGCGACGCGAGCGACCGCGAGCGCATGCTCGGAAGCGGAGCGACCCACCTCGTGTTCCGGCTCTCCGATCACCCGGTACGGCTCTACGACAACGTCACCGACCGGACCGCAACCAGCATGGGCTACGCCGTGGTCGGTGGCGCCCGGGCGACGTTCTACCTCCGCGACACGCCCCGGCCCGTCCGCACCGTCGGAGCCCGGCTTCTGCCCGGTGCCGCGGCGCTGCTCTTCTGCGCGCCCGCCGACGAGCTCGCCGGCCGTCACACCCCCCTGGTGGACTTGTGGGGCCGATCGGCGGTCGAAGCGCGCGAGCGCCTCCTCGAGGCCGCCCACCCCGAGCGTCAGCTCGACCTCTTCGAGGCGCTGCTCGCAGCCCGGCTGCCGCAGGTCCGCGGCCTGCACCCGGCCGTCGCGCACGCGCTCGCGCGCTTCCCCACCACCGGCGACGTCGGAGCGGTGGTCGACGAGACCGGCTACAGCCATCGGCGGTTCGTCGCCCTGTTCCGCGGGGCGGTCGGGCTCCCGCCGAAGCTCTACTGTCGCGTCCTCCGGTTTCAAGACGCGCTCCGCTTGCTCGCCACCCGGCCGCCACTGCCGCTCGCTGATGTCGCGCTGGCCGCTGGCTACAGCGACCAGCCGCACTTGAACCGCGAGTTCCGCGAGCTCGGCGGGGTCTCCCCGAGCGAGTATCGCGCCGTGGCGCCGGCCTCGCTGCTGCACGTCCCCTTGCCAACCAGGTCAATTCCGTCCAAGACGCGCAGCGCGGGCCGACGCATGATCGGGTCCGAAAGGAGGATCCCATGAAGGTCCACGAGCTGTTCGCGTATCTCCACGTGAAGGACGCGGCCAAGGCCATCGAGTTCTACAAGCAGGCGTTCGGCGCCGCGGAGAAGTTCCGCCTGAGCGAACCGGGCGGCCGGATCGGCCACGCCGAGCTGGTCTTCAACGGCAGCACCCTGATGCTGTCGGACGAGTTCCCGGAATACGGCATCCGGGGACCCCAGACGAATGAGGGAACGAGCGTGACGATCCACCTCCACGTCGACGACGCCGACGAGGTGATGAAGCGCGCCGCCGCCGCCGGGGCCGTGATCGAGCGCGATCCCCAGGACCAGTTCTGGGGCGAGCGTTCGGGGATACTGCGCGATCCGTTCGGCCACCGCTGGAACATCGGGCACCACATCGAGGACGTGTCGTTCGACGAGATGCAGCAGCGGTACGCGAAGATGATGGAGCGCGCGTAGCGCAGGAGAAAGGAGGAAGGCGATGGAAGCTCACGACGTTCTCGCGGCGCTGGATGGGCACCCCATCTGGATGACGGAAGACGGCACAGCGTCCTTCTGGAGGCTCGCGTCGTTCAATAAGGGCATGGTTTGGGTCGGGCGCTACTCCGGGGAGTCCCCCTGGGAGCGTCATCCCGACGGGGACGAGTTCCTCTACATCGTCGAAGGAGAGGTCGAGGTCGTCGTGCTGACGGACGAGCGTCCCGTCCAGACCACCGTGCGAGCCGGCTCGATCTTCGTCGTGCCGCGGGGACGCTGGCACCGTCAGCTCGCGCGGGCGGCGGTGATGCAGCTCGGCGTGACGACGGGGCGGGTCGAGCATTCGACCGCAGAGTACCCGGGGCGCGATTCCTGAGGCCGGGGGCGGTGGGGCGCTACGCCGCGCGTGACAGGTTCTCGCGGCCAAAGGCCGCCCTTGCGCGCGCGGTGTTAGCCCCATGGTAGAGGCGGCACCGGCCGAAACCGGCTAGCAGAGCGATTCGCGAAGATTGAACGGCTAGGAGTCAGCTAACCCGTGCTTGCAGCGGACGGCGCTGCGCGCCGCCGCTGAACCACCGAGTCGTTATACGCACGAGGGCTGAGTGAACAAAAAGGCCAGTGGTTTGCTTGACCTTGGAAGGAAGCGTCGCGCGGAGCGTTGGCGGCGTTATGCCTGCATCGGAGACTTTCACGGCGGAGCTTACGAGTGTGAATTTGTGTCGCCCTACACGAAGTCAGCCGGGAACGTAGACGCGAACGTGATGGTGCTGTTGCAGGATTGGGCGTCGGAGGATGTTCTCGCCGGGCCGTTTCTGCCTGACCGTGTCGAGCACGGCTACGATCCGGCCCGCGGTACGAATCGACGGCTGAAGCAGCGGCTCTCGACGCACCTCGGGTTAGAACTCAAGGACATTTATGCGACGAACGTCTTTCCCTTCGTGAAGCGTGGAGCCCAGAATGCTCCTGTTCCGATGCGGGATCTCGTTCGAGTGGCCCGGGAGTTTGCGCTGCCGCAGATCGAGATCGTCAGCCCCATCCTTGCGATCTGCCTCGGTCGGGCGGCGTTCGCGGCGGTTGTCAGAGCCATGGGTCAACGGCCGCCAGCGACCATCGATGCGTCGATTCGGACGCCGGCGCGAATGGGATCCACACAGGTGTGGTGTCAGGCTCATACGGGGTCGATTGGCACGAACAATCGGAACAAGGGGGGCATCGACCGAGTGTCTCAGGATTGGGCGGCGATGGCGATGTCTAACTCGGCGATGGACCCGCCCGGCTTGAGCTGTGGTGGTCACCGCGCAAGAATCTGCGCCGGCGGGTCATCGCCAGGTCGTTAGGCAGCAAGAAGAACGAGAACACGCTTCAGGAGCCTACGAGATGAGTGATACCCCCGTCGCGTTTGATCAGATCAATCTCATCGTGGAGAACATGGACGCCACGATCGCCTTTTATTCAAGGCTGGGTCTCTGTGTTCCGCCGGCGTCTGTCTGGCCTCCCGGCAGTGGAGCGCGCCATACAGAAGTGGCCATGCCAAACGGCGTACGGTTGGAGTTCGATAATCACGAAATGGTGCGAATTTGGCACCCAGACTGGATTCCGCGCGACGGCGTGACTCGAGCTGTGCTGGGATTTTCGTTGTCGTCTCGCGAAGCGGTTGATGCGCGTTACGCCGAGCTGACGTCGGCGGGTTATTTTGGTCGGCAACCGCCTCACGATGCCTTCTGGGGAGCTCGTTACGCCATCGTGCAAGATCCGGACGGCAATCACGTGGGACTCATGAGCCCGAAGGACCCTCAGCGCCAATTCACGCCGGTGCCATGATCTTCGCGACCGTGGTTCCGCACGACATGCAGGCTCTTTGGGCGGTTATGGCAAGGTGCTTGCTGCCTAACAAGCAGGAGCGGGCTGGCCGTGACGGCACGGCGAAGTCGCGAGGGCGCGGTCAGCCGGCCGCTCAGCGTCCGATCGTTAGACGGTCGCTGTGAGTTGAGCGATATGAGACACGGGGTGGCACGGATGGGGACCTTCTACGTTAAGTGCAGGATCGAGAACCCTGTCGACAGGGCGCGGTCGGTGGTGCTCCAGAAGGTCTTGGTGGATACGGGAAGTGAGTTCAGCAGGGTGCCCGAGAAATCGCTGGAGAGGATCAACGTCCCGCGTGAGAAGAAGGACGTGAGTTTTGTTCTCGCGAACGGTCAGCAAGTCACGCGCAGCGTGGGGTTCGCCATCATCCGCCTCGACAAGTACTTCACTGTGGATGAGGTCGTCTTCGCCGAACCCGGCGATCTCCTGCTCCTTGCCGCGCGGACGCTCGGGGGTCTTAATCTAACAATCGATCCGGGCTGCCGGCGGCTTGTGTCGGCTGGGCCACTTCCCGCAGCATCGCCTACAAGTCGCCGTCTAACTTCGGCGCTGCACCCGACGCGTAGGAAGCCGCGTGCGGGTGAGTGCTACCGTTAGGTTGCGAGTCGCTGCGCTCAAAGCGTGTGATGATGCATCGTCGGCGTGCTCATTGAATGGAGGACCTGATGGCACTCTTTGAGAGCCGAGGCATCGACCACGTTGGCATTCGGTATCGCGATCTGCCGCGGGCGGTCGCCTGGTTTCGCAACGTCCTGGGTCTGCAGATTGACCACCAAACGCAGACCATGGCGTTCGTCCACGTCGGGGGCGGCTCCCACGTGGCGCTGTTTCAAGCGGAAGGCGACGAGCCGCTGCGCCAGCCCCACCACGTGGCGCTGCGCGTTCCCGATCCGGCCGCCGCCGAGGCCGCGCTTCGCGCAGCGGGAATTCCCCTCCGGCGCATCGGTCCGAATCTGGGATTCGAGGATCCGGAAGGCACCGTCTTCCACTTTATGCCGACACGGTAGGTCCTGAGCTGTGGGTTGAATTCGAACAGTGCACGAGGGGCGGCCACCGCTTCGGAGGGCGCTACGGCGCGGCCCGATCTGGTTCTCGTCGTGGTGCGCGCACGAGTCGCCGCGAGCGAGGTCACGATGGTGGATCCCGTAGAAGCGTTGATACTCGATCTACTCGAATGGATCGGTCCTCAATCGAGGGCGTATTCAGAGGTAATGGATGCATGGCGCACCTCCTGCCCGCGGCTCCCGGTTTGGGAAGATGCCAATGAGCGTGGCTTCATACGGCGTCATCTTGAAGACGGCGTCGAAATCATCTCCGTGACCGCACTTGGTCGTGAGTTTCTCGCCAGGCATCGATCTCTTCGATAGGTCATGATGCTGCGATGGGGCGCGGGTGCGTTACGGTAAGGTGAAGCCTGACCCGCGGTTGGAGCGGACCTGCGGGCATCACCCCCGCAGCGCGGTGGCGAGGCCGAGCTGCCCCAGGTGATAGGTCACGATGATGGCCAGCGGCGCCCACGGGCGCGGATGCACGAACCGGTTCCAGGCGATGAGCATGTCGGAGACGAGGAACAGGACGGCTCCCGCGATCGCGAGGCTCGAGGTGGAGGCGAGCGCCGACGCCACCATCAGCGAGATCGCGAGACTGTAGACCGCCACGGGCGCCCGGAGCGCCCGGTCGGGAACCGCGCGCAGGATGCGGGCCGCGACCGGCGAGAGGGCGCCGATCACCACCGCCAGCCACACGAGCCGTGGCATGACCGGCCCCGCGAACGCCCCGATGTATGCCAGGTGCGCGACCAGGAACGCGGCCAGGCCGGCGAGGAACAGGTCCGCCGGCAGCATGAGGAAGACGTCGCCAAGAAGCGAGAAGGCGAGCGCCGCGACCAGCCACGGCGAGGGATGGCCGCAGCCCGCATAGACGAGCAGCGCGAGGAGCGTGGCCGGTTTGGCGACGTACTCGACGGGACGCACGCTCCGCGACACGGCGAGCCAGTCGAGGAGCGCGAAGACGCCGAAGGCCACGAGCGCGATGGCTTCCATTACCTTAGATCTGGAGGAGGACGGCGCGGGCCGGGGCGCCCGTCGCGCGCGCGATCGCCGCGGCGTAGAGGGCGACCTGACGCCGGTACTCGCCGAGGCGGCCCGCGATCTCGACGTCGGTCTTGAAGTCGATGACGGTCCAGACCCCGTTCTCCAGGAACGCCGCGTCGACCACCCCTTCGACCACGACGCCGTCGTCGAGCCGGATGGCAACCGGCGTCTCGCGCCGGCAGGACCCGGCGCTGGCCGCGCGGCGGACGAGCGGGTGGGCGAGCGCGCGGACCACCGTCCCGGTCGCGGCCGACGTCTCCTCCGCCGACGCCCTGAGGAGACGGCCCTCGAGCGCCGCCACGCGCGCCACCTCCTCGGGCCCGGCGTCGAGGTCGACCACCGCCAGCACGGCATGTACCAGCGTTCCGAAGCGCTTGCCGTGCGGACGGGGCCCGTCGGGCGGGACGGTCTCGACGGTCACGTCGGCCGCCGCGTCGAACGTCGCCACCGCGGCCTGCTCGGTCGCGGTCACGACGCGCAGGCTCGCGAGGCCCGCCGCCGCGCGCACCTGGGCGCGCGTCGCCTGCCAGGCGTCGTGCCGCCGGATCCCCGCCTCGGATCGGGTTCCGCTCTCGTCCGCCGTCAGGAGCTTGTGCTGCGCGAGGCCCACGGACTCCTGGACGTCGAGGCGCAGCGCCGCCGGATCCCACCACACGACGCGGTGCTGCCCGGCCTCGGGGCGATGCAGGCCGGGCGCCACCGACGCCGGCGGGCGCGGCACGTCGGCCGGCCTGACCAGCACGGTGTCGGTGCCGAAGCCGGGACAGCCGCGCGGCGTCCGGCTCTCGGGCCGCGACTCGGCCGGATAGACGACCGGATTGAGGCCCGCGAGCCAGCCGTCCTGCCGACCGTCCCCGACCGCGGGCACCACCAGGAGGTCGCGCGCGCGCGTCGCCGCCACGTAGAGGACGCGGGCCGCCTCCTCGCGGTCGCGGGCGAGCTCGTCCGCGGCGTGCTCGAGGAGCTCCGGGGGCGAGCAGCCGGCGAGCCGCATGGCGCAGAGCCCGCGCTCGGCGTCGACCCAGCGCGACGGCTCGGCGTGCGTCTCGTTGGCCGTGAGGTCGGCCAGGATCACGACCGGGAACTCGAGGCCCTTGGCGCGGTGCACGGTCATGATGCGCACGCCCTCGGTCCCCTCCTCGACGATCGGGGCGTCGCTCGCCTCGCCGCGCTCCGCCTCTACCATAAGGCGGTCGACGAAGGCGCGGAAGGAGATGACGCCGCCGCGCTCGGCGCGGCGGGCGAGGTCGACGAGCCGGCTCACATTGGCGAGCGCCTGCTCGCCCGTCGGCCAGATGGCGAGCCCGGCCGGCGCCCGGGTGGCGGCGAGCAGCCGGCCGATCGTGTCGGAGATCGGCCGGCGGTTGCGGCCGCGATGGAGGTCGCGGAGCACGGCGAGCGCGTCCGCAACTTCCTGGAGCTCGGGCGGCAGGTCGGCGGGCAGCGGCCGGAAGGAGTGCAGCGTCCGGCACCGCTCGCGGAAGGCGAGGAGCGCCGCGTCGCCGAGCGCGAACAGCGGGCCGCGCAGCGTCGCGAAGACGGCGAGCTCGTCCTCGGGACGCTCGATCGCGGCGAGCGCATTGCGGATGGCCTCCACCTCCTCCCGCCGATGGAAAGACGTCCCGCCGACCAGCAGGTGCGGCAGGTGGCGCGCCTCGAGGGCGCGCACGTAGGGATGCGTCACGTCGGTGCGGAAGGAGCGGAAGCGCCGGAACAGCAGGCAGACGTGGCGTGCGCGCAGCGGCACGCGCTCGGCGGGCCGCTCGCGCTCGGTCACCGTCCAGCCGCTCCCGCGGACCAGCCACTCGACGAAGGCCGCGACCGCGTCGGGCAGGCACTCCTCGATCTTCCACTGGACAATGGTCCGGAACTTACCGTACGGCGCGGGCACGGGCAGGGCGACGAGCGCGGGCTGGCTGTCGACGCCGCTGCGGAAGGGCGCGAGCGGCACGTAGCGGGCCTGGCTCCCCCCGTCGAGGCGCGGGGCGAAGGCGGCGTTCACCGCCTCCTGGATCTCCGGCACGGCACGGAAGCTGGTGGTGAGCTCCACGAGCGCTCCGCCCGCGTCGACGACCCGTCGCTTCACCTCCTCGTAGAGGGCGACGTCGGCGCGGCGGAAGCGGTAGATCGACTGCTTCGGGTCGCCGACGATGAAGAGCTTCCCGGGCACCGGGCGCGCGCGCCGCCAGTCGTCCACCATCGGATCGTCGGCCGCGAGCAGCACCAGGATCTCCGCCTGGAGCGGATCCGTGTCCTGGAACTCGTCGACGAAGAGGTGCGTGAAGCGCCGCTGGAGCTCGCGGCGCACGGCGGCTTTGCCGCGGACCAGGTTGCGGGCCAGGAGCAGGAGGTCGAGGAAATCGAGGCAGCCGGCGCGCTTCTTGAGCTCGTCGTAGGTCTCCACGACGGGCCAGAGCTCGTCCCTGAGCTCCGGCGCCAGGTCGGCGCCCGCATCGGCGACGAAGCGGTCGAGCCGGACCTTCAGCGCGTCCCGCTTCTCGCGCAGCTCCGCCTTGGGGAACCCGTTCGGCGCGGAGCGGAAGCCGACCCACGCCGCATGCCAGTCGCGCACGAAGCGCACGAGGTCCGCCTCGAGGCCGTCGTGGTCCCGGGGGCGCACCGACTCGGCCCGCGCCACGTCGTCGACGAACCGCGCCAGCTCGGCGAGCGATTGCGTGAAGTAGTCCTCCGGGTTCCCGCGTGATGCCCACTCGGCCAGCGCCGCCATCTCCGCGACGAGGCCGTCGATCGCGCCGTCGCGGTCGAAGCCGGGCGCCCGCCGCCACGACGTCGGGAAGTCGCGTCGCTCGGCGAGCGCGTGCACCGCCGCGCGGAGCAGGCCGCGCGGCCCGTCCTCGCCGGTGCGGCGGCGGAGGATGCGCCGCACGCCGGGTCCCGGATTGGCGAGCACCGCTTCGAACCAGCGGTCGTAGGCGCGGTCGAGGAGCATGCGGGCGACGTCGTCGGGCGCCACCTCGAAGAGCGGGTCGACGCCCGCCTCGACCGGCCGCTCGCGCAGCAGGTCGGCGCAGAAGGAGTGGATCGTCCCGATCCGTGCCTCCTCGAGCTGCGGCAGCGCGTCGGTGAGGAGCCGGCGCGCCTCCGGGGTACAGCCCGCGTCGTCGCGGCGGGCTTGCTCGATGTGGGTGCGGAGACGCAGCTTCAGCTCGCCCGCTGCGGTGTCCGTGAAGGTGACCGCGACCATGCCGTCCAGGCGCCCGCGGCCTGCCATGAGGACGGCCACCATGCGGCCGACGAGCTCGGTCGTCTTCCCGGTGCCCGCTGCGGCCTCGACCACCAACGTCGTGTCCAGATCGGCACGGATACGTTCGCGCGCGTTTTGGTCGGCGAGCGCCATGATCACCTGAGCGCGCGCAGGCGGGCGAGCTCGGCGAGCCGCTCGGGGGGCTTGCGCGCAACCCGCGCCTCCTCGTGCGGACCGCAGACGGGACGGTAGTCACACCACCGGCACGCGCCCGCGACCGGGGCGGCGGGCAGGAACCCGTCCGCCAGCGCGCGGCCGACGATATCGGCGACCGTGCCCGCACTTGCACGACTCTCGGCGTCGAGCGGGACCACGCGCTCCTGGAAGCCGCCGTCGGCCGTGCAGTAATAGAGGCGGCCGCCCTCGACGGGCTCGGGCAGGAGCTGCTCGAGCGCGAGCGCATAGAGCACCGGCTGGAGGACCTGTCCGCCGCCGATGACCACCCCGTCGGCCGCGCGCGCCTTGCCGGTCTTGTGGTCGGTCGCACGGACGGCGCCGCGTGCGTGCCGCTCGACCAGGTCGATCGAGCCGCGGAGGGTCAAATCGCCGAGTACCCTGACCGGGTCGCCGACGCTGGCCGGGTCCGCGTTCGGCCGGTCGCGGTCGGCGAGGCCGAAGGACAGCTCGAACTTGTGCGGCACCCAGCCGTCGCCGGCGCTGGCCGCACGCCGGAGCCACTCGCGGAGGTCGCAGCGGATCGTCTCGATGCCGTCCTGCCACACCCTCGGGATGGCGGGCGAGAGATCCTCGGCATAGCGCGCCGCCACCCGCTCGAGCACCACGTCGAGCGTCGCGAGCGTCCGCTCGAGGTCGGCGGGCCGGTAGGGAAGGAGGCCCGCCGCACGCAGCTCGCTCAGCACCTCGAACTGCACGTCGTGAAAGAGCGCGCCACGCGTGAGGGGGTCCAGGACCTCGATCGCTGCCGGCTCCTCGCGCGGCTCGAGGCGATGGATCGCTTGGAGGAGGAAGCGGTACGGGCAGAGGGCGAAGTGCTGGAGCCCCGTGGGCGAGAAGGAGCGCGCGCCCAGCTGATGGCGTGCGAGCGCCTCGCGAGCGAGCGGGTCGGGATCGACGAGCCCGTCGGCGGGCGTCCGGCGGCGGAGCCAGCGCCGGGCGCGCGCGCGCAGCGCCCGGGCGAGGTGGGGGTTGGCCGTCAGCAGGTAGCTCGCCGTGCCCGCCGTCGTCTCCGGATCGGCGGTCAGGAGCGGCGCCAGCAGGGCCAGGTCGTACTCCGCCTCGTCGATCGCGTTCTCCGGCTCCTTCGGCGCAGGCCAGCCGAGGCGCCCGCCCGACTCGGGCTCGGCGCGGAGCCCGAGCTCCTCGAACCCGGGAAGCGCGCCCTCGGCGGCGCGCAGCGCCTCGAGGCCGTAGAAGGACGGCACGCGCGGCCGCGCCTGCTCCACGTCGATCCGCGGATAGGAGAGAAGGACCCGTTCGCGCGCCGCGCCGATCGCGAGGCGGAGCGCGAGGCGCTCGGCCGCGCCACGCGCGTGGCGGGTGGTGAGCGCGGGGACGCCGAGCGTCTCGCGCTCGCCGTCGAGGAGGATGGGATCCTCCACGATCTTCCGCGGGAAGAGCTTCTCGGCGAGGCCGGGGACGAAGACCACGTCGAAGGCGAGACCGCGGGCAGCCTCCGCCGCGGTGATCAGCACCGCGCCGTAGCGGCGGCGAGGAGGCGGCACGGTCAGCTCGCGGAGCCGCGGGCCGAGGACGAGCTGCACCTCGTCGAGGTCGACGGGGCCGACCGGCGCCATCGGCTCGAGCTCGGCGAGGGTGGCGAGGACGGCGTCCGGGCTCCGGAGCGCGGCCGTGGCGAGCGCGCGGAGCTGGCCCAGCCACTCGCCCCACGTCGCCTGCGCAGGCAGCGCGGCGAGCCGGTCGATGAGCGGCAGTGCGAAGTCGCGAAGGTGCGCGAGGTCGGCGAGCTGGCGGTCGAGCGCGGCGGCGCGCAGCTCGTCCTCGCCGGCGATCGCCGCCCGGCGGAGCGCAAGCTCGCGCTCGAGCCCGGCCAGCCTGCGCGCCCAGCGCTCCTTGCCGCCGATCACCGACGAGTCGACGAGGAGGCGCTCCCAGCGCCACGGCGCGCGCAGGCTGCCGGCGACCACCGCGGCCGAGTCGGGATCGGGCGGGAGCTGATCGTCGAGGGG